>Ga0208157_1001186_pt1 | contig 12216 bp, 21 predicted proteins | sample 5_EtaG_FD_184077 | JGI IMG/M metagenome (GOLD analysis project Ga0208157, IMG submission 184077) | Marine viral communities from the Subarctic Pacific Ocean - 5_ETSP_OMZ_AT15132 metaG (SPAdes) (version 2) | ecosystem: Environmental > Aquatic > Marine > Oceanic | place: Pacific Ocean | collected...
TTCTAAAATGAAATACATTAGAGAAGTTGGTGGATTTGATTATGTAAACTTTCCATTGATTGAAATGCCTGATGGTAGTGATTCAAGAGACCCGAATGGAAATACTTCCGAGTATTTAAACGGATATAAATTCACAAAAGTATTTGGACAACAAGGTATGAAATATTTATCAGACCAATATCGTTTTTCAAAGTATATGACTGAGTGTGGAGCTGGTCAAGTAAGATTAAAATACGAAGAACCACCATTTAGACAATTACCAGATGCGTGTATTATTGGAGAACGAATGGAATGAAAATCGTTTGTATCACACCAATCCAACACTTAGACGGGGTTTATGAAAGATTAGAACAATATGGTGAACTTAGTTATCTTCCAGAAATATCTAAACTTGAACTAACAGCACTTTTAGAAACACTAGACATAGAATGTTTGTTTACTAATCCTAATAAACAAAACTTTGTTTTAGATGAAGAGGTTTTAAAAAATAGTCATTTAAAAGTAATTAATACTTGTTCAACAGGATTAAACCATATTGATATAAATTATTGTGAAAAAAATAATATAGAAGTTTGGTCATTAAAAGAAGATTTTGAATTGATTAATGATTTACCTTCAACAGCAGAGTTATCATTTGGTTTGATGATGTCATTATTAAGAAAAATACCAGAGGGATTTGATTCAGTTAAGAAAGGTGAGTGGGATTATGAACCTTTTATAGGCAGACAAATAAAAGGATTAACTATTGGTATTGTTGGTTTTGGTAGACTTGGAAAGATAACAGCCGAATTGTTTAAAGGTTGGGGAGTTAATATTTTAGTAAATGACCCGTATGTTGGAACATTTGATTATGAAGAAGTAGGAATAAAAGAATTACAAGAAAAGTCTGATGTTGTTTTTTTACACTTACACGCTAACGAAGAAACAAGAAATATGGTTGATAGAGAATTTTTATCAAATATGAAAAAAGGTGCTATACTAATCAATACTTCAAGAGGAGAATTGGTTGACGAAAAAGAAATTATAAAATCACTTCATAGTGGAGATGAATTGGGTGGATACGGAACTGATGTAGTGAGAGATGAGTTTGGTAATATAAAAAATTCTAAACTAATAGAGTTCGCCAATAGTAGATATCCAAAAATTATGGGAAGTGATAGAATAGTAATTACACCGCATGTTGGTGGAATGACTTGGGAAGGACAAACAAAAGCTTATAAATGGGCTGTAGACAAATTCGGAGAAATAAATGGATAATATTAGAGCGTTGGTTATTATACCAGCAAAAATGGATTCAACAAGAGTAAAAAATAAAAATTTAAGAATTATCGCTGGACAAACATTATTAGAACACTCATTAGATTACGCAATGAAATCTAAATACACAATAGATATTATCGTAACGAGTGAGTCAATTAAGGTAGCAGATATAGTCCACGCATACAGACACAATAATATATTAGATGTTTATAGTCATATGGTTGGAATAGATAACAAAGCCCTTCACATTGTTAGAAGAGATAAAGAGTATATGGGTGAAAGAGAAGTAGCAGATGTTTATGTAAATGTAATACAAAACGACATATACGACCCCAATCAACACTCAGGTATAAAAGAAAATGGTTCTATATTAACAGAAGATTTAAAAAATGTCACACACATTGTTGGGGTTCAACCTGACCACCCGGACAGAACACAAGATTTAGATTCTTTGTTAGAATACGCTGTAGAAAACAAATATGATGATTTATTTACAATAGACAAAAAAGGAACTAGAAATGGTTCAGTAAGAATTATGAAAAAAGAATTTGTTGAAAGTGGTGAGATTAGTCGTAGAGTTGGAAGTTTTGTAGATAACTGCACCAATGTTCATAGTGAACAAGATTTAATTGATGCCGAAGCAAATATTCAAATAAGAAAACGAGCAAAAGAATTGAGGGAAAATGAAGGAGAATAAATATATTCAATCATTGATAGATGATAACAAATTAAACTTATCAGTTCAAGCAGACCAATGGAAATTTGGTAAAAATCCATTTATCATATCAGGCCCTTGTTCGGTTGAATCAGAAGAAATGATTGTTGATTGGTCTTTAAAAATGAAAGAATTGGGTGTTGATGCACTTCGTGGTGGAGCATACAAACCTTGCACTTATCCAATAACAAAAGCTATTGGTAATTGGAAAGAAGGATTGAGAGAAGACGGACTAAGATATTTACTAACAGCAAAACAAGAGAGTGGACTACCTATTGTTTCTGAAATTATGGATGTAAACCAAATCAATCAGTTATCAATGGACACAATTGATTACATACAAGTTGGAACAAGAAACTTTCAGAACTATTCATTATTGGACGAGTTAGGTAAGTTAGATAAACCAATTTTATTAAAAAGAGGAACTTGGGGAACACTTGATGAAATACTTGGAGCGTGTGAAAGAATATTAGTTGGTGGTAATGAAAAGGTAGCAATATGTTTACGAGGTGTTGTTGGAATGCCTTCTTACAGACATATATTTCCATCAACGAGATGGGCACCAGACTTAATGATGATACCAGCACTAAAAGAGTTTTGTGATATTCCTATCATTTATGACCCAAGTCATAGCACAGGATATAGAAACTTTGTTAAACCAATATCTAAAGCCGCTATAGCCGCTGGTGCTGATGGATTGATTATTGAATCACACCCTGAACCAGAAAAATCAATTAGTGATGCTGACCAAGCTGTATCTATTGAAACATTAAAAGAAATTATGGAGGAAATAAAATGAGAGGAATAATTTTATCAGGTGGACACGGGTCAAGATTGTATCCACTAACAAAAATATTTAACAAATCATTACTACCAATTTATGATAAACCAATGATTTATTACCCATTACAAACACTAAAACAAATAGGAATCACAGAAATTTGTATTGTTTCCGGTAAAGAACATTGTGGACAAATAATGAACCAATTAGGAAGTGGTGAAGAATATGGAGTAGATATTACTTACAGAGTTCAAGAAAAACCTGGTGGTATCGCTCAAGCATTAAGTTTATGTGAAAGTTTCGCTGGTGATGAACCAATTACGGTTTGTCTTGGTGATAATATTTTTGAAGATGACTTTGGGAAGAATCCTTGGCAGTTATTCACAACAGAATGGATAGATGCTTTTGTTAATGAAGAACCTATGAGTCATATCTTTATAAAGAAAGTTCCAGACCCTGAAAGATTTGGAGTTCCAGTATTTCAAGGTATGGATAGACATTTAGTAAAAATTGAAGAAAAACCAGAAAAACCAATGTCTGATTATGCAGTTACAGGACTATATGTTTTTGATAATAATGTTTGGAATATTATCAGAGAATTGAAACCATCAGAACGAGGTGAATTAGAAATTGTTGATGTAATCAATTGGTATGTTGACATAGGAAGAACAAGTTATAGTGAATTAGAGGGGTTTTGGTCGGACGCCGGAACACCAGATAGTTTAGTTCAAGCAAATAAATTAGTTAGTCAAAAGGAGAAAAAATGATTAAACCATTAGGAGATAGAGTTGTTATAGAGCCATCTACACAACAAGAAAAAACAGAAAGTGGAATTATATTACCAGATACAGCTCAAGAAAAACCGCAAGAAGGTAAAGTATTAGCAGTTGGTGATTGTGAAACAATTAAAAAAGATGATTTAGTTTTGTATCCAAAATATTCAGGAACAGAAGTAACTCACGAAGGACAAGATTTATTAATAGTGTCTGAAAAAGAAGTGTTAGCTGTGGTGGGATAATGGATAAGATACAAGTTTTAAAACCAAAATACAGAACAGAAGAAATTCTAAAAGAAATTCAAGAGTGTTTAGATACGAGTTGGACTGGTATGGGTGGAAAAGCTATTGAGTTTGAAGAAAAGTGGAAAGTTCATACAGACCTTGAACACGCTCATTTTCTACAATCAGCAACAGCAGGACTACATTTAGCACTAAAAGTATTCAAAGAAAAATATGGTTGGGAAGACGGAGATGAAATCATCACAACACCATTAACATTTGTTTCCACTAATCACGCTATTATGTATGAAAATTTAAAACCAGTATTCGCTGATGTTGATGATAGTTTATGTTTAGACCCAGATTCAGTATTAAGTAATATCACAGACAAAACAAGAGCAGTGATGTTTGTAGGTATTGGTGGTAATATTGGACAATACGATAAGATTAGAGAGATTTGTAATTTACAAAATATACCATTGATTTTAGACGCGGCTCATTTAGCAGGAACTGAAACTACAAGAGTATATCCACAATATCAAGCGATGAAACAATCACAAGTTGGTTGGGATGCTGATGTTTCGGTATTTAGTTTTCAAGCAGTAAAGAACTTACCAACAGCAGATAGTGGTATGATTTGTTTTCAAGATGAAGAAGACGACAAACTAGCGAGACAATTGTCTTGGTTAGGTATTGATAAATCTACATACGATAGATACAACAAAGGAACTTATAATTGGAAGTATGATGTGCCAAATGTTGGATATAAATATCACGGAAATGCATTAATGGGAGCTATAGGATTAGTTCAACTAAAATATTTAAATGAAGACAACCAATACAGAAACTTACTTTCTGAAACTTATGATTATTATTTTAATATACTTAATTTAGAATCAATACAATCAGTAAAAAATACATTGGTCGAGGGGACTCACTCAAGACACTTGTATCCAATCAGAATTAAAAAAGGGTTGAGAGATTTCGTAATGGAAGAATTATCAAAAAGAGATATCTATTGTGGTGTTCATTATTTAGACAACACACAATATCCAATGTATAATTACGCACACGGAACTTGTAAAAACGCTCACAAAATTAGTTCAGAACTAATATCATTACCATTACATTTACATATGTCGCACGAAGATGTAAGAAGAATAGTAATTGAGATAGCAGATATACTTCCGGAATATGATAAAGACAAATCAATAACAAGAGGGTTATTGGGAAGAGCAGACAATGGCAAAAAGTAAACAACACAAAAGAAATATCAAACACGAATTTGGTAATCCACCACACCATTTGAAAAAAGAACCTTATATGCCAAGAATAACTTTTTGTATTCCAAGTAAAAATAATTTGAGATATGTAAAAGTAGCCATAGAAAGTATTAGAAAGAACGCATTCAGAAAAGACCATTACATACATATTTTGGTTGATTCCAATGAAGACAAATGTTATGAGTGGTTAATGGAAAACAAAGACGAAAACACAATCGTTAAGTTAAACGAAAGAGATGGTTTGTATGGTATTGGAGAGGCGTATGATTATCTTATTTATAATGCACCAACAGATATTGGTATGATATTTCACGCCGATATGATGTTAGGTAAAGATGCTGATTATCACGCATTCAAACATTGGAAACACGGAAATGTAGTTTGTTCAACAAGAATAGAACCACCACTACACCCGGAAGGACCAGAAAAAATAGTTGAAAACTTTGGTATGTGGCCTGAACAAGATGTTGAAGAAGGTTTTGATGAAAAAGGATTTGATGAATATGTTGAAAAATGTAAAGAACAATATGGAGAAAAAACTACTCAAGGTTGTTTCGCTCCTTGGCTAATTCACAAAAAAGATTTAGAAAAAATTGGTGGACACGATTATCGTTTTAAATCAGCAAGAGAAGATTCTGATTTGTTTAATCGTATGGTATTGGGTGGTATGAATTTAATTCAGTCTTGGAATTCATTTGTTTATCATTTAACAGCAAGAGGTGGACAATTTCAACACGGAAAATTAACAAAAGACCATTCACAGAAATCAGCAGAATGGCAGAATCTAATGAATAATTCAACAAGAGAATTTATTAGAAAATGGGGTAGTATAGTTAAACACGATGCACTTATGTATCCAATTATACAACCAAAGTATGATATAGCTTTCAAGATTAAAAATTGTGATTTAGCAATGTTGTATCAATTAGAGCCTTGGTGTTCAAACATTTATACAGATTGTAATGAAAGAGAAATAGATATGTATATTCATAAAGAACAAAAAAACACAACAAGACCTTTAAAAGAAAGAATTGGTAATTACAATGATGAAATAAATAATGGTGTTGTGGTTAGATTTGATGGTTCTGAATTAACAAACGAGTTGTATAATTTCTTAATTAATCTTGGAGATATATTAACTGATAGTGGAGAACTTGGTGAAATGGCTTACGCAATATTTCATCTAAACATTACTTCACTAAAAAACTTACACGAAGTAAAGAAAAAATTTAATTAGAGAAAATAAATTACTATTTATTATCAAAGGTTATAGGAGAAAAAAATGTATGATGTTACCGTAGCAGTTTGTGTTTACCAACAGAAAAATTGGTTACATAGATGTTTAAGAAGTTTATCAACTCAAACAATGGACAAATCAAAGTATCAAGTCATTGTGGTTAATGATGACCCTAATGAAAGATTAGAAGATGTTGTTGATGTATTTAAAGAACATATTAACATAAAACTAATAAACAACGGAAAGAATTTAGGTTTACCAACATCATTAAATAAAATTTTAAAAGCCTCAATGTCAAGATATTTTGTTCGTGTTGATTGTGATGATTATGTTTCAAGTCATTTCTTATCAACACTATCAAACTTTTTATATTATAATTCTGGACCAAGAGTTATGAATACTGAGTGTAATTATCAAGCTGTCGCGTGTGATTATTTCAAAGTAAATGAAACAGCAGAATTATTGTCAAGACATAGTGCAGAAGAAGAGTTCTTAGCAAATGGTATAATGTATACTTATGAATCACTTGCAAATCTTGGGTTTTATAATGAGGATTTCAAGATGAGAGAAGGACACGAGTTAGACAAAAGATTTAAAGAAAAATATAAGATTTATTATTTGAGAATGCCATTATATCGTTATCGTATGCATCCACAAAACAGAACAAACAATAAATCAGAAACAGATAAATACGATAACAAATTATAGGAGAAAAAATGAAGTATGTAGTAGTTGGTGGAGCAGGTTTTATCGGTAGTAATATCGTAGATAAACTTATAGAACAAGACCACGAAGTAGTTATAGTAGATAATTTATCAACTGGTAAATCAGAAAATGTAAATCCAAAAGCAACATTGTGTGTAGTTGATATTATGAAACCACATAATGCTGAATGTTTGGTAGATTGTATGAAGGGTGCTGACACCGTATTTTTACTAGCGGCTAAGGCTAGGGTTCAACCTTCAATCGAAAATCCTGTTGAATATGAAACCAATAATACAATAGGAACTTTAAATGTTTTAAAATGTGCTTCAGACGCAGGTGTGAGGAGAGTAGTTTATAGTGCTTCTTCATCAGCCTACGGAAATACCGAGAAATTACCATCAAAAGAAACAGACCCGATAAATCCATTGTCCCCGTATGGAGCACAAAAATATTATGGTGAAGTTATGTGTAAAATGTTTTCCGAAGTATATGGATTAGAAACCGTATCATTAAGGTATTTTAATATCTATGGAGAACGACAAAATGTTGGTGGAGCTTACGCAATGGTTATTGGTATATTCGCAGACCAAAGGTTAAGAGGTGAGATAATGACAATCAATGGTGATGGTTCTCAAAGAAGAGATTTCACTTATGTTGGTGATGTTGTAAACGCAAATATACTCGCATCACAATCAGAAAAGGTTGGTAAAGGTGAAGTAATTAATATTGGTAATGGTGATAATCGTTCTATTAATGATATTGCAGATATGATTGGTGGAGAAAGAATTCATAGAGAACCAGTTATTGAACCAAAGGAAACACTTGCAGACAATTCATTAGCAGAAGAACTATTAGGTTGGAAACCAACACAGAATATTGAAGACTGGGTTCCTGGATATAAAAAGGAGTTAGGTCTAGATGTATAAAGAACATTGTAATATTGGAATAGTTGGTAGAGGATTTGTAGGTTCTGCTGTTGAATATGGATTTTCAGACAAAAGAAAATATCAATTGTTTATCAATGACAAAGACGAATCAAAATCATTACACTCATTAGAAGATGTAGTTGTTTATTCAGATTTCATATTTTTATCAGTTCCAACACCTTCTAACGAAGACGGAAGTATTGATTTAAGTTATGTTGAAACTGCATTACAAGAAATGTCTGAAATAACTTCAGATATACAAGAAAATATGGTTTTACTAGACAATATTATATTATTAAGAAGTACTGTAACACCCGGAACAACGAGAAAACTTCAACAAAAATATCAAAACTTAAATTTGGTGTTCAATCCAGAATTCCTAACAGAAAGTAATCACAAATCAGATTTTGTAAATCAAGATAGATTTGTTTTGGGTGGTAATTTAAATCATACAAAAAAAGTATCTAATTTATTTGAATACAGATTTCCAAGAGTTCCTATCATACAGACCGATTACGAAACAGCAGAGTTAACTAAATATATGAATAATTGTTTTCTCGCTACAAAAGTATCATTTTTAAACGAGATGAAACAAATTTCAGAAAAATGTGGAGCGGATTGGGATGTTGCTATCAAAGGATTTTTAATGGACAATAGAATAGGACAATCACATTATCAAGTTCCAGGACCAGATGGAAAATTAGGATTCGGTGGACATTGTTTACCAAAAGATATAAACGCTCTAAAATCATTTGGTGAAAGTTTAGGGTTAAATCTAAATACTTTAAATGGTGTTATCAATACTAATTTAGAAGTAAGACCAGAAAAAGATTGGGAAAGTGATTCAAGAGCTTTCACATCAAATCAAATAGAAATACCATTTGGTTCAGAATGACTTTCTATATCTTAATGAAAGGTGATACCGAAAATGATGTAATCAACTCAACAAATACATTGGGTGAGATTAGTTTCAACACATTTCATACTGAAGACGGATTTAAAATCCTAATGAACTTGGTAGAGAATTATCCAGACAAATTAGAAGAGATTAGTATCTTTGATGAAAAGATGAAAAACTACACAATAGAAGAGTTTTTAGATAAAATAAAAGGCTTAAAAATTAAATAAAATGATATTTATTAGTATATGAAATGTTTAAATATCAAGGAGAAATAAAATGGGTAAAAAATTAGACCCGTGGGTATACAATGCAAGATTAATCAAAGGAGTTGACGGGGATACCGCTGACGCTTATATTGATTGTGGATTTAATATCTCAGTAAAGAAAAGAATTAGATTTGTAAATGTCGATACTTGGGAATCAAGAACAAGAGATTTAGAAGAAAAGAAAAAAGGTTTAGAAGCGAAAGCATATACATTAGAAATGTTATCAAGAAATGATGGTAAGTTCACGGTAAAATCACACGGGGTTGGTAAATATGGTAGATTACTTGGTGAGATATTTATTGAAGGTGAAGAAAAATCATTGAACGAACTATTAATAGAAAATGGACACGCATACGAATATGATGGTGGTAAGAAAAAGGTATTCAATGGATAAGATAGTTTTATATTCAGCAGATTGGTGTTCAGGTTGTGTATCCGCAAAAAGATTTCTCGAAGAGAAAAACATACCATTTGAGGAAATTAATATTGACTCACAAGGTATTAGTAGAAATAGATTAATGGAGTTGACCGGTAGGTTAGCAATTCCAACAATAGTTGTGAATGAAAAGGTTATCGGCGGATATACGGAGTTAACAAAGTTATATGGGTGAATCATACGAATTAGTTCGAAGAAGAATAGAAGAAGTAGTTGATGTAAAAAACAATTGGTTTAATAACAAAGAAGAAGCGGAAGAATTCTTTTTTCAAAACAAAAGAATAGAAGATAGAAAAGATTTCGATAAGTTATATTATGTCAGAAAACGAAACAACACTACTCAGACCAAATAGTAGAACATTAGCGGTCAAACGACCAAAAATAGAAGTTCCTTTTAATGTCTTACATCTTGCTGATGAAGATATAAAAAAGGAAGAGTGGCAACCAAAACACTTCCAAAAGATACAAATATCTGAATACAATTATAGAGAATTAGACAGATTGGTTGATGAAGTGTTATATTTAGATAGTATGAGATTAGAATTATGAAAAAGAACAACAAAAGTTTTGAAGAATTAGTAAATTCGGATAAAGAAATTAACAATATAAAAAAGACTATTTTTGATGAGGCCGTCAATACTAAATTAGATTATGAAGAAAATCCAAATGAGGATACTAGTTTAGAACAGCCGTTAATAGTAATACATCAAAATAGTGAATATTTAGAGGAGGAATAAAATGGAATGGATTTTATTTACAATAGGTTTATTAATAGGTAGTATTGGTGGTAGTTTGGGAGTAGCAATAGTATCAGCGGGAAGACATAGTGATTTGGATAATCAAATAATTGATTTAAGAATACAAAGAAATTTGTTGAAAGAAGAACTACTAAGACAAAAACCTAAAAGAAAATACAAGAAAAAACCTTTTAAAAAGAAATATAAAAAATAAACTATGGATTATGTGGGATTTATAGGATTAGTTTTATATTGTATACTAATTTATGTTATAGTAGATAGATTATGAATGACGAAAAGAAAAATGAACAAGAAAGTTTACAAGAATTAGAAAATGCTTTTGGACGAGGATTAGTTCAACCACAAAAACATAAAAAAAATCCTTTCAGAAGTAAACCAATTCCAAAATCTAAAGTTGAGTGGGCTATCCAAAACACGAGGTCTATCCGAGCCGCTTCGAAGTTTTTGGGGGTATCTTACAATACATTTAAGAAGTATGCGAAAATGTATGACTTATTTGAACAAAATAAGAATGCCGCAGGAGTTGGTGTTAACAAAGGTGGGGATAGGTTTAATACCGAGGGCTGGTTATCCAGTATATTGAGTGGTAATCACCCTAATTATCCTGACCACAAATTATTAAACAGATTAATTAAAGTGGGTTGGATGATTCAAGAATGTTCTAATTGTGGATATTCAGAATTTAGAAAATCAGACTCACAATCGCCGTTATTATTGGATTATATCGATAAAGATAAGTCAAATAGAGATTTAAGTAATTTGAGAACATTGTGTTATAATTGTTTTTTCATATTGAACACAAAAGAAAAAAAGATTAAGGAAACACCAAATAGTCCCGATAATTTGGGTTTCACTATCAAAAAAATAAAAACTTGGGAAGACAAAGGAAAGGACGACGATAATGAGTGATTCCGAGAAAGGAATATGGAACGGCGGAGAAACAAACAGAAATTTAAAGTATGAAAAATTAATTAGAGAAAGTGAAGACTATTACGACACAATAGATTCAGAAAAAGAAACAAGGGATGATATAAAGAAACATCACAAGACAAGAAAACCTTATCACGAGTTATACAAAACTAAAAAATAATTATGGAAGAATTAACAGAACAACAAATTAGAGAAAGAAATTCAAGGTTTATCATTAAGGTATCGGATAAAAACGAACGACAAGTCCAAGAAAAATGGATAACGACAAAAGATATTGATACAGAACTTAATAAACTACGACAATCAGAACCAGAATACAAATACGAAGTTGTATATGAATATAAAGAGGGCGGGTTATGATATTATCTGCCTCTGCCTTCCCGATATTCGTAATATTAACATTAATAGCATTGTATATCATAGAACAAAATAACAAAAACAAATACTTATAATTGAAATGAACACATTATTAAGCATATTATTAGGATTTTTATTATTCATCTTTATTTCGGTGACAACCGTATTGATGAGTGGTTGGATAATTATGCAAGTTATGCATGATAAAACTAATCAAGATGATTGTGGTTGCGATTCTTGTGGTTGTGATGAAGAAATACCTATGTTGGATAGACCATTAACAAAAGAGGAATTAAAAGAGGTAAATATGAAACCAAAAATAAATGATTTTAGTAAAAAAACAAAAATAACCGGTATGGGTGGACATCAAATGAGAAACTCGGATAGGTTTAAAAATAAGAACGAACCCCGTGAAGAAAACGACCCGAATCCTATTCAAAAATAATATATGTTATATTTATAATTGAGATGAAAAAAGGATTAAAAAAACCTATGACAAAAAAAGACAAACAAGACTTAGAATTAATATTATACCGACTAAACGAACAAGATAAATCAGTTCAAAAGTTGGAAAAACATTTCACATCAAAATTTAATGAAATACACGAAGATATTTCATTTATCAAAGAAAATCTATTCAATCCCAATGAAGGCTTATGGGCGG
>Ga0208157_1001189_pt1 | contig 12193 bp, 16 predicted proteins | sample 5_EtaG_FD_184077 | JGI IMG/M metagenome (GOLD analysis project Ga0208157, IMG submission 184077) | Marine viral communities from the Subarctic Pacific Ocean - 5_ETSP_OMZ_AT15132 metaG (SPAdes) (version 2) | ecosystem: Environmental > Aquatic > Marine > Oceanic | place: Pacific Ocean | collected...
AATTTTGATGGTCAGATCAGGCGCTTGGATATTGACCACTTCAGTGGACTCACCAATGACCCGTCCAATGGAGTCCAAAACCTGGCTAGCGGTTTGCAGCTGCCCTTTCTTCAGAGCTTGATGAAACAGCTTGGTCCGCATGTGCTGCAGTCTTGCCAGCATATTTTCGCGATCAGCCTGCCAATCCTCATCAACCAGTTCTTTCACTTCACGCCAATCGCGCCAAGCAGTAGCAATCCCAACCTGCTCCTTTTCCGCATGGTCATAAACCAGCGCTCTAGCTGACAACCCATCCAACTGCCTCCGATACAACCTTCTTATCCTGTCTTCTTTGGCTTGCGTGGTGCGGGCTTCGTTGTCCACGTATGTTCGACCGTTTTTTCGATAATAACCGCCCACAAGCCCTATTTGCACGGGGGTAGGGGTTGAAAACCTCTGTATTGTGATAGGCATGAGCCAAAAATCCGCACCAATAGAACTTCGCTGGGCGCAAGGCGAAGTATTTTCTTGCGATAAACGTTTCCGAGTCCTTGTCGCAGGTCGCCGTTTCGGCAAGTCCTACCTCGCTTGCGTTGAATTGCTGCGTGGAGCGATCAATCGTCCAGGCGAGACCTTTTTTTACTGTGCTCCGACGTACCGAATGGCCAAAGACATCGCTTGGCGCGTCTTGAAAAAGCTTGTTCCAAAGGTTTGGATCCAATCCAAGAATGAAACCGACCTTCGCATCGAACTAATCAACGGTTCCACCATCGAATTGAAGGGAACTGAGAACGCAATGGCGCTACGTGGCCGCAGTTTGAGCGGTGTAGTCCTTGACGAAGCCGCCTTCATGGATTCGGACGTATGGTTTGAAGTAATCCGACCTGCTTTGGCGGATAAAGAAGGCTGGGCGCTATTTATTTCGACACCTGACGGTACAGCTAGCTGGTTTTATGACTTGTGGTGCTATGTCGAAGAAGATCCAACGGCATTGTGGCAGCGCTGGAGTTTTACAACGATTGACGGGGGTAACGTCAGCAAAACTGAGGTTGAGGCAGCCCGCGCTCAACTAGACCAGCGCACATTCCGCCAAGAATTTGAGGCTAGCTTCGAGAACCTAAGCGGCTTGGTCGCCATTAGCTTTTCAGACGAGAACATATCGACGGATTCAAGGGATATATCGATTCAACCGTTGCTGTTGGGGGTGGATTTTAACGTTGACCCAATGAGCGGCATTGTGGCGGTCAAAGACGGCACCAACTTGTATGTCTTTGACGAGATCATGCTTACAGGCGGGGCTACCACTTGGGATTTTGCCGAGGAAGTTACCCGTCGATATGGCGTGGAGCGCAGGGTAATTGCGTGTCCTGACCCTACGGGCAGCGCTCGAAAGACTAGTGGTGTTGGGGTTACTGACCACGCAATTTTGCGAAAGAGTGGTTTTACGGTGCAATCACCACGATCGCCATGGAAGATCCGGGACAAGATCACAGCTGTTAATACGGGGTTACTAGATGCGACTGGCACCCGGAGAGTATTGATCCATCCGCGTTGCAAGCAATTAATCAAGTCATTGCGGACATTGACTTACGCACCAGGCACTGGCTTGCCCAATAAAAACTTGGGAGTGGACCATGCGTTTGATGCGTTTGGGTATTTATGTCTGCAGCAGTTCAACTTGGCCAAGCCAGAAACGCTTGGCACTACCAGTTACAGGCTGTACTAACTGGTTTAGAATGATGCTGTCGTCGCATTTTGCGTCATGCCTAAGGGACCGGGGACTTACGGCACAAAGAAAGGTCGTCCTGCCAAAAAGGGGGCAAAAAAGAAGAAGGGTCTGTATGCCAATATTCAGGCTAAAAGAGACCGAATTAAGGCCGGTTCTGGCGAAAAGATGCGTAAACCGGGCACAAAGGGGGCTCCAACAGCAAAAGCTTTTAAGCAAGCGGCAAAGACAGCCAAGAAAAAACCCAAAAAATAGCTTGAACGTTTGGGACGCGATAGACTAGGCGGCATAGACCCTTCCTATGTCTAATTATGGCCATCCTTCGCGGAGAGCAAGGTGCCGTCCAGTTCGACGCTGCTGGTTCTTCTAACGCCACTATCGTTGGCACCCGTAGCTGGACGCTGAACATTACTAAAGACACGCTGGACTGCACCGATCACGGTGACACGTTCCGTGCGTATGTCGGCAGCATGGTCAGTGGTTCTGGCACAGTTGAGCTGGTTTACGACCCAGACGCAACTGGTCAAGCAGCGTTTATTGAAGACGTAATTACTGCTTCTGACACTGCGGACGCTACGTTCGAGTTGTTCACGACTGGTACAACATCCGGCAGCGATTCTGTCAGTTTCGCCGGAATCATTACCAGCATGGATATTGCATCCACTGTTGGTGACTTGGTTGTCGCCACTTGCAACTTCATTACCAGCGGCACCATCACCTCCAACCTTCAGTAAGGTTTAGGGCGATGGCAGAGCGCAAAAAGCGTAAGCGTGGCCCCAACCTTAGTGTTGGGCGTGGCGAAAAACTGCCTGCTAGCAAAGGTGCTGGCCTGACCGCTAAAGGTCGGGCTAAGTACAACCGGGAGACAGGTTCCAACCTAAAACCACCGGTTACAGGCAAGCCAAAGACAAAGGAAGAAGCTGCCCGTAAGCGTTCTTTCTGCGCTCGAAGTCGTAATTGGACTGGTGAACGGGGTAAAGCCGCTCGTCGTCGATGGGGCTGTTAGTAACTCAACTCTGAAGTGTCATGACTTACTCCGTCCCTGGTCTTGTTAGAACGCACCTTGTCAGCTCTTCCTATATGGGAAGTGTTGACAGTCCGTTCGTCAGGACACGGGCCGTAATCGACCAGATGAAGGGCTGGGAGATTATGAAAGCTGTCACTTCAGGAACTGATTATTTACGCTCCAACAGCGAAACTTTTCTGCCTCTCGAACCACGCGAGGACTACACAGCGTATTTAGCCCGTGTAAACCGCTCTGTATTTACGCCTTACACGCAGCGCCTGATCCGAGCAGCGACTGGCTTGATCTTGCGTAAGCCAATCAGCGTCGAAGGCGATGCCTATTGGACAGAAGTTTTCAATAAGGATGTTGATGGCTGTGGGTCGGACATTGAAGAGTTTGCCCGCAGGCTTCTGGCCTGTGCTTTGACCTATGGCCACTGCCATACGTTGGTTGATTTTCCTGCACCATCTGCAGCCCGTAGCTTGGCTGAAGAGCGTGCTCAAAACCGCCGTCCTTACTGGATAGAAGTTGATCCAACCAATGTGTATGGCTGGCGGCTGGATCGCGAATCAAATTACGGCAATTTGACTCAAGTTCGTATTGGGGAAAAAGCTGTCGTTGCAGACGGTGAATTTGGAGAAAAAGTCTATGACCAGATCCGTGTCATTGAGCCAGGCCGTTATCGGGTATTTAGGCAGCAGGCGCAGAAAAAAGAGATGCAAGGGCCAAACCCATACCCCGCTTCCTTCAATCAGTCCGACGCTACAGAAGAGTACGAGTTGGTTGATTCGGGCGATTTCTCGTTAGACCAGATTCCATTGGTCACCATTTATTCCAACAAGACCGATGTGTTGGCTAGCAGGCCGCCACTGCTGGACATTGCACACTTGAATTTGGCTCATTACCAGCGCCAAGCTGACTTGATCCATAGCCTGCACATTGCCAGCCAGCCAATGCTTGTTCTGGAGGGATGGGACGACCAGACTAAGGATATGGCGATCAGTGTCAACTATGCGATGGCGACACAGCCGGGAAACAAGGTCTATTACGTGGAACCGGCATCTAGCGCTTTTGAAGCGCAATCAGCGGAGATTAACGAGCTTCAGCAACAGATGGCTAGTTTGGGCATTAGTACGCTCAGCCAGCAAAAATTCGTAGCTGAGTCGGCAGACGCTCGACGTTTAGACCGCATTGACACCAATTCAATGCTGGCGATGGTTTCAATGGACTTGGAGTCTGGCCTGCAGAAGGCGTATGACCTTGCAGCTAGCTATTTGAACATTGAAGCGCCAAAGGTCAAGATCAACCGTGACTTTGACCTGCAACGCCTGATCGGGCAAGACATTGCAGCGATGGCGCAGCTCTTTGAAGGTCAGATTATCGACCGCGAAGAGTTCCGCGACATGCTGGTGCAAGGCGAAATCTTGCCAAACGCTGCCGACTCGCCAGATTCTTCTTCAGAGCTAGAGTAGAGACGCTGCCACTATTTGATTATGGCTCAGTCTCTCGACAAAGTTTTGCAAGCTGATGGTTCCTATAAGTGGGAACTTGTTGACTCCTGGGATCCAGCCTCTGAAAAAAAGGCCGAGGAGAAGATGCCTGAGTGCCCTATGCCTGACCCTAAAAAGACAACCAAAAAAGCAAAGCCTAGTAAAGTATCAGAGTAAACTGATTCCTAGTAATGGAAGAACAAGTCATCCAGGAGACGTCTGTGGCGTCCTCTGAACAGCCCGTGGCTGAGACTTCAGGCAACGTCAACATTGTTGATACTTCTGCCTATGAGCAGCAAATTCAAGCGCTTCAAAAGCGTGCTGCTGAAGCTGAGGAGAAGTTCCAAGGCATCAAAGGCAAGCTTGATGATGTCTACAAAAAACAAGACGATCAGCGCCGTCAAAACCTTGAAGAGCAAGGCCAATGGCAACCTCTTTGGGAAGAAGCCAACAAATCTGGCATCGAAAAAGACAAGCGCATTGCTGAGTTAGAGCAGCAGCTGCAAAATTTGCAGGTCTCTAACGAAACTGCAGCAATGAAAAACGCTGCACTTTCAGCAATCAATCAGGCTGGGGCAATCAATTCAGATCAGATGCTGCAATTGATTCAAGGCAGTCTCAAGAAGTCTGAAGATGGCACCGTCAAAGTTTTAGACGGCGGCATTGAACAGGACATCAATGTCTACCTTGCCAAGCTTAAAAACCCTGGCTCTTCTTACGAGCACCACTTCAAACCAAGCGCTCAAGCTGGGATGGGCGCAAAGCCAAATACATCAACAGCTAATGCCGCAGGCATCGCTAATCCTTGGTTAGAAGGTAGTATTAACTTAACAAGGCAAATGGCCTTGGATGCTTCCGACCCCGATCTTGCAGCCGTGCTCAGGAGAGAGGCAGGTAAGTAGTCCCCGTGGGACACCTACAAGTCCGTGACTTGTGAACCGCAAACCTTACTCCCGAATAAGAAATGGCCGCTCCATTTCAGAATTATTCCGGCGGTGTCCTACTCGCGGACATCGTAAAAAGGAATAATCTCAGCACCTACGTGTCTGAGGCAATCAAAGAACGCAGCCAGTTCATCAAGTCTGGCGCTGTGGTGCGTAATGCACTGCTTGATGCCCGTGAAGGTGGCACCCGAATCCAGGTTCCTGAGTTCAACCCTGTTGCACCGACAGAAGAAATTTTTGACGGTACTGCGACTTGGGGCACCAGTGGCGCTGGTTACTTGACCCCTCAAAAGGTTGGCACAGGAACCCAGATTGCATCCATCGTTCACCGTGGCTTCGCCTACGCCGTGGATGACATTGCGATTTTGGCAGCGGGTGAAGACCCCATGCTTCACATCCGCAACCAACTGGCTGATGCGATCAACAAGCTGAACAGTGCTCGTTTGTTTGAGCAGCTGACCGGCTTGTTCCACACTGCTCTCAACGACCACCGTCTTGAGAAAAACCTGGGTGGCTCTGGCGCTACTTCTGAGTCCAACTACCTGACCGCTGCAACTGTTGCAGAAGCTCGCTCCAAACTGGGTGAGCGTGGTGAGGAGCTGGATCTTCTGATTGTTCACCCCTCTGTCGCTTACTACCTGTATCAGGTGGGTCTGCTGACCTTCTCTACTTCTGCACTCGCCGCTGAAGGCGCAGTGACTTGGGGTGGCGGCGGTGTTGGCGTCGGCGCTCGTGAGGTTGGTGAGTTTGCTGGTTGTCGCGTCATTGTTGACTCTCAGGTCAACATCAATGACCCGACTTCTTCTGGCAACCGTCAGGAGTTCCGTTGCTACATGATGAAGTCCGGCACCATCCTTGAGGGTGTGCAGCAGGATCTTCGGATTGAGGCTGACCGGAACGTGCTCTCGAAGCAAGACGTCCTGTCTGTGGACTACCACTCCGCCTATCACGTCATGGGCACCAAGTGGGGCTCCTCTGACGACAACCCCACCAACGCAAACCTGCGTACCGGCAGCAACTGGTCTGCCACCTACGACATCGACCTCATCCCTATGGTTGAGATCTTCGTCAACTCTCCTCTGGATAACGCCACCACCTGATCCTGACGAGACAAACGGCCCTACCATTAGGTGGGGCCACCTTCTTTTTTAGCAATGGCTGCAACGATCACCGCTACTCTCAGCAGCTCATCAGCCAACAGCTACGTGACCTTGGCTGAGGCCGACTCATATTTTGAAACCGTCCCAAGCAGCACCAACTGGGACGACAAGACTGATGACAACAAAAATCGTGCATTGATCTCAGCCACCCGCTGGATAGACACGTTGAATTTTTATGGTGATCGTTGCGATTCAGAGCAAGCTTTGAGCTGGCCTCGCAATAATTATCACGTTGATCGGGTAGAGCTAGTTTGCACAGCTATCCCAAACGACATCAAATACGCTGCATTCGAGTTGGCGAATGCTTTAGCCAATGACACGGAGGCAATTACAGGGTCTACCGGCGATACGGGGTTATACGAGTCCGTCAAACTCGGAGAGATGGAGGTCAAGTACAACACTGCTAGCCAGACTACGGGAACCGTCAATAATGTCTTTGATGTTTATCCTTGGCTCCAGTCTTACCTTGGCGCTTATTGCCTTGGTGGGAGCGGCGGTTACCAAGTCCGTACCGTGAGAGGTTGACATGCCCGGAGCGCTAGACAAAGCTTTTCGAGCTGCAGCCAAGTCAATCGTCAAGGATCTTGGCGATAGCTTGGACACGACTATTGATTACACACGTAAATTTGACGGTGAATACGACGTCGAGAAGGGATCATTTACTTTATTTGACCGTCCTTACTCTGATTTAAAGTGCCCGGTTGAATTTATCCGGTCTGAGGAGCAGGACGGCAAAGAAGAGCGACAAGCTCGTATTTACATTGCTCCTGATCAAATTGGTGACAATCAGCCCACGATGCAGGATGAAGTCACGCTTAGATTTGCAGGTTCAGACGAGGCTGCTCAAATTACAAACATTGAAACTTACCGTGGCGGCCAAGAGTATCTTTATATTGTAAGGGTGCGGTTCTAATGGCAAAAAGTCGCGGTATTGGGCAAATTTATACTGATCTTGAGCGTCAGATAAACAGTGATTACAATGATTTAATTCAAATGATTGCCAAAGATTTGCCTAAAGTTAGCCCAAAAGATACAGGATTTTTTGCATCAAGCTGGAAGGCTTCGACTCAAAGGCCCCAAAACAAAGACGACAAAAAAGATTTTGCACCGTGGTCAAAATATGAACGCGGCAAAAAAATGGAGGACGTAAGACCTCGCTACAAAGTGCCAGTTTTTAATTACAAAAAGCAACCTACTGTTTACATAGGAAACACAGTTGTATATGCAAGATCTGCTCTTGTTACAAGAAATCCATTGGAGGCTAATAGCATAACTGGTTATGTGCAGGGTGAAATGGGAGCTTTAGTCGCAGAGGCTTTTCGTGAGAAAAAAGCTGGAAGAATTTTTGCTTTTACTGGTCAAGAAGAGTTTTCTCCCAAGGGGTATGAAAGGTTTGGTGAAATTTACTCTTAACCCATGACTCTCGTAAATGCTCGCGCTGCTTTTGAAAAAGCAGTCACTGACGCTGTTACAGACGCTGATGACACAGTGCTGATGGTCTATGACAACGTTCGTTTTACAACTCCTGGTAAGACTACAAAATACGTTGTTATGAGCGTCAACTTTAATCGTTCAACGCTTCAAAACCAAGGCGCAGCATCTGATTATTACAGCGGTGTGATTCGGTGCGACGTTTACGTTCCAAAATCAGCCGGAACATCTGTCCTGTCTGCCGTTAGTGAATCTGTTATTGACGGCTTGACGTCAGTAAACGCCACTGACTATACAGATACGTTTAGCGTTTCTCCAAGGGTTATGGACGTTACTGGCCCAAGCCCTATTGAGCTAGAAGACCGAGCGCATTTTTTGGGCATTATTTCTTGTCAATTTACTGCAGTCGTGTAGTATATTGATCGAAATGGCATTGATTTATGCGGGCCACCGAACTGCTTCGGAACAAGTTTGGCGTTAGCCAGCTTTACAAGTACGAGGTAAAAGAAGGCGACGAAGTGGTGCTTGAGGTGTTTTGGCACCCGCTTACTATTGATGAGCGCGAGTCGATTCAGAAAAAAGTTGATGCTGGCGAAAACAACGACTTTGCTTTAGGGCTGATGATCGAAAAAGCATTGGATGAGGATGGCAAACGCCTCTTCCAGGATGGTGAGCGGGCCGCACTTAGAAACGCTGTAGCTGCTTCTGTCCTCCAAGAGATTCAGCTTGCCATGCTGAACTCTGGAACGGAGCACAAGGTGGAGGAAGCGAAAGCAGACCTCAAAAGCAAGTAACGACTGGTATTTTATTTTCTTCTTGGCAAAGGAGCTGGGCATGACGGTCGCTCAGCTTTCGCGTGATTTGACGCAAGAAGAGCTGGTCGGCTGGGCTGCTTACTTTGAGTTGCATAACGAGCAGCAGGAGAAGGCGATCCAGAACGCTAAGGCAGGCAAAGGGGCGCGAACGATGGGTGGGCGGTAGACTGGAGCGCAAGGCTCTACGTGTTTCGCTGTGGCTAATTACAACGTAGATATTGCAGTCGCAGTAAAAGCTGCAGCTCTTACTACTTTTAATCAAAAACTAAAAACTACAGAGCGAAATATTGACAAAATAAATACTTTGCTGCGTGGTGCTGCCAATAAGGCTACGGGCAGCTTTAATGATTTAAGCCAGTCGCTTGGGGCGGCGAATTTAAACTTAAATGCAGCTGTTCGAGGGACTAGGAGCTACAAGTTAGCTATTTTGCAGGCGGCAAGAGCAGAAAGAGAGTTAAACAGAGAGTTAAATGCAAGAAGTCGGATTCAAAGTCAGTTGACTAATTCTGGCTCAGGTTTTGCCGCTTTTAGTCAAAGAGCTAGTCAGCTTTCTGGCAGACCATTACGCACGGAACCGCTTCGTGTGACGCGACAAAGGCGAAAAGGGCTTGGCCAGTATTCTTCCCCGATTGGCCCTTCTCCTCAAGTTTCGGGAGCTGCTTTGCCCCCGAATTTTAATCAAGAAATAGCAGCGGCTACTGCAGCCGCAAGAGGGGTTGAGGCTCTTGTCACTAAGACGGCCCAAAAACGCAAAAGTTTTGCTGAAGAAATTAACCAGCTTGAGTTAGGATTTAATAAAAAACTAGAAACAGAGGAGTTTAATTCGCGCCTTAAAAAGTTTAAGTCTCAGAAAGAACTTAATAAGGGAGTTTTTGATGATATTATTAAACAAGATAAAATATATGGAAGAGACTTTGACAGGCGTCTTAGAAATCGCACGGAAGCTCGCAAAAAGGCTAATCGTAAGGTCGCTGAAAATCAAGAAAGACTCGATAAAAAGGTTGCGGACGCTCGCAAAAAAGCTGATCGCGAAGCTGCAAAAGCGAGAAGCGCCCGCCAAAAAGGTGTTCAAAGCGCTTTGCTTGGCGTTGGCTTCCCGCTGCTATTTGGCGGTGGAGCGGGCTCAATTACTGGCGGCCTGTTAGGCAGCAAAGGTGGTTTTGGCGGTCAAATCCTTGGCAGTGCTATAGGCGCTCAGATAGATGCAGCAATCGAAAAAATAAAAGAAACCGCAAAAGCTGTATCTACTGTTGGCGGTTCGTTTGATTTTTTAACAGAAAATTCTTTATACAGTAATGAAGAAACGGAAAAGCTAGCAAGAAAACTTGAAGAGCTGGGCGAAGTAGAAAAATTGGCTGAATTAAACGCAGCAGAATTGGTTCATTTAATAGGCAACGATGGTGTTCAAAGTTTGCAAGATTTTAACGAAGCGTCAGGCGAGCTTGACACTGAAATGGCAGAACTTAGCTTGGCTTTTGATTCGTTCATGGCTTATTACCTGAAACCGGTAGTAGATTTCCTTAACAAGACTGTAGGAGATATAAACATAAGCAGAAGGTTTAAAACTCTGCAAGAAAATTTAAAAGACACGCCTGAGGGCAAAAAACTTGATGCAGAAGTGAAAAAACTGCAGGACAAAAACACGAGAGATGCTGCTAAAGCGGCAGAAGGCGTGCCGTATGGGGCGCGAACAACTACTGCAAATAATTTAAAAACCGAGCAAATGGCAAGCCTGCTCACTCAGTACGGCGGTCAAGTCCCTGTGACGGTTGACATACCTGAAGGTGACGGGGACGGCGAAGACAAAGACAAACCAAAATCGACAGGCTCAAAAGCAGATCCAACAATTAACCTTAGAAGACGCCTTGGCGTCGTTAATTCTTTAATTGAAGCAGAGCAAAGAGTTAATGGATTAAGCAGCGAAGGCGCTGGCATTGTCCGCCGAAAATTAGCGTTTGAAAGACGTATTGCTCAAATACGTGAAACTGCAAAAGCGGAACGTCAGCGATTAACAGACCTTGAGGACATTTCTTTAAGCAAGGCTATTGAAACAAATGCAGAAAAGCTTGCAACACTTCAGTTTGAACGAGAAATTGCTGTCGCTACAGAGCGTGCCGTTAAAGCAAGTGAGAGAACACTTGAACCTGTCCAGAGAACATTAGACAGGTTAAAAGACCGTAACGCATTTGAGCGGGAATACGGAGAGCTGATTATGAGCGGCTCTACAACTGCTGCAGCGCAGCAAGTTATTGAAGCTAAAAAGCAAGTAAAAGAAATTGAAGAACTTGTAGAAAAACAGCTCCGCTCGAATGAAATACAGATTAACATTTTAAGAATTATTGTCGCTCAGACTGTTGGCACTGACCGTCACGCAGCCGCGCAAGAAGCACTAAACGACGCTTTGGAGCGCGAAAACGAAATTAGGGAAAAAGGCAAGAAAGCGAAGGGTGAGGTTGAAGGCGAAAAAACTCCTGCAGAAAACATAAAAGAAGAAATTGAGCGAATCCAGGGCATTCTTAATGATCTTATTGACCCTGCAAATCAAGTTATTGCTGCGGCAAGCGCAGTTGGAGATGCGTTTAGCGAGTCGTTTAAAGGAATAATTACAGGTAGCATGTCCGCTCAAGAAGCGTTGGCCAATCTGTTCCAACGCACAGCAGATCATTTCTTAGACATGGCCGCACAAATAATTGCGGCTCAAATAAAAATGCAAATTTTAAAAATTGGCTTGACCTTTTTTGGCGGGATGGGCAGCAGCGGTCCTAAAGCGCTACCTGGGTCAGCTCCTCAGATGACGCAAAATGCGATTGTTACACCAACTGGTTTTAGTGGACAGTTTGGAGGGATGGCAGCGCTGGGAGGTTCAGTCACCAAGGGCAACAGTTACATTGTTGGAGAGCGTGGGCCTGAGCTGTTTGTTCCAGGTGCTCAAGGCAACATTGTTCCGAACAATGCAATGGGCAGCGCTAACGTAACTGTGAACGTCGATGCCTCTGGCTCTAGTGTTGAAGGCGATTCTGAACAAGCAGGACAACTCGGCAAGATGCTTGGCGCTGCTGTTCAAGCAGAGTTGATCAAACAGAAACGCCCTGGAGGTTTACTTGCATAATGGCAACCTTTCCATCAATCACGCCTGCTTACGGCATCCAAAAATCAAGCGCACCAGCAACCCGCACAGTGCGTTTCGGTGATGGCTACGAGCAACGTTTGAGTTTTGGTTTGAATCAAAACCCAAAGTCATACAGCTTGACTTTTGAAGTTTCAGAAACCGACTCAGACACAATCGAAACTTTCCTAGACGCAAGAGCTGCAGATAGCGCAAGCTTTGACTTCACACCGCCAGGTGAAGCCAGCAGCTCTAAGTTTGTCTGCGAGCAGTGGAGCAAGTCAATTCCGTACTTGAATCGCGCCACAATCCAGGCAACATTCAGGCAAGTCTTTGAACCGTAATGGCTGTTGCTGCTTGGGCTGCTAGTACCGCTTTCGCTGTTGGCGACATCCGTCGTGCGAGCGTTACGCAGAACAGCGGCTTGGTGTTCAAATGCACCACGGCTGGAACGTCAGCAAGCTCAGAGCCAACGTGGCCAACTGATATTGGCAGCACAGTCACAGACAACACTGCTGTTTGGACTGCAATCAGTT
>Ga0208157_1001190_pt1 | contig 12183 bp, 11 predicted proteins | sample 5_EtaG_FD_184077 | JGI IMG/M metagenome (GOLD analysis project Ga0208157, IMG submission 184077) | Marine viral communities from the Subarctic Pacific Ocean - 5_ETSP_OMZ_AT15132 metaG (SPAdes) (version 2) | ecosystem: Environmental > Aquatic > Marine > Oceanic | place: Pacific Ocean | collected...
CCACAATAAAATCCATTTGCTTCAGCACAATCTAAACATAGTTGCTGATAATCGTAATCCTGTCCAAAAGCAAACGAGCTTATGAAGGTAAGTAATAGTAGTAATCTTTTCATCCTTAAAATATTAAATAGTTAAACCCAAATTTACACTCATATAGTGGTTTCATCCAAAACCTCTGGTGAGTTCCCTCTATAAAGATACCAAAATGTTTGTTGATACGCAAACCAAATACCAGTCCAGTATCCCATTCCATCCACTCTATTGATTCTTGATCGTATTCAAAAGAGTATTCATCCAGCCCATAGTGATATGGTAATACGTTAGCCCATGCGTGTAACCAGAATTTATCTGTATATCTATAATAAGCAGCCCCAAGGACTAGGTTCAGGTCTTTTTGGGTTCCTAGTTTTTCTAATTCTCTTTCATTAAATGAGGCAACAGCATCTCCAAAGTAGTGTTTGAAGAACTCATCATTAGATGTAGCTATTAATTCTTCATCATTAAACCAGTGCCATTGACCTTGTACATATTGATTAGAGTAACCAAAATCGCCAGCAAGCTGGGTAAAGGTAGATTCACCTGGGGTCCAGAAATCTTCTATAGGGTTTATGCCATATGGATCATGCATACGAAAACATATACCTGCAGTAAAATCCCAGTTACCTTTAGATATTCTATATCTAGTGTCAAATGAATTGTATTTTAAATCTACTCTCTGGTTATCTACATACTGTAATTTAGTAACACATTTCTCTCCTAAATATCTTAACCAGTAGTTTTGATTGATAAACTTTTCCCCTCTTTGTCTAATAAAAGAGAAGTTTACTAAGTACTCCCATCCCAGTGCATTACCTATTAAAACATTATCAGCAACTGCCTTCTCTGTTCCATAATACCAAGTCTTCACCTTATACTCATAATCCATTCTGGCGATTTTTCTTATCCCAAATGTTAGATTATAATCGTATTTATGTATTGTAGTTATATCCTCATAACCCTTGTCTATAGCTATATAATCCTCTCTCTCAGTAAAAGGAGAGCCTACAGTAGCTGAGGAGTAAAAGGTAGAGTATTTAAAAAAATTTTCAATTTGTGCGTTGGCACAAATACTTATTAAACATAAGATTAGTATTATTCTTTTCATGGTGTTAAAATTTGTGTAAATATAAGGATTTTTATTTAATCAACCCCTATTACTTTCTCTATATTGGCTGTTGCTACTCCATTTACTCCTGCGATATTTGCAGGTGCTACACCACTAACTGTATCACCATATCCTGTTGCTACTAATGTGTAGTCTATTTTAGGGTCCCTAAAATTACCAGTGTATTCTGCATAGTACCCACCTGTGTCTAGAAAAGCATTTACTGTTAATGCACTATTTAAGTAGTCATTAATATAGTTCATAAAACAAATAATAACAACGTCATTATTTTCCATATCAGCTAAAAGGTCGCTTGTTGCAGTAAAATCATTGTAACCACTAGTGCTCCAAGTGTCAGATGGAGGTTTAAATACATTAGAACCATAGGTAGTTGCACTACCAGCTAAACTACTACCAGCTGACCAGCCAACAATAGCATTAAAATCAGCTTTTGCTAAAGCTGTCCCCCCATCTCCTCCAAAAGCAGTACTTTTAACAGCTATAATACTTCCATCATTTTGTGAGACCCCATATATACTTAATGTAGCTGAAGCAACTGTGCTAGTTATACCTGATGTGTCAAAGACAACAAAACTTCTGTATACACCATATGCATAACCCCCACCCCTACCAGAAAACCTATGAACTTGAGTAAAAGCAGATGATGACGAACCAGTGGTGCTAATATGACCACTAGAAGTTGCGTCTCTAGCGTTAGCCCACGAGGACTGACCAATATTTATTAATTGCCCATCATCTGATGTTCCACTACTACTTGAGTATATTACTGGCATTAAAATTGTTTTTTAGGTAAATAATAAGTATCAGAATTAAAATACATATTATCTACTGGGTTAATAGATATTGATTCATAGGTGGTCCCATCTATAAAAAAGACATCATCTGAATCAGTAAAATTATTCCACCAAGTAGCCTTTCCTCCAGATTTCATTAGTGTTGGTAAAACTGTAATAAAGTTGTTATTATCATCATCTCCAAAAGTATCATAAAACACTCCATCATAAGTAGATAGAGAATCTTTTACACTATACCAATCACCTTCTATTATGGTTACATTAGGCTTGTCTTCAGCCCAGGCTTTAGCTTTTTCAATTATTTGTGGGTGGTTCTCTATGATAGTGTGTGAATTTATACTATTACTTTGAATGTGTCCTGCAGATATTCCCATGCCAAATCCCACTTCTAGTATATCACCTCCATTTTCACAAACATAATCTGCTGATGCTTTCATTATATTATCCTCCCAGCTCATCATTACTTCAAAACTTGCTCCAGCGTCATCAGTATAATAAATCTTATCTGATTCAAATATTAATGTTTTATCTTTGTAACTCATACTATGCTATTTCTACAAAAGTTTTATCAGGGTCAAAATAAACCAACACATCACCCCCATCTTCATCAATCGCATAACCCACTATTCTTACAATATCACCAGAAGCAGATGGTGCTGTGAAATCAAAATGTCCAGCTGTTGTGGATATATATAAAGGCACACCAGGTACATTAGTAGGTTTATTTAATATTTCTGTAGAAGCTACTCTAACAAAACCTTTAAGTAACACTCCTACTGTTTGAGGGTCGCCACCTAATCCAACACCTATTAAAACATTACCAGCTGCAGCTACAGCACCAGCATATGCTTGATGCCAAATACCATTGTTACGTAAGTAATATATTTCAGAGCCATTGAGTGCTGTATCATTTACAGAATATTTTATTATTGTTCCACTTGCTTGGTCATCTGAGTAGGTTGTTTCAAATGTTGTACTATGAAAATCATAGATTTTATTTATTTTATTTTCAGCAGATTTTACATCAACTTCTCCATCAGCACTTATAATTAAATCAGCCTGAGTACCATCATCATCTGTAGTTGATATATTTGTTGTACCATGAGTTGTTGTTGTTATACTAAAAGTATCCCCTGTGTCTTGAACAGATTTCATTTGAAGTATTGATAGAGGGCTAGCTTCTGAGTATATTAAATTTGACTCAACATCAAGGGTTCCTGAACTAGCATAAGTTGTTATACCATTAACTGTTGTTCCACTTAATGATGTGACCCCTACAGTTGGAATATCAGAGGTCATAGCAACTGTACCAGAGGCATCAGGAAAAGTAATTGTCCTATCTGCTGTAGGATCAGTAATAGTCATGGTTGTTTCATGGTCATCAGGAGAACCTTCATAAAAAATAAAATCTGCTGATGTTGGTTTGTACGTTGGGGCCTGAAGATGTGACGCTGCTGTAATAGAACCAAGAGAAAGAAAATCACCAGTTGACGAAATACTACTGGTACCTACAATTGTTAAGGCTGCATTAGCACTAGAGTCAACACCTGTTCCTATTTTTAAAGTAGTAGCACTAGTTTGAGCTATATAAAAATCATCATTAAATGTTATTTGATAAAAAGTAGTTTGAGGGGAATCATCAGCACTAGTAGGTTGTCCAAGAGATAAGCCCCCTGTAAGATTTACTGATGTAGCATAAACTGTGCCCCATCTTGCAATATCGTCAGAACTCCCACCTCTATTGTTTTGAGCCCTAATCTGTAAGGTGTTGGATCCAATATCTGGATGCATCCCCTCAAATGTATAAAACCTAGGAAGAAAGTGTTTTGCTCCCATATAACAAAGTTTTTAAAATATTTCGAAACCAAACGTAAATGTTAAATGGTCATTAGATCCACCTGAAGTATCAGAGGCAGCTCTAGCTATAATACCAAAGTAACATCCTGTTTGTGCTGTTTCATGGTCAGTTATAGTTTGGTCAACTGAAGATGTAAGAACTAAATTTATATCTGTAGTTGTTCCAACTTCCCCTGTTATAAGGTCTGAGCCTGGAACTGTAACACTAACATGTCCAAGTAAAGTATTTGTTCTTAAATTAGCATCAGTAATATCAACAGCACCACCACTTGTACCAAGCTCAGTATCACCACTTGTATTTTTAACAAATATAATATCAAGGTTTGCCCCAGTGTGCTCTGTGTCAATAACAGTTACACTTCTTAATAAACAAGATTCACCATCTCTAACAGGTAATGGTAGTCTATTAAAATCTCCTATTACGTCATTATTATCAAAGTTTGCTTTTACTATGGTTGGCGTTACTGTAACTGTACTATATCTCTTAGCCATTTTATATAAATTTTTATGATTATCGTTTAATTATTGTCAAATATAAGAAATATTTATTTATATTTGTGAATCAATTCAATTAAATGCAAGAAAATAATTACCTGAAATACTATAGGGATACCCTATTTTTTTTCAGGGACAATTATAGTTTGAAGGTTTCAGACATCGAGTTCTTGTTTTTTGTGTACGACTTAAAGTATTTTACGAATACTGATGTAAAAAACAATTATAAGTGTTCGTTAACATTTCTAACAAGAAATATGCCTGATTTAATGCAAAAAGGTTATCTTGCAATATATCAGGAGAGAGCCAGGTATAGGGCAAGGAAGTATATGATCTCTCAAAGAGGTAAATTATTAGTAACTAGGTTCTATGGAATATTAGAACAAAAAGAAACAAAAATATAACACTATGTTAGGAAGAAGAAAGTTCCAATACAAACCCAAAAGTAAAAAAAATTCTAAAAAATACGAAGAGGGTGGAGAAATACAAAGACACCAGGCTCCAAGTTTTAGCTCTATGTTTGATGTTGGATCTAAACTAAAATTATTTGGTGGTGGCCCTGCGTCTGAAAGAGCTAAGATGCGTCATGAAAGAAAGATGAATAGACAAGGAGCAAAAGCTGACAGAAAAATGGTTAGAACAGAGGGTAGGCAAGAAAGAAAGGGAGAAAGACTAGCAGGCAGACAAGAAACAAGCTCAAGAAGACAAGACAGAAAAGACCAAAGACAAGACTCTAGATTAGGGTATTACGAAAAAGGTGGTAAAACACCTAGGATTAAAAAGAAAGATAGACCCAAAGGATATGAGTTAGATGAACTTATGTATAAACAACAGTATGGGGAAAACTACGCTGATGATCCAAACATGGAAAGAGAGAAAGAAAAGGGTATATTAAGTGAAATAGAAGGTACCTCTAAAAGAAAGATACCAGAACCAAGAACGAATATATTTGGAAAAATCAGGACATACAAGAAGAATCCAGAAAAAAATATAGTTGGCGTAAAGGGAGAGGCTAAGAATAAGAAAAGAGGTAAAAGACAAAAAAAGAAAAATATACTTGGTAACACTATTATTTATGGGGACACTCTAGATAGGCAAGACAGTAGAAGTACTGCAGATCAAGTTGGAAATGCTAGAAGGACAAAATCATACGATATAGTAGATGAACATGGGACTAAAAAAAGAGTGTATTTTAAAAACCAGGAAGAAGCAGATAGATATTTTAAAAACATAGATAAAGATACTGGTCAACCTAAAGTACTTGGAGAAAAGCAAGATTTTGAAAAAACTACTCCTTATACAGTTGTAGATTCTGAAGGAAGAGAAAAGAAAAAAGAAGTTAAAGGTACAGTAGAGGCTCATGGTCAAACTGAACTTCAGTCTATAAAAGATGAGGATAAAAAAAGAAAGGCTGAAAAGGAAATAAGAGAATCAATAAGAATTTCTCCTGGTACAGGAATTATTGGTGGAGAATATGTTGGGGGTAATCAAGTAAGAAGTGGTCATAATGCACTTGATTTTTCTGGACAAGAATTTAGTAATCTTAAAGATCCAAGTAAATATTCAGAAAACAAAACAAAATATGTTTATAACCCTGCAAAAGGTACAGTTATTGAAAAGGTTAAAAGAAGGTCAGGGATTGGTTATAAAAAAACAGGAAGAGAAAAAGAAATTGAAGGTTACCAAGAATTAGCAGACGAAAAAAGACAACAAAGAGAATCTGAAAAGTCTAAAAAACCATCTAGAAAAGAAAAGAATCAACAAAAAAAAGAAAATAAAAAACAAGCAAAAGAAGAAAAGGCTAAACAAGCAGAGGTAGCTAGAAAAGCAAGAGAAGAAGGTAAAAGTTCTTATGAGTACAATGGTACTACATACAATATTACCCCAAAAGTAATGAAAGGTGGTGGAACTTTAATGGAGCAATATAATAGAAAGTATAGTAATGGTGGAATTGATCCTGAGAAAAAAGACAATACTAGGGTTCATACACCAGAAAGAAAAATTAAAAAAAGTAGGCCAGGTAATTTTTTTAGGAAAAAACAAAAACAGATACAAATTGAGAGAAGACCAAACCCTAAAAGGGTATATCGTAAAGAAGGTAGAAAACATAAAGAAATATTAATAGGTGGTGGTGATGACCCTCTACATAATTTTGGAACAACATTACCAGGAGGTAAATCAAATATGGAGGTTAAACCAAATTGGAATAAAAAACTTTCTAAACTTAATAAAAAGAGGGAAGAACAAAGAGAAGGGGGTAAATCTACTAAAAGGACTCAAAGAAGAATAAATAGAGAATATCGTAAAATTAACCCACGTTATAATACAGGTGGTGTTAACATGGATGAAGATAATGATGGTTTGCCAATAGGTATTGATGCCACTCCAGGGGGAACGATGCAAGGGCCTACAATGCCACCTAATAATAATCAAATGTCTATTAGTGGTAATAATTTAGGTGAAATAACAGACCCATTAGCAAACGATGAGCCAGAACCAGATAACTTATTTGAAGAGAATGTAAATATAGAAAATACAAATACTGATTCTAATAATTCTAATGTTAATAATAACTTGAATCAACAAGATGATTCAATGGACCAAAGTGGAATGGACCAAGGACAAGAGCCTGCAGGGCCAACGAGAGCTCAGTTAAGACATGAGAGAAAATCAGCAAGACAGCAAGCTAGAGCAGATAGAAGAATGGTTAGAACAGAGGCTAGACAGCAAAGAAAGGCTGATAGGTTAGCTGGAAGAATGGATAAAAGAGCTAGAAGACAGGATAGAAAAGATCAAAGACAAGAGGCTAGAATAAGTAAAAGAGAAGACAGAAGATCAGAGAGACAGTCTAGAAAGTTTGATAGACAGCAAAACAGAAACATGAGAAGAAGAAATAGAAGGGGTAATTTTCATGAAGGTGGAATGGTTAAAGGGAAGAAAGGTGCTGGACTTGGTATTATAATAATGGTGGGTAGAAAAGGTAATAAAAAGAGAAAATAAAATGAAAGTACTTAGTAAATACATGTATGGAGGAAAGAGTACCTATGAAAATGGGGGTATTCCAAAACGACCATACCATCCAGGTCCAAAACCTAAAAAAAAGGGAGAAGGATTATCTGCAAAAGAAATGAGAAGACTAAGGATAATATCAGACCCTGCATTTGATGAAAAAGCAAAATCAGGAGATTATACACCTCAAACAAAACAAAGAAGATTTGTTGAAGACCTTAAACCTCAAACAGTTATAGATAAAGAAAAATCTTCAAAGGGTAAAGAAATTTATGAAGACAAGAATAAATATAGAAAATATATAAATCAAAAAAACAGGACAAGAAAAATGGAAGAAGGTGGATATTTAGGCTACCAAAAACCAGAGGAGTACAAAGACATAACTCTTAGGCCATCTGAGGTCCCTATGTTTGATATACATGAAACTTATACAGATTTAGACAAAGGAAATAGGAGAGAAAGAAGAGAAGAGAAATACTCTAAGAGATATAAGAAAAAAATGGATAAAGCCTATGAAGATGCTGCTAAAGAAAGGGCTTCTGAGATGGAAGAAATGGAAGGGATGAACGAAAGGCAAAAAAGAAGATATAAAAGAAAGCAAGCAAGACAAGAAAAAAAATATTCTAGAAAACAAACAAGAAGAGAAAGAAGGGCAGATAGAAAAGGATATGGTAGAATGGATGATTATTTATATGGAGAAGCACCAGGCTCTAATAGAACAGGTGGTAATAGAAGAGGTGAATTTTATATAGACCCTGAAACAGGTGAACAAATGTTTAAAACTAGAAAGTTCAGAGGAAAAGATGAGCCACCTTCTTACACAAGACATGCTAGTATAAGGTATTTAGGGGATAAAGGCATATATGAAGAAGGGGATAAAGAAGCAAATGAGAAAGGCAGAAAAGCATTAGAAGAAGATTATGGAATTATAGAAGAAAGAGGTAGGCATAGGACTGATAGAAGGGAGACTAGATACAATAGAAGACAAAGAAGAAAACAACAAAGACAATCAAGGAGAGAAAAACGAAGACAACGAAAATATACATAAAAAATAATTAATTAATTAAAATAAGCGTCAAAATGAAAATTTTAAAAAAATATGCAAATGGGGGATCTACTAAAGGAGATGGAACCCCAAGAAAACCAATCCATGTAAGGAAACCTAAAGAAAGGGGTAACCCATTTAATACTGGTACTGGCTCAAAATATAGAAAGTTAGCAGACAAGATGAAAAAAAGACAAGGTCCAGCAAGAGGTGGTTATACATTCCATGAAATGAAAGGAAGAAAATATATGGGTGGTGGAAAAATGAAAGAGTATGCTAATGGTGGAACAGAGCCACATAACTCTTTTGACATGAGAAGAAATAGAAAGAACAAAAAAAGGGAAAGGCTTACAGGAGGTTCAACAGAACCACATAACTCTTTTGATATGAGAAGAGAAAGAAAAAAACGAATATCTGAAAGAAAGAAAAGGCTTACAGGAGGTTCAACAGAACCACATAACTCTTTTGAAATGAGAAATGGTATGTCAAAAAGACAACAAGCTAGGCCTGGAGGTGGATCAAAAAGACCAGGAGGTATTAGGTCTAATAAAAGGAGATTTGAAAATGGTGGTACAAACCCTGAAAAAAGAATGACAAAAACAGTAAGTAAACTAAAGAAAAAAAGAGAAGGAAGAAGATTTGATAAAAAATTTGCTAGAAAAAGAAAGCAGTATGATAAAGATGTAAGTAAAGGAAGGACTACAGAGGCTCCACATGAGAGAACTTTTAAGTTCAGAAAAAAGGGGGAAAGTGTATTTTCAAAAAGAGGTAAGTATACTGTAGAACTTGGACCTGAAGCAAGAAAAAGAAGAATGAAACAGGCTGCACAAGACGTAAGGCAAGAAGCAAAAATGCCTGACGTATCAAGGCCACCTCGAGAATCAAGGCCAAATCGAGAAATTAAACGACAAATGGAAGAAAAGAGTACCAGATAGAAGAATGTAATGACAAAAGAATTTTCTGAAGATAGCAAATTTAAAATTAGCATTAAAACCCTTGCTTGGATAATAGCAGGGGTGGCTGCTGTAATAGCAGGATACTATGGTATGTTATCTAATATAAACTCTAAATTTGTAGAGCTAGAAGTTAAAGTCGCAGAGGCCTTAGAAAAACCTAAACCAGGAACAGGAACATATATGATAGACATGGGGGACCCTGCTGCTTCTCAAACTTGGCCACCTACAAGAATGGAGTTTAATATGAAAGATGAGATGGCTAGACAGAAGATTGATAACATTATAAAAGACATAGAAGATCTTAATGAGGAAATTAAAGAATTAAAAAAATGAAAAATTTAATAATAATTATTTCGTTACTAATAGGTTCAGAAATTTGTTTTGGTCAAGAGTTTATAAATCCTGACAATTTTAAAGGCAAAGTAGCTAAAGATATTGTTGTTGTAGAGTTTTATGCTGGGTGGAATGACGCTAATGCTGCTAAGTACGAACTAACTGATTGTTCGTATTACTTAGTAGACATATCCCAGTACATGGACTTACAAATGAAATTTGATATAACAGCAATACCAACTGTAATTGTTTTTGAGAGTGGAGAGGAAAAGATAAGGTTTTTACCAAACGTAATGTTTAAATTAGACGCAGATAAAAAGACTGTGCAAAAAGATATAGATAAATTAATGTTAGCAAAATTTAATTAATATGAACTGGATAAACTCATGGAGAAGTGGTAATAAAAAAAATAAGATTACCTTACAAATAAGATTTGGATTCTTTACTATATTTGAACTTTACTTTTGTGGAGAAAGAGTGTGTAGTAAAGACTGCAAAAGATTTAGATTAATATTGTTAAACTTTGGATTTGAAATATAAAATATGGCAACATTATCAGGACAAACTATAGCAGGTAGATTTAGTAGTTTATTAAAAACTAACAGCGATTCTACATTAACAACATCTGTTACTGCACTACAAGATGGTGCTGGTAATGATAGTGATTTACAAATAGCCACTAATAAGGTTAATATAGGAACCTCTCTTGGTATAGGAAGGACTTCCCCAACTTATAAACTTGACCTAAATGGAACAACAAATGCATTTAGAATAGACAATGGAACTAACGTATCTTTAATAGCAGGTAAAGGAAATACTTTTGGTTTTTGTGCAGGTGATTGTAATCCAGCAACAACAGTTGGTGGAGGTAGTGCAGGTTCTACTACAGCACAAACAACAGGTAAAACATATATAGCTATAGACCCTACTGCACATAGTGGTAATGGTTCTACTATAATAAACAATGAAGCAGGTGATGGAACAGGTTCTATTGGTGTAGGTCAAAATAATGCATCAACAGGTTTTATTCACTTTGGTGACGCTGATAAAAAATTCTATTTTGAAGCAAGAAGTGCTACTCAAGCATTTGATATATATGGTAACTCAACTACTTTATTTTCTGTAGATGGAAATAATAAAAGAATTGGAATGGGTACTTCTGCCCCTAATAATACATTAGAAATACAAGCAAGTGGAAGTGCGAAAGGAAACATAGATATGTTAGCATTAACAAATTCTGTTAATAATGCTGATATGGATGGGACAAAAACAAGTATACTATTTAATCAATTTTATTATGATGGATCTTCTCCAGCTATTGCTGATGCAGGTAGAATATCTGTAGGAACAGAAACAGATTGGACTTCTACTACATCTACTCAAGATTCTTATATGAATTTCTCAACAGCATTAAATGGAACGTTAATAAAAAGGATGCATATTGCTAGTACAGGTAATATTGGTATAGGTACTCAAACCCCTACATCAACTTTACATGTAGCTGGTAACATAAAAGCAACAGGATCTATAACCTCAGACACAATTATAGATACATCAGCTAGATATAAGTTGGAAGAATACTTTAGTAGAAAACCCCAATCAAATGCTTCTATGGTAATAGACCCAGATGCAAATGATGCTACTGCTCTAGCTAAATATGTTAAAGCAAATAGACACTTTGAGCTTCTTGGAACAAATGCAGATGACGCTAAGGTAACTTATAATGCTACAAAGGCAGGTATAAATCTAGCAACTAATGGGGGTGCTAGTACTGATTCAATGATTGTGCTTCCTCATTTAGATCATTTAACACATCAAAACACAGGTGCTCAAACAGCTTGGACAGGTGTTTTATGGGGAACAGAAAATAGTGTAGAATGGTCTTGTGCTGTAACAACAGATTCGAATATAGCAGATCATATGATATATGCAGGTCTTAAATTAACTAATACACATGTTTCTGCAACAGATAACGATCAGGCATATTTTTATTACGATTCAAGTAAAACAATACTCCCTTACCAAACATCTACAGATACTTGGCATTTTGCTTATAGTATTGGTGGGACTGATTATATAGTTAATACTGGCCTTGCTGTAGCAGTAAATACTAGTTATAGATTTAGAATATCTATAAGTGGATCAAGAACAGTATCCATATCTATTAATGATGAGCAATATGGTGTAGCTACAGTTTCTAATGGTAGTACAGGTGTTGCTATTAATAATGGATCAGGATATGGGACTTCAGGAAGTTCAGTGGCCATGACTGTAGATACAGTTGACGCTACTACAAAATTTGTTGTAGGAGATGTGGTTTCAGATGCAACAGGAAATATAATTGGTACAGTTTCTGCAGTAGCAGCAACAACACTTACATTATCTAGTTGTACTCATGCAGTAGCAGATGATGAAGTTTTATATTTATATGGGACTAAGGCTGCTACCTCAACAACAGTTAGTGCAGCCCTTACAGATGATGTAGACTTAATTCCTTATATAGGTATTATGAAACATACAAATACAACA
>Ga0208157_1001194_pt1 | contig 12125 bp, 9 predicted proteins | sample 5_EtaG_FD_184077 | JGI IMG/M metagenome (GOLD analysis project Ga0208157, IMG submission 184077) | Marine viral communities from the Subarctic Pacific Ocean - 5_ETSP_OMZ_AT15132 metaG (SPAdes) (version 2) | ecosystem: Environmental > Aquatic > Marine > Oceanic | place: Pacific Ocean | collected...
CCGTTGACATAAAAGTATTCTTGAGATGATCTGTAAGGTTCGTTAGGTATTGGAGTACCCAAATTTTTACCCATACCAGCTCCTGTGTATTCAAAATCATACCCATCTGCTAATGCATCTGCATTTTCTGGAGATAGCATATTAGGATATAATTCAGTTACAGGAACAGCTCCACTAACAATTTGACTAGGAGATACAACAGAGTGTTGATATCCTCCTGATCTCATGTCTCCATTTATTTCTATTTCAGAATCTGTTAAATAATGATAATAAGGTTTACCATTTACAACAAATTCTCTAGGGTCTCTAGACTTTGCTAGTAAATAATATCCAGGAGCAGCTTGTCCAGTAGAACTAGATACGTATAAATATAAATGATGCCATACACGTTCTCTTGTAAACACTTGATTAAAATCTGTTCTATTTCCACTCCAATCACTTGAATCATCATTTTGACTCCATATACTTATATCAGTATCATCATTTTCATTAGCTATATCAGGTCTAAGATCTATTTCACATTTATCCATGTAAGCTATTACAACTAAATCTCCTGTACCTGTAGCAGGAGATGACCCATCTCCAGAGGTATCTACAAAAGTAGTGTTAAGACCATTCATAGTATTGTATGCTGGAAACTTATGATGTCTTACTGGAGTACCAGCACTAGGACCAAAACTGTTCTCATCATCAGGATATTTTTCAGTGTCGTTTTGCCAGAACCCCATTTTACCATCAACTCTAGCAGTATCTCTTGTTTGAAACCATCTAGCATTATCACTTATACCTAAATCATGTTGAAATATTTCTTCATATTTAACTCTATCTGCAGCTAAAATAGTTCCAGTACCTACATCTCCCAATACAATATCTGATAGTTTTGTATCTTCTTCTACAGTTATAGGAGTTAAATAATTTTCTTGTGAGTCTTGTAAAGCTATTGTAACAGATTCTTTTTCTCTTCCTGGTATGTGATACGCACCGGACCATGTTCCATCGTTATAAAGAAAGGATATATAAAAAGCATAAACTTCATCAGGTCGGAATCCTCGTTTGTTGTAGACCATAAGTTCGTCTTTATACGATCCTTTTACAGAATTTATATCTACAAAATCTCTAACCCATTCAGATTTAATATCCATAGCATAAGGCTGATAATTAAAATCCTCGTGAGATGTAAGATTACTTAGATATAATTTACTTTCAAAATAAGTAATACTTTTAGCAGTACTATACGTATCATTACCTACAGTAATGTCTTCTAATAATAATATACTAGAAGTTTCTTTTCCCGTATAAGTTATAATAAATGTATCATCTTCTTCACTTCCAGTTTGTATTCCTACGTATTCAAGAGAATCATCAGTATTTTCATCAGTGGTTGCAGTTGATATTTCTAACTTTTTAATAAACTCACTAGTTGTAACACCTCCTATTTTTTTGTACACACTAAAATGAACATATTTATATCTAGTATCTATGTTAGTTAATGTAAACTTTATAGATTTAGAAGTAGGACTATCCGGCTCACAACCATCATACATAGATACTATTTCAAAATTATTTTGCATATCTTCTCTGTAACTACCAGACAGTTCTAATGTAGAGTTAGTTACTATAAATGGACCATCTAAAGGGGTGTAATTTGTAACACTTCCATCTTCCATTTCATAAGCAAAAGCAAAGAAATACGCACCAGATTTTAAAGCTCCCCCACTATCTAGTATTTCTTTATATACAATTTTAGGTTTTTTGTATTCTGGAAATAAATAAGACAATACTATATTTCTTTCGTCTAATAATTTTTTAGTTGTAGAGTCTACCTGAAAAGGTAAACTATCTATGTTTAATATTTTTGGAGGTGTTTTGTTATCAGTAAAAGCTATGATAACTTCTTTTTTATAGTTTAATACAAAACATCCTTTTATAAAACTGTCTGAAACAAACTTTAATGATTTAGATTTAAGTATAGGAGTATATGTTCCTGTTTTATTTAATCTACCTATTTCTGATTCATACTCTTCATCATTAATAGTAATATCACTATTTGCTATTTTAGCTACAGTTAAACCAGAAGCTACATTATCAGAATCTGTAGAAGAAGCTATACTAAAAGTATAAGTAAAATTATTAGCATGATTAGATGAATCTGTTTGTAATACAAGGTTTTGATTGTTTATATAAACAACATGAGTAGCGCTTGAACTAGCTGCATTAAGAGTTGTAATATTTATAACAGTTGTTCCTGGTATACCATCTACATCTGTAAACCCTATAGTTAAAGTACCAGACATTGCTCTAGGTATTGTAACCTTATACTTAGCGTAGTTTCTTGTTATTGTTTGATTAGTAGAATCATCATCTCTAGAGAATATAATAATCTCATCATCTATAATAGGTATAGATCCTATAATCTTTTTATTAAGATCTGTTATTCTATCAAAACCCAACTCATTAGCTACAGCTCCTTGTATCTTATTAATAAGCACATTTCTAGCATTAGGGTACGTACCCTGCAACTGATCAATTGGATCCGTATCTTTATATAACCCTTGTGTAAGCTTCATTATTTAAGAATCTGTTCTGTTGTTTGGTTGCCCATAAAAAAGTCTCTATGAGCATTTATATTAGGTATTAACCTACACCACATATTTTTAAACGCTTCTGTTTTATCTATTGATGGGAATGCTAAGTCGTTTTGTGCACTAACACAATACTGACCCCATTTTTGATCTGCAACACCCCAGTCAAATAAAGGATGATTATATCCTCCCATTAACATTTGTCTAAGCACATACCACTCAAGAGCTTGTTTTACATATATGTTATCAGGTACCATAGGGTAGCCATCATCGTCTGTAGGATAAGCACTGTAGTGTATTTTAAGAGTTCCGTTCTCAAAGTTTGTTTGTATGTTACCATTATTTATTAAATAATAATCACCTCCATATGGACTGTTTTTTGTACTTCTTAATGTTAATCCACTAGAGTTATTACTAGTATTGTTAACATCAGTAGTCCAAGCAGAACTAAATGTTTCACTTGTAGTTCCATTAGGAGTCATACCAGTAGTTCTAGCAGCATTAGGTAAGTCATACCCAGCTGTATCAGTACCATGCATTAACGCAGAGCCGTTATATTCTACTTGTATTATATTTAATAAATCTGCAGGAAGTGCTGCTTTATGACTAGAAATAGTAACAGTAGAAGCTTTTCTTTCTGTAGTAGAAACAGTTCCTATATATTCTAAAGCTTCGCCGATCCACTCCATGGCATCTAATACCCAGCTTTCATCGTTGATTCGTAAGTCTCTAAATATTTTAGAAATTACATGTTTTGCGCTAATTAATTTATAGTTCATTTTACAAAATTTAAAAATGCAAACTCATCTTCTTGTATTAAAGTTGAGAGTGCTCGTTTTATACCATTAGGTCCACTGGTTGGAGAAAATTTGTACACACTTTTGTTTGGTACTTTACATCTTCTTTTAGCCCAATACCACCTAAACCAGTGATCATCTGTATAATATACTACTTTATCTATACCTTGTGCTTTTAACTTTTTTGTCTCAAAGTAATTAACACTTTTCTTATCAAAATTTCTTTCTATTCTACGTATACTTATTGTTCCTAATTTATATCCTAAATAAAATTCTTTACCTTCTAAAACTTTATTTACTAACTTTTTATTAAATTTTGATATAATATACTTATAAAGAGTATATGTTACATCAGTGTCTGGATACTTTTCTTTGTAGTATTCAAACATATCCTTTGCTCCGTGTCTATTCATCTGTTTGTACTTCTTCGTTATCGTTTATTTGATTTTCTGCTTGATATTCACCCGCTAATATAGACTGTGTAATCATCTGTATCATATCAGCTGTTACTGGGTAATCCATGTCATCATTGTAACACGGTTCACCTAAGTATGTAAAACCTCGTAAGTCATTTACATCTTCGAATATCGCTCTAACAAACAATTTAGGAAGTACATAATCAGTTCCTAATACAACATCTGCAGTAGGAATATTTAATGTATAGATTCTATCGTTTTGATAGAAATACTTAGGGGCAGCTTGATTATACTTTGTAAAATATGCATACTTTGAATTTCCCGGGGTAATTGGTATAAGATCTACTTTCTCTACAATCTTTTTTGTAGGATCAATATCTCCTGCAACAAGAGTAATAACTACATCTGTACTACCTCCTATGGTAGCTTTAGGTATTGTTATAGTATCTCCTATTAAATATCCAGATCCTATTCCTGTAACAGTTATAGCATTTATAGCACCACTAGCTACAGTTAAACTAAGAACAGCTCCTGTTCCCTTGCCGCTAGTAGTTGTAGCAACATTTGTATAGTTATTATTTGTACCATCACTTGTATTTGTAGTAATAGATGCAACTAATTCATCAGCTGTTACTGATAAAGATCCGTCATATATATTTTTAAAATACGCAACCTGAAAAAAAGGAACTCCTCTTTTTAATCTTACAGGATCAGGTATTTGACTATTTGATTTATGTAATCCTTGACCATTTATAGCTGCAGAAAATTCTATAGAGTCATTAATATTTACAAGAGATATAGGAATCTCTATTGTCTGTATAAATTGATCTGGTAAGTAAGTGTTACGTTCTTGATCTCTGCGGATTAATAGTGATCTATAGTACTTAATTTGAAACTTAAGACGCTCTATATATGCCGCATTCGTACCTCTGCCAGAAGCATCAGCTATATTATATGCGATTTCATTTAGAGTCATTGTCTTATTGTTTTAAATTATTTCATGCACTTTTCTTTTTGTTTACTTTAATATCTTTTGATTCTATAAGCGTGTAAGTAAAACTATTACTCCACGCATTTTTAGCAGTATCAGCTAACTCCATAAACTGTTTAAAGTCATCTGCAGCTGCTATTACTTGACACCCTGCAGACCATTTATCTATTTGTTTAGACTTTTTGCCTGCGTGTTTTGTAGCTCTGTGTATATTTATTCCAAATAATCCGATCTCTATGCTGTCTTCATTTTTGTCATATACACCGTCTTTATTTTTATCTCTGTAGACATGCACCGGTTTCATCTGTCTAAGCGCTTCATATTTTCCTTGGTGCAATCCTATTTTATGAGATCCTCTATACTGCCCTGGTTTAAGTATTGCTACTCCTGATTCTTTGAGTATATTTTCTACCCAATGAGTACCAGGATCTGTTGTACAGTCAAACTCATGATACTTCCATTTGCCTCCTACTTTATAGGAAACTGTAAGCGTATCGTCAAAAGCATTAGTTACTTCATTTTTAGTATTAGAGTTTCTAATGCCTACAATATTTAAATTGTAGTCTCCATTACTAAACCATTTGTAACCTTTTCCTTTTACAGTTTGTTCTAGTATAGAATTATTATATTTCATTATCCTTCTTGCGGAGGCATAGGAGCTTCAGTAATAGCACCAGTATTTTTATCTACTGACACATTACCATATTTTTCTTGTAGAGTTGATCTCATTTTATTTTGATCCTCTACAGCTTTGTTAAATTCACTCCAAAGTTCTGCTTCTCTTTTTTCCCAATTCTTTTTTAATATTGAAATCTCTCCCAATCCAAATTGTACTTTTTGAAATGTTTGATCATACGATTGAACCTCTTGTAGTTCTTCGGCAGTTAATTTTTTTTCTTCAGTAACTGCAGTTTCTTCGATTTTAGTTTCTACTTCTTTTGCCATTTTTAAATTGTTTAAATTAAGTTAATAAATAATTATACGTCTGTAAAGTCCTTATAAGCATCTTCTGCTTTCATTGCATTATATGCTTGTACAGCTGAATTTTTTGCTGTACTTTTTGTATCATAATCAAATACACCATAAATCATTGTAATGTGTAAACTAGGATCAGTGTCTCTTGTAGCTTTATCCTTATACACAGCTGCTGTATAATTAGCAGCATTACTTTTATTCCATGTAGTTTCTAATACAGCTGCAGTTTTTAAACTACCGTCTTCATTTAAAACTTCTGGAGTTTTGACTGTGGTTGTTTGATTATCATTAATATTGTAGTTGACTTGATTAACTCTTATATAAGCGTCTGCAACTTCAATACCTTTAAAAGTAAATGTTCCTTTAATTGCCATGATAAATAAAATTAATAGATACTCTTAATTGAGTATCTAGTCAAAGTTAATAAAAAAATATCAAATCTTAACTATTATATCCAGTCGTTATCTTTCAAAGTAACATAAATTATATCAATTGTATCATCTTGATACCATTTTTTACAATTATCATCTAAGGTTAAAACAGCATAATTTGTTTTATTTCTAGATATATCATTATCTATTCCCCAAGATGTTTGTATTAATATACAGTTATTGTTACACAAATCTTTTATATCATAACTAAAAGAATGTAATTTATTAATGTCATCTGAGTCTGCATCATTGTATACTCCATCAAATTTATCTGATAAACTACCTATAACATCTTTCCAATCACCATGTATAACTTCAACATTAGATTTTCCTTCTGCCCATTCTACAGCTTTATCATAAATTTCTTTTTCTATTTCTATTATAACATGTTTACTAGGACTATGTGTCTGTATTTGTGTAGCAGATATTCCTAAACCGAAACCAATTTCTAATATATTACCACCATTTTGTGCTACTATATCAGCGACAGAGGTTTCATACAAAGCAACATCATTATGCATAATAATGTTATTATCTTTATATATACTGTCTGTGTTTATTATTATTCCCATTTTTTAACAACTTTCTGTAAATCCTGATGACCAACCAGTACCTGTCCATCTTCCTTTGTGACTACCATCAGATAAAGATACTAAACCGCTTGGTTGAGCGCTATCCCCACAAGTAGCATTGGTGTAAATTTGTTGCTGTAGCTGAATAACAGTACCTATTTGATTATCAGATTGAGCATAATAAGTTACTGTATTAGTGCTGTTACAAACAAAAGCATGACCGAACTTACCTGTAGCAAACTTAAACACGTGTGGTCTACGTGTTGTTTGTGCTGTGTCTACGTTTGAATATGTTGTTCCAAAAAAATTAGTAGCATAAGCTCTAAAATAAACAGTAGTACAATTACTTAAACTAGTAAGCACAGCTTGAAAAGATCCTGTTCCACTTCCTTGTACTGAATTAGTAACGCCAGATCCACCTATTGTAGGGTTTGTATTTGTTGTAGAGTGTACAAAACCTCTAGCTGTTATACTAGCACCACCATCACCACTAACACTACCTAGTCTATTAAACTCATTCCAACTTATTGAGCTAGAGTTTACAGTAACACCCGTAGGGGCAGTACCAACAGTAGTATCATGATCATAACTATAAAAATCAGACATTTGATATGGTTTACCTCTTGGCATATCTATTTATTTTATTGACCAACGGCGTTTTCGTGTAATACACCGCCATCTGTTATTGTTACTTTTATTTTTAGTGTTTCGTTACCAGGACCTGTACAAGTGTAAACACCACTTGAATTTGCGCCTTGAAAAGATAAATAATAAGTTCCGTTTGAAAGCCTGGTTGCACCAGTATTACTAGTAAAATAAACATGACCTAATCCACCTCCAAAAGCTAAACCTGGTTGCAAATGGTTTGTTAATCTTCGCCAATAATGATTTAACACACCAGAACCTCCACTACTTAATGTATCAAACCATCTTCCATCAGCTCTAATAAAAACATTTACAGCTGAATTTAAACTAGAGCTATTGTGCATTTGTAAGTTTGTACTACACGCTCCAGGAGCTTCTCCACCAAAATTAACATTTAAATTAGTCAGGTTGGTAAAAGTACCATCATGAGGATGTGCAGTTGAATTAGTATTAATGGTATCATAAGATATACCTGAGTTTTGACCTCCTCCTGTATTACCTCCATTAATAAGATTATACATTGATATGGGAGATGTTATAGCTGTAGTATTAGTATAATCATCATTAGCTAATTCTCTAGCTAATCCTAGCATAGATATTTGTCCTGAACTTGGTACTGCCATTATTTAATTTGTTTTTTGAGCTCTTCGATTTCAGCTTTTAGTTCTTTTATAGCCTCTACAAGAACAGGTACTATACCTTTATCTCTTATAGATAATTTACCGTTTTCATTCTCTCTTACAAGTGTAGGTAAGACTTTTTCAACGTCTTGTGCTATAAACCCTATATCTTCTTTTATACCAACCATTTTGTTAGTGTCAGTATCTTCTTTCCAATCAAAAGTAACACCTTGTAATTTATCAACTAAATTTAAAGCTCCAGTTATAGGTTTAATATTTTCTTTATAAGATACATCAGAAACAGATCCATATGCTATTATATCTGCTGTAGCAATAAAGTTACCACTGGTATCCATTTTAAATCTATTGGTACCATTAGTTCTAAAATATATATTCTCATCATTGTTTATTTGTATATGAGAACCACCAGCTGTTTGTATTGTTATTTGACTATTTTCATAACGAATATTTGTACTTGTGTCCCCTATGTGATAGATATAACTATCTACTCGCATAGGTGTACGTATAAACACGTCACCACCACCAACACCCATATGTTCGGTACCACCAACATAAAACTTCATGTTATTATCGCCTTCTTCTACTATGTAAGTATGAGAATGTGTGTTACCATCAAAATATAAACCTTTACCTGTATTAAGTCTTAAATGACTAGCACTTCTCAGAACATGAGAAGAGTTAGCACTTGTTGAACTGTTATGACCTGGTAAAAATATGTTCTGGGTTAACTCAGCTTGATCAGATAAAGTTGCTTGAGCTTGATTAGTTGAATTTCTAAACAGTGTAGAGTAGTAATATTGAGATGTAGTTACTGATGTTTTATCAAACTCAAAATATTCAGCGTACACATCTATTGTTACACGTGCTTGTATGTAAGTATCTAATTGTAAAACTATGTCTTTATAGTATATATTATGTCCACCGTAATCTACACCAGTATCTGTTTGTTGACCTAAATATACTTGTGCTTGTTGAGGCATTCCAGCTCCTGCTAAATTTGTTAAAACAGCATATCCTCCATCTGAAGCTTGTATAACATCATATTCTAAATAACCATTGTAAGGGTATTTAGTTCTGACTTGTATTTTCATTGTGCCATAATGACCCCAATGAGCATTATAATATAATCTACCTAATCTCCAAGATCTTGATTCTGTGGTAGTACTAGGAGGACCTGCAAAAATACCTAAATGAACTTTTCTATATCCCTTACCATAACTTCCATCAGATAAAGCAAGTACGCTTTTCAAACAAGTTTCTTGCGTGAAACCATCTATAGATAAAACTCTATGGGCAAGAGATGCACTTGAACTGTCGAAAACATTATTAACTAATAAATGTAAGTTTTGTCTTGCTGCGCTATCTCCACGACCTTCAGCCACCATAGCTAATTTTCTATACGAAACATTAGCATGTTCTTTATACCCTAATGTAATACCCATTATCTGACCATTACTATGAGCTTGATCACCAAAGTGAACTGTATTAGCTGCACCTAAAGTTCCGTTTGTTTGAGCTAATTTTACATCTAGTTTTGCAGTATTCGAGTTACTTGAAGCACCATTAATAGCTAAAGCTCCTGCAAATGTACTAGTAGCTGAAGCATTACCAACTGCTATTCCAGTATTAAAATGCGCCCAACCTTGGTCAGATATATCGAATCGTAGAGCATCTACAGTTGTACCTCCATCATTACCTCTAAAATAAATATCTTTATCTTGTATCGATGAATATAATGAAAGATCACCACTATCGTTTTTAAATTTAGCATATTCAACTCCATTAACTTTTAATCTTATATCATTCCCACCTGCATCTAATGTTAAATCACTTCCAGAATCTAATACTAAATCATCAACTGTTGCTATTGTTAAAATACCTGCTGAGCTTTCTGTTAAGGTTGCAGCATTACTAGTATCTCCACTTATAGATAAAGCGCCATTTACAAGAGTTATACCATTATTTATTTCAACACCATTAGCTTGATTTTGAAAAAATGTTTTAGTAGAACTCATATACATTTTTCTACTACCACCAACACTAAAACCAAGTTGATCAGAAGCTGGTCTAAATAAACCAGTATTTTGATCTTCAGCAAATGTTAAACTAGGATTAGCAATACTACCATCAGTTAACATCCTTTGTTTAGATATCTTAACAACTCTCCAACCAGATATTACACAAGCTCTTGTTCCGCTTCCGTGAGAATAATTAAATAAGGCTTGTGGTGTCCAATATTTTGCAGCAGTTTCAAATGCTCCAGTTGCTGTATCACTAAAACCTCTAATTATACCAGTTCTTTTACTCCAGCTTGTACCATTAGAACTTGTGTTACCCATAACCCAATAACCATAACTACCTGGGTTACCAGATCCTGTAGGTGGAGAACTAAAATCATGTTCAACATCTATACTACCCATATAGTGTCCAACTACACTATCTGATGCAAATCCCCTTATATGACATTCCATGTAATATATAGCGTCTTCTTCAATAGCTATGTGAGGAAAACCTGAACCATAATCAACACCAACATTAACACCACCTGTTATTTTTATAGCCCAACCAGAAGGAGCTGTAGAATCTTCGTACCATTCTACATTACTACTTCCAAAATAATTTTGTAGTTGTGTTTCTGACCACGTAGGATCTATAGAAAAAACCTCTTCACCTTCATTCCAGTGACCAATAGGAAACTCTTCATTTGCACTTGTTCCTTTAGTTCTAATATTATGAGCTGTAAGACTATTTACTATTAAATTAACAGGATGTTGGAAACTACCACCAACTGTTAAGTCTCCTTCTATATCCATACTGAAAGTACCTGATCCAGCATTGTGTAGTTTAAATGTTTTATTACTCGTAGTACTTGTTTGTAATTGATATGTACTAGTATTAGGGAATACTACATCATAACTAGCAACACCCTCATCTGTTAATCTTAATACTGGATCTGATGCTGATGATTGCTGTAGGTCAAGATATTTTCCTCTAATAACTGACCATCTTAAATTTGAAGTTCCTAATTCAGCACCGTAATTAGCGTCTGGATATAAACCAGTATTAACAGTTACATCACCAGTAAAAACTGCAGATTTATTATGATTTAATGTTAAGGCTATTCCTACTCCTGTTGTAAATTCTATATTTGAACCACTACCAGTTGCTGTATTTCTTATATAACTCCAATTATTATTACTACCGCTTACATTGTTTTTAATAGCTAATGCATGACTTGGTAATTGTAATTTAGCGTTAGCTGCAGTTGCATATGGTGTAAGACCTAAAGAAGCTATACCATCATTTCGTACAAAAAAGTTAGCAGTACCAGCAGCATCATATACTGCAAGAGCATACGTAGTAGATGAAGCTGCACCACTACAATCTACTGCTAAACCATAACCACCGTTAGTATAATTTTTTATTCTCGCTGTCCAGTCTGCGGCTGTGCTTAAAACATCAAGCTTGATAGTTGAGTGAGGTGTTGTTCCAAATGCTGCTCTACTAAGTGTGTGAATATTACCTGCAAAAGTTGCGTTTAAATTTGGTTCAATTTGGAAAGGTATTGCTTCGCTATTATAAGGAGAAGAGTGACCGCTGCCTCTGTATATTTGAAACTTATCTCCTTGACCACTATGTCTTGAAGATATACCCCAATAAACACCATTCCAACTAGTCGCTGTTCCTGCTGTATCTCTTCCAAATAACAAATCGGCTGGTGCATCACCTCTAGTGTCTATTCTTACAGTTCCTCTATTACTTAAACCTGTTACATCACCTATTCTTACTCTTTCGTTAAATCTAGCATCCCCTGCAAAAGTTGCGTTTTTAGATGTATTAATATTTAAAGCGTGTTGCCCATTAACTTGTAGTATGGTACCAACACCCGATTCCCCTCCATATACCATACTTCCAGAGTTGTATACAGAAAAACCTTTATTTGAGCCACCATATTGAAACAAAATTCCACCATAATTATTTGCGGTTGCATTTAGAGTTAATAGCGTTGAGTCTGAACCTGTTAAAGTTTGTGTTGGAGCTGTTATCCTCCCTGCAAAAGTTGCACCTGCATTAA
>Ga0208157_1001199_pt1 | contig 12113 bp, 15 predicted proteins | sample 5_EtaG_FD_184077 | JGI IMG/M metagenome (GOLD analysis project Ga0208157, IMG submission 184077) | Marine viral communities from the Subarctic Pacific Ocean - 5_ETSP_OMZ_AT15132 metaG (SPAdes) (version 2) | ecosystem: Environmental > Aquatic > Marine > Oceanic | place: Pacific Ocean | collected...
AGATCAAATAGTACACAAATTTAAATCGCCCAGCTTTAACGGTATTGGCACATCCTCTCATTACCTAACTATAGAAAACCAAGAGTTTAGTCGTAAACTTACTATCAAAGAAGAAATAAAAGCCTTACAAGATGAGATAGAAAGAGAGAAAGAAAACTCTACACTTGCAAGGTTTATGCGTAACCTTGAATCAAGAGTCTATGCAGAACTATCCAGGCAACTGGTTAATAATCTGTTTGGAGAAACACCGCAAAGTTCGGGTACAATAACCCTAGAAGGCAACACCATAGAATACACTAGCGATGGTGTAACATTAACTCTTAAAATAACAGAAGCAGATGGCACAGTTACAGAAATTACAATACCTATTGGTACTTTCACTTTCTAGCTGTTCTATATTTGACCAGTACGAAGATACGTACGCACAAAGATTCTCAGCTAAAGATATAGTATCAATACAAGACCTACAATCTGTAGAACTTAAAAATGTACCCATACCACAAGCTAGTCCTGTGGTTGCTGTATATCCAACTGCTTTTACAGATCAAACTGGTCAAAGAAAAAGTAATAGTGAGTTTGCTTTATTTAGTACAGCCATAACACAACAGCCAAACGCACTACTTATACGAGCCTTAAAACACGCTGGTAACGGAAAGTTTTTTAGGGTGGTTGAAAGGGTTGGTTTAGATAACCTTACCAAAGAACGACAACTAATAAGATCTGCAAGAGAGCAAACCGCAACCGAAGAAGAGAAAAAGAAAGCACTTAGACCGTTACTATTTGCTGGTATTTTAATAGAGGGAGCTGTAATATCTTACGAGGCTAATTTAGAGTCTGGCGGTATAGGTGCTAGATACCTGGGCATTGGTAATAGCGTACAATACAGAGAAGATAACATAACTGTAAGTTTGCGCATGGTGTCTGTTGCGACAGGCGAGGTGTTGCTAGAAGTATTAAGTCAAAAGACCATATTTAGTTATGGCAAGTCAGAGGACGTATTTAGGTTTATTGAGGCTAATACCGAGCTAGTGGAAATAGAACTAGGAAACGCAAGAAACGAATCATCAACCATAGCACTAATGAAAGCTATTGAGGGCGGTGTGTTAGAAATAGTAGAGTCTGGATATGAGCTAGGTTTCTGGGTTTTACAAAACAATAATGAGGGAGTAAAATTAGACGATGAAATCAAAATTGATAAGCCTGATTGTGATGCTGACTGCATTGACAACATACGCGGCTGATAACGAAATATATGTAGATCAATCTGGTACGGGTGCAAACATAGACCTAGAACAGCTTGGTATATCCAATATTATTGGAGGCCTAAACTCTACAGCAGGCAGCGTTAATGCTTTTGATTTAGATGGAAACACCATGACTTTAGACATCAATATGATTGGTGCAACTAATAAGTTTCTTGGTGATATATTCGCTGACACATTTACAGGTTTATACGAGTTTGATGGCGGCACTAACTCATTTACTATCCAAGTAGATCCTACAGACACTTATAGTGCTGATGGTTCAAACCAAAATGTTGATGTTACAGGTAGCGGTAATACATTTACATTAAATCAAGGCACAACAGCATTAGCTGCATCACTTGACTTAGATTGGATTATTAATGGTTCAAATAACACAGTTACATCAAATATAAATATTGATGGTGCTACTAACTACATGGATATAGATGGTTCTGACAATACAGTAACTTATACAGGCACAGGTGTTAATGCATCAGCAGGTGGATATTTTTGGTTAGACCATACTGGTGGTTCAAGAACTTTTAATATTTCACAACTGAGTACACAAGATAATGACTGGCTCAAAATCATATCCGTTTCTGGTACTGCTGCTTCTACTGTTTGCGTTATCCAAAACGACCAAGGTACAAGCACAAGCTGCTAATATTGGCGATATATCTGAGCTAAACGGCTCAGCTCAAATAGTCAGAGACAAAACCTACAATGCTGATCTTGATTTTGCTATACAAAGCAATGATGAGGCGATAACCAAAGATGGCCGTATGGCTATTACTTTTTTAGATGATTCTGTTGTAAAACTAACAGAGTTCTCAGAATTGCTTATAGATGAATACATCTACGATCCCGACCCAAGCAAAGCTAAGATGGCACTTACCTTTGGACTTGGTACAGCCAGGTTTATCACAGGTAATCTAAACCGTATAGATAAACAAAACATTACACTAAAGACACCTACGGCGAACATAGCCATTAGGGGTACTGACTTTACTGCAACCGTTGATGAACTTGGTCGTAGTTTAATTATTCTTTTGCCTGATAAATATGGTCTATCTAGTGGCGAAATATTAGTAACCACGGGTATGGGAACAGTAACGCTAAACAAACCCTACGAAGCTACAACCGTAAGCGTGTTTGAATCATCTCCTACAAAACCAGTAATCTTAGACCTAACCCTAGACCTTATAGACAATATGCTAATTGTTACACCGCCTAAAGAAGATGTGGTTATAGAAGAAGAGTCTACGACAACACAAACAGATAGTGTGTTAGATTTTAATGATTTGGATGTTGACTATCTTGCAGAAGATTATTTAAAAGAAGATAGTTTAGAGTTTACAGAACTAGACATAAATTACCTTGATGTAAACTACTTAGAGGACTTATTAAATGTGCTAGATGCACTAGCCGTAGCAGATGAAGAAGATCAACTACCACAGGCTACTAGCACACAAATAGCTGGTACTTTATTAGGTAAAGATCCTGACACACAGATAACAGCACTTATAACTGGTAATGTTGTAAGTCTTAGAAGAAAAGTAAATGAAAGCGTAAGGTTAGACTTAAACGGTAGCGATGCTTACACGGTCATTTTGATACAAGATGGCGTATCTAATATAATTAAAGTCAACGGAGGCAGCGATAGTGTTATCACTATCACTCAAAGTAATTAAATGAACAAACTATTATTACCATTGCTTATAATACTAAGTTTACCTTTGTTGTTTCAAAGCACTCCTACAGAAATATTAAAACTAAAGGTGTATGACACTTTTATTAAAACACCAGAACCATCTGGTAACTTTGTCATACTTAACATAACAGAAGAAGATGTAGAACGAGAAGGCGGTTGGCCATTACCTAGACAAAGACTAGCAGAAATACAAATAGACTTACTAAACAAAGGTGCAATAGGCATTGGTTGGGTTGTATCTTTCCCGCAAGCAGATCGTATGGGCGGTGATGAAATCTTTGCAGAAGCACTTGGTTACGCACCATCTGTTATAGCTATGTTTGAAGATGGCAAAGGTAATTATCCTGCATCGCCTGGCACAGTTGTTATGGGTAATAATAATGGTGGTATACTTAGTTCGGGAGTGAAACAAAACCTTCCTCTGTTAGCAAACAACACGCTATCTGGTTTAGCTATTGCTCCCACAGATGTAGACCAACTAGTTCGTAAAATACCTCTCTTAGTTAAAACACCCAACAACGATTGGATTCCTAGTTTTGGTACACAAATATATAAATCGTTATTTGATGTAAAAACTTACATTATAAAAACTAATGATAGTGGTATATCAAAAATATCAATAAGAGGAATACCACCAGTTAAGACAGATAGCCTTGGCCGTAAGTGGATTAGTTGGGTTAATACTGAGCAAACCACATTACAAGAAATGAATGTAAATGGTAAGTTTGTTTTTGTAGGCGTAACGGCCAACGGGGTCATGCCACAGATTGCAACTCCAGTTGGTTTATTAGAACCACACAAGATCCAAGCAGCATTAGCTGAGTCAATTTTGATACAAAACTCTCCTCATATACCAGATTGGCACTTAGCAGCCGAAATTTTGATTTTACTGATTTTTGTGTCTCTGACATGGCTCACAATCAATTATTTCAATGTAGTTAAGGGTGCAAGTATATTTGGAATTATCTTGCTCACCACGGGCATCTCAGGAGTTTTTAGCATCCAAAAGGGTGTTTTAATTGATTTTTCATGGACTTTTGTATCACAAATCATAACTTCGACCATTTCTTTCTATCTTAACTACCAAAAACAATATAAATTACGCCAAGAGATAAAAAAACAGTTTGAACATTATCTTGATCCACGCCAAGTAAAACAATTACAAGATGATCCTAGTTTATTAAAACTTGGTGGCGAGAAAAAAGAAGCAACATTTTTATTTACAGATGTCAGAGGTTTTACTTCTTTGTCAGAAAGATTACAACCAGAACAAGTTACTGAACTAATGAACCAGGCATTAACAATTCAATCTAACGCAGTTCAACAATATGGTGGCATGGTTGATAAATATATAGGCGATGCAATGATGGCAATATTTAATGCACCTATAGATTTACCAGATCACCAAAACCAAGCAATACTAGCAGCACTAAAAATACAAGAAGATATGCAAGCAACAAACATACCATTAAAAATTGGTATAGGTGTAAATACTGGCGAAGCTGTAATTGGCAACATGGGTAGCGATACTAGGTTTGATTATTCAGCTATTGGTGATTGTGTAAACACCGCAGCAAGATTAGAGTCAGCAACTAAGGATGTTGGTGTTGATATACTAATTGGTGAAAATACTGCAAAAAATTGTGATTTTGAGTTAAAATCACTAAGACCGATAAAAGTTAAGGGCAAAAGTAAATATTTAAAAATCTATACAAACGCATGACTACAAAAAAAATAACAGCAAGTGATGTCGCAGCCGACCTAGCAGTTTCTAAAAAAGAAAACGAAGAAAGGTGGAAAACAGCCTTTAATGAGTTTGCAGATATAAAACAAGAAATAGCAGCAATCAACAATACTATTAAGATGGCAACCTTTGGTGTCTTTGGTTTTATTGGTGCTTTATCTATTGCGGTAATCACAGTCGTTTTATGAAGAATATTTTAAAAAATATAGTCGGAGCTGTAGCTCCTACCATTGGTTCAGCTATGGGTGGCCCTTTAGGTGGCATGGCAATGGGTAAGATAGCAGAAGTGCTAGGCGTATCTAACGATCAAAAATCCGTACAACAAGCAATACAAAACGCAACTCCAGAGCAAATGATGGAGCTAAAGAAAGCAGAACAAGAGTTTGAAACGCAAATGAAAAAACTTGATGTTGATGTTTTTCAATTAGAAACACAAGACAAACAACACGCTAGAGGTATGTTTAGCAAAGATTGGACTGCTCGTATTATTGGTTTAGTAACCATAGGCGGCTTTCTTGGTTATATATTTTTAGTAACATTACAACCACCTGAACAGAACAGCGAGGCACTTATTAACTTAGTGCTTGGTTATCTTGGAGGATTAGCAAGTGCGATTATTTCGTTCTATTTTGGAGCATCTAATACCAGCGACAAAAAGGAGTAACATGGAAATATCAAAAGAGGGTTTATCCCTAATTAAAAAGTTTGAGGGTTGCGAACTAGAGGCATATAAATGTGCGGCAGGAGTTTGGACAATAGGCTATGGATCTACCAAAGGTGTAAAAGAGGGTGATACTATTACCCAAGAAGAAGCCGATGAATTGTTATTACACGAAATGGAAGAATACGAAGGTTATATAAATGACATGGTTACTGTAGATTTAAAACAAAATCAATTTGATGCTTTAGTTTCATGGGTGTTTAATCTTGGTTCAAGCAATTTATCTTCTAGCACCTTACTTAATAGATTAAATAATAAAATGTGGGATGATGTACCAAATCAAATAAAAAGATGGAATAAAGCTGGTGGTCAAGTTTTACAAGGACTTATTAGGCGTAGAGAAGCTGAGGCATTATTATTTGAAGGTAAAGAATGGCACGAAGTTTAAATCTTTGCTAAACTTACAAGAAATTAGGAATATATTATGGCAGAATATCCAAAAGAGTTTATATACGACATAGATAATCGTAGACCAATAATTGGTGTAAAACCAGGTGGTACAAGCGGTATTAACTTTAACGCACTTGGCGGAATTGATGGTTATGTTCCTAAAAACGATCCAACTTTTACAAGTGGTCTTAACTACGCTCAATCAATAGCTGGTGGACAAAATGTACCCAATATGATTGCACCAGGTGTAAGCTATTCAGCTGCAAGTCCACAAGGATATACACAAATGGATCTTCCACCAAGCGGTTTGCCAAATGTTAATATTGTTACAGACACACCACCAGATAGAGCAGGTGGTGGCGGAGGATATAAACCATTAGACCTTACAGGTATTCAAAGCATTTTAGATTCTCTTAAAAAAGATGCTCCAGTTGTTCCACCCTTAGAAGATTTTGGATTTGGCCCTGGCATAAGACGTTCAGAGGATTTTTTTAGACCAGAAGATTTAATGATGCCTCCTGTCATACCCACACCTCCACCATCAATAGGTGGTGTAGGTGGAACAGATTTTGAGGACAAGCGATCATTAGGTAGAGAAAGAAGTGATTTGGCTCCACCAGAAAAACCTCCTGTAGCTGGCGGAACAAACTTACGAAAACAATTTTTACGAGAAATGGAAAAAAGACCACCAATACCACTAGAAGATTTTGGCTTTGGCCCAGGTATAAGACGTTCAGAAGATTTTTTTAGGCCAGAAGAATTAATGATGCCACCAGTACCACCAATGGAAGATATTAATATTCCTGAAATTCCAGGCATATCAGAATTTATAATTAATGATGATTTACCAGTTTTTGAAGAACCAAGATTTGTAGAAGATATAAATAGATTTAATAATTTTGATCCTTTTTTAAACCAACCAATAATTCCAAATGGATCAAACTTTAGTATTGAACAATCAAATATTCCAAGCAGATCAAGATTTAACATGGCACAACCAATGCGTGGTTTATTAGCGTAATGGCATCACAAGAAGAGATACTACACTCAAACGAAGCAGAGTTAATTTTAAACTCTGAAACATTTAAAAACGCTATACAAATACTTAAAGATGAGTACACAAATCTATGGTTATCTTCAGAAGGAGATGATATAGATACTAGAGAAAATTTACACAAAGCTATTAAGCTGTTGCCCGAAGTTGAAAAACATCTACGGATTATTGTAGAGAAGGGTAAGATTACAAAATCACAATTAGGCAGATTACATAAGGTTGTGTAAACTACAAGTAATGTAGTAAAATATTACTTTACATTTTTAAGGAATGAATAATGACCAATAACGCAAAGCCGACTGGTTTACAAACAGATATGCAAGAGGCTGAACAGTCTTTTGAAAGTTTTTTGACTCCAGAGGAACAACCAGAAAACGAAACAGAACAAACATCAGAAGATGTAGTCAACGAAGAGGAAGTCCAGGAAGAAATCATTGAAGATGAATCCGTTGAAGATAACCAAGTCGAAGATGAAGTTGAAGAAGATGAAGAAGAACTCCAAGAAGATCAAGTCGAAGAAGAGGAGTCCGAGCAACCACAGCTATATACAATTAAAGTAGATGGCGAAGATACACAGGTTACGCTTGAAGAACTCCAAAACGGGTACAGTCGCCAAAGAGATTATACGAGAAAGACTCAGGAGTTAGCCCAACAGCGAAAAGCTATAGAGGCTCAACAACAAGAGGTTTCTCAAAAAGATGCAATTTATTCACAGTTGTTACCTAGAATGGAAGCGACTTTGAAGGGCGAGTTAGAAAACGAGCCAGATTGGAACGCACTTTACGAAGCAGATCCTATTGCTTATGTCCGTGAAAAGGATATTTGGAATGAGAAAAAGCAAAAGTTGCAAGCCGTACAAGCTGAAGCACAAAGGGTTCAACAAGAATCACAAGTGGAGCAGCAAAAGAAACTTCAACAATTTGTTGAATATGGCAATCAACAACTGCTTGACCAAATTCCAGAATGGCAAGACAACGAAGTGGCAGCAAAAGAAAAGATGTCAATTCGGGATTACGGTGTTAGTGTTCTTGGGTATACACCACAAGAAATGGACAGCGTTTATGACTACCGAGTATTACTTGGTTTAAGAAACGCATGGTTACAACACAAAACACAACAAGCGACTAAAGTAAAACCAACTGAAAAGAAAGCGGCAGCTCGTACCGCAAGACCTGGCACTTCAAATGTTCCAAAATCTACAACTCCTGTGAAAAAAGCAAAACAAAGATTAGCTAAAACTGGCAAAGTGCAAGATGCAGCTAAACTTTTTGAACAAATAATATAAACTTTTTTTTATAAGGAAAAAATATGGCTAAAGTAACTAACGCTTTTGATACATATACTGCGACTGCTGATAGAGAACAACTAAGTGATGTTATCTATAACATTTCTCCACAGCAAACTCCGTTTATGTCATCAATCGGAAAAAACTCAATCAAGAATGTAGTTTTTGATTGGCAAACAGAAACATTACCAACTCCAAGCGGAACTGGTCAGTTAGAAGGTTTTGAACTTTCAAGAGCTGCATCAACTGCTACTACAAGAGTTAGTAATGTAGCAATGATCTCATCAAGAGATGCAACCGTAACTGGCTCTCAACAAGCTAGTGATCCAGCAGGCAAAAAGTCAGAAATGGCTCATCAACTTGCTATTATGTCTAAAGCACTAAAAAGAGATATGGAAACAGCTCTTTGTCAAAATGGTGGTAAGACAACTGGTAACGCAACAACAGCTAGAAAAACTGGTGGTTTTGAATCTTGGATAAAATCCAATTATAGCAAAGCAGCAGCAGGCGCACCTACTGGTGGCGGTACAGCTCCAACAGATGGAACTCAAAGAGCTTTAACTGAAGCTCTACTCAAAGATGTGTTGGAACTCTGCTTCACAAATGGTGGCGAGCCTTCAATGGCAATTTGCGGCCCTGTAAACAAGCAGAAAATATCTGCTTTCACAGGTAGAAGTTCAGCTAGACAAATAGTTGATGCAAACACAGTAGAGGCTTCTGTTTCTATTTACGCATCAGATTTTGGCGAGCTTAAAATAGTACCTTCTAACTTTAGTAGAGAAAGAACATTACTATTAGTAGATCCTGACTTTGCAAAAGTATCTTACCTAAGAGATTTCAAAACAGTTGACATCTCAACAATAGGTGATGCTCAAACTAAAATGTTAGTAGTTGAATACGGTTTAGAGGTGAGCAACGAAGCTGCTCATGGACTCGTAGCTGATTTAACAACAACATAAGTTAGATTATCTTGGGGTGGGTTTAACTCACCCCTTTTTTAGATGACAGCAAAAAGAACAATCACCGATCATAAAACTGGTTACAAATCAGAATTTGTAACTGAAGATGATAAATTTGTTTATCACACAACCCAAGATGTCGCTCCTGTCATTGACCATGTTAAGAAACTAAGAGACAATACATTAAAGCCTGGAAAAGATATGCGACATATAGCTGAAGTACCGATGGTAATTTGGCAAAAAGCATTAAGAGAAGGTTGGTCTACAGATTCAGCAAAATGGAAAAAGTGGCTCAACAATCCAGACAATAAAGTATTTAGAACCTGGCAGGGCAAAGTATGACATATTCAGAATTAAAGACAGCAATAGCAAATTATCTAAATAGATCAGATTTAACATCTAATATTGATACATTTATAGACAACACAGAAGCAGAACTTAACAGAAGGTTAAGAACCAAAGACATGATTAAAAGAGCAACTGCTACTGCTGACTCACAATATTTAACAGTTCCAACAGATTGGTTAGAGGCAATTAATGTAGAAATTACAGCAAACAACTTCAGTCCTTTATTCCAACAATCTATAGAATCAATGGATGTCTATAGAAAAGCAAACAATAATTCATCTGGTCAACCCGTTTATTATGCAATGGTAGATGACTCAATAGAATTAGCACCAACTCCTGATAGTTCTTATACCCTACAGCTTACTTACTATGCTAAAATATCTGCATTGAGTGATTCAAATACAAGTAACTTTGTATCTGCATCACACCCAGATGTGTATTTATATGGTGCATTAAAACACGCTTCTATTTATTTAATGGAAGATGAAAGAATACCAATGTTTACTCAACAATTTGAAAAGGCGTTGGAAGAAATGCGATTAGAACAAGAAAAATCTGCATTTGGTAAGGGATCTCTCATGATGAGAAGAAGAACCTACGGTAAAAAACAAAAAAGAAATTATTACTACGGTAATTAATATAGGAGAATGAAATGGCTGGATTTACAGATTATTTAGAAGATAAAGTATTAACTCATGTGTTTGGCGGTACTGCTTATACTGCACCAACAACACTATATGTTGGATTATTTACAGCAGCACCATCTGATACAGGTGGCGGTACTGAATGTTCTGGTGGCTCTTATGCTCGTAAGAGTATGCCTGACATGACAGTAAGTGGAACTTCACCAACAACAGCAACCAATGGAGCAGCAGTTGAATTTGTAACTGCTACTGGTGCATGGGGAACTGTAACGCATTGTGGAGTATTTGATGCTGCTTCTAGTGGTAATCTATTAGGTTGGGCGGCACTAACTGCATCTAAAACTGTTGCAAGTGGAGATGTATTTAGATTTGATGCTGGCGATTTAGATATTACCTTAGCGTAACAACATGGCCACGATTGGCTATGGTCAACTAAATTACGGGATTGCCGATTATGGCACTCCTGAATATGAGTTTGCAACAGCAACCATAGCTCAAACATCTGGTTTTAGTGCAACTGGTGGCCTTACACTAAAGGCAGCTGCATCCATAGACCAAACTTCCGCATTTACATCTGCTGGTACTTTAATATTAGTAGGATCAGCTACGATTGCTCAAACAAGCGGTGTAACTGCAACCGCAGAGGTTATTAAATTAGGCTCTGCATCTATAGATCAAACATCTAGCTTTACAGCTACGGGAAGGCAGATTGATAAAGGTGAAGCAACTATTGCACAAACTTCTGGATTTACAGGTACAGCAGAAGTTGTAAAACTTGGTACAGCTTCTATAAATCAAACATCTGGTGTTAGCGCAACAGGAACAATCGTTCTTGATGGCGTTTCATCCATTGACCAAACCACAGGCTTTACCGCAGCTGGTGTGCGTATAGCTTTAGGTCAGGCATCTATTGACCAAACATCAGCAATGACAGCTACACCAGAGATGGTGTTAAACGGAGCTGTTACTATTGCACAAGAAAGTGGCATGACTGGACTTGGCGGTCTTAAAATTGTTGGTGCAGCCACTATTGCACAAACAAGTGGTTTTTCTGCGATAGGTGGTTTAAAATGGGTAGACCAGACTGTAGCAACAACTGACTATACAGAACAAACACCCGCTACAACAACTTGGACAGATCAGTCCGCAACAAGTACAGATTGGACTGACATAGCAGCATAAATAGGAATTAATTATGGCAGATACATTTACAACTAATTTAAACTTAACCAAACCAGAGGTAGGAGCATCAACCGATACCTGGGGAACAAAGCTAAACGCTGACCTCGATACACTTGATGCAATCTTTGCAGCTGGTGGTACAGCAGTCAATGTTAAATTTGCTTCAGCAAACTTTGATGATAATGCAAAAGCTATCTTTGGAACTGGCGATGATTTAGAGATTTATCACTCTGGATCTCACAGTATTATTAAAGATGGTGGTACTGGTAATTTATTAATCCAGGGCGACAGCGTAAAAATAATGAACGCTGCTGGAGATGAAACTTTTATAGATATGCCAACAGACAGCTATGTTGCATTAAATTACAACAACTCTACAAAAATTCAAACAAGTAATACTGGTGCAACTGTTACTGGTACTTTAGTAGCAACAGCTTTAGATATTTCAGGTGATGTAGATATTGATGGAACGCTAGAAACAGATAACCTTACGATAGGTAGTCAACAAGGAACTGATGGACAAGTATTAACATCTACTGGTAGTGGAGTAGCTTGGGAAGATGCAGCATCAGGTGGTGTAGCAGGTATTGTTTCAAGTGCTAATGCTACTGCTATAACTATTGATAGTAGTGAAAATGTTGGTATTGGAGTTACACCAGCAGCTCATTACACAGGATATGTAGGGTTAGACATTGGAGTTGTTGGGTCTTTGTTTGCAAGTGGTTCTGGTGTAAATGTTACTACATTAACTAATAATGGTTTTTTAAATTCAGATGCTAGTCAATGGACTTATAAAGTTACTGATGAAGCAACCATGTATTCACAAGTTCA
>Ga0208157_1001201_pt1 | contig 12105 bp, 14 predicted proteins | sample 5_EtaG_FD_184077 | JGI IMG/M metagenome (GOLD analysis project Ga0208157, IMG submission 184077) | Marine viral communities from the Subarctic Pacific Ocean - 5_ETSP_OMZ_AT15132 metaG (SPAdes) (version 2) | ecosystem: Environmental > Aquatic > Marine > Oceanic | place: Pacific Ocean | collected...
ATATTGCAGTTGACACAGCAAATGCTGGTGCAGCTAACTACACAATTGCTCCAATGTTGTTCTTCGGACCACAAGCAGTTGGTGTAGGTATTGGTGGTAACAACGCACAGATTCTTCTTAATAACAACGACGACTTTAAAACTGGAGTCCCTGCATCGAAAGTTGCAGCGTAAAACTGGGTGAATTGCTGGAAAGCCGAACCTGAAAAGGAGGCCAATCAGCAGCCAAGCTAACTCACAAGTTAGAAGGTTCAGAGACTAGAAGCCGAGAGGAAACTCAGTAAAGCTTCCAAGAGCGCCCAGCCCCTAACAAGATTTCTTGAAGGGTGATTATATAGTCCGACCAATACCGTCTCAAGGTATTGAAGCAAAGGATAAAGAGCCTTTGCGATAACAACAAACGCAGTCGTTTCATTATTATGATTTGGAGTCTGTTTGCTGGTTTTGAAATCCTTAATAAGGACTTCATTACCGTTGCTTACTCATTCGTATATTGAGGAGGTAACTAATAATGGCTAAAAAGATATACCCCGGTAACTGGGTTACTAATTTAAGTAGTTACCAAGGCCAGCCAGTCGTGGCTTGCCCAGGTCGTGTTTATTACCACAAGGTTGGTTATGCACTCGTAACTTCTACAGGAGCTACTGAGTTTGCAATTACCATTCCTAGCCCTGATATGCGTGGCGACGACAAAGTTCGTGCCAACATCACAGGACTAACAGTTCCAGCAGGAGCAAGCGTATACCATGTTGGTATTCGTGTTCCTGATATGCGTAAAGATCTAGGAGTCGGCACTGCTGCTTCTGGTCTAGTTGGTACTAACACAGACACAATTGCTGTTAAGGATGCTGCTGGTTCAGCGGCTGGAAGTATCACAACTTCTGTTGTTTCATCTCCAACTATTGCAGTTGCTAGTACAACTATTGCACCAGCATCTGCTAAGAAAGGAGTCGTAACCGCAGCAGTTCTTGCAGGAGCAGAAACTCTTAAGGTTTATGTTCGTAATGCAGCAGGTAACGGCGCTGGAAGTGCTTTATCTTCTACACAAACTGGTGGTACACCAATCATCGTTGAAGTCTCATACTTCATAGACGATGAGGTTGCTGGATTGGATGATACATACATCCCATTCATCACAGAGACCTAAATTACTAGGTTTTCTCACTACAATAAGAGCATCTCTTAGGGGTGCTCTTTTTTAATTTATGGCGTTATATCAAAATCAAAAGAACGGTCAGGTTGTCGAGTTCATTGGACATCACGACAAAGACTGGGCAATGGTCAAGAATGCAACAGGCGTAGTTCAATATGTTGCCTTAGATGATCTTGTTTCTTACGAAGCAAACAAAGGTCGAACAGGCAAGAAAGTCGAACCAGTTGTCATGGAAGAGAAAGATGAGGATAAAATCCCAGAGGCGGTCATTCCCTTAGACACCAGACTAAATGTCAACGCAGCAACCGCAGAAGCATTAGCCAAACAGGTTAAAGGGATTGGTTATGCGACTGCTAAGAAAATTATTGAGTTACGTTTATCTCTACCCGGAGAGAGGTTCTCTAAATTAGATCAACTTAAAAAGATCGCAAGAGTTGACTGGGAAGAGGTATTTAAAGAAGACCTTATCTACATTGCCTAGAATAAAGCGAAAGTCGCTTTTTATTACGGTTGGAACTTAACGACTACGACAAAAGCCGTACAAGGTTCCATCTCGGCTATAACACCGGAGCTAATTTACCAGCCGGTGATATAGCTCGTTTAGAAGAAGCTATGGCTCGTGTTCCTGATAGTTATTTCTATGACAGGATCATTGAGCATTTAAATCGTTGCGATAAGGTCTACCGACTCTCTCAGATATTTAAAACTGAGAGTGCTCCACAGCCCAATATGGTCCAACGGATTACAGGGGATACTGACAGGCAGATCATGCAGTCAGATCCTATAAAAGCAGACAAGACCTATCGAGAGATCTATCTCAGAGAAGTTGATCGTTTAGCCGAAACACTTTATGTCGCTAACTATCGACGTGATGAGGTTAGAAGATATGCCTTCGACAGGTCGGGTTCTGAATTCATTATGGCAGTCAAAGGTCCAGCTGATACAGCAGTTGGAACAAGAGTTGCTCAAGCTGTTGGATCACAAAACTGGAGGTAACTAATGTTTTTTAATAGGCCATCAACAAGCAGTATTAACACACACGGTGCTAATGCTTTCTCTGACCAGCAAAGCAAAAAAATGAGGCTGAGCGATAAAGATTATCAGAGGTTAAAAGCAATAGGATTCTTTGATGACAATGATGATGATAATTCCGTTGTTGATGTCAAAGGAGTTGAAGAAAAAATTGATAGTGCGGGGTCTTCAGGAGGAGGAAATGAAGGAGATCAAAGCACTGCTCCAACAACGAATGTAGGTGCTGACCGCTTAAGAAATCAGCAGTCCAACATGACTGCCTTATTGCAACAGCATGGAAATAAGCTTGATCCGATGGGTGCTGGAGTTCTTTCAACCGCAGCTGGAATGGTCCTGAGCGATGGAAAGCCTCTCCCAAGTCTCGCTGCTGGACTAGGTGGATACATGATGGCTAGACATTTTCAGAACCAAGGTGATCAAACATTTGATGAAAGTAAAGCAGTAAAGACACCTGAAGGGACAATACAACCACTGCCAGAGATTGGAAGAGATGAGGTCACAACAGAAAGTGGAGCCATATCGCAAGAGAAGGCCGATATTTCGGGGATGTATCCGGACCAACCATCGGGTGGATTGGAATTTGCTCCAAAATTAGCTAACGCAGATGCGAACAGAGCTAATGCTTTCTCAGATCCGATAACACTATTAGCTCAGTCAGCTAAGACCACAACAGAGGATGATTTTAATCCGACTTTCAACTCTAATATGCAACCACAGGTTGGTGGAGAAGCAGGGATAGAATTACCTGCACCTGGAGGAGACCCTGGAAATGTTGACAATCCATCTAATCAGTTAGTTACATCATTCATAAAAGGCAGGGTTCCTGACTATATAGCGAGGACACTTGGTGGAGGTTCTATAGCATGACCAAAAAAGCTGATCATATGAAATACAAGGAGGGTTCTAAGAGATCCTTCCGTCCTAATGAGTGGTACATCAACAAGGCAGAAGAAAGAGAAGCTAATAATTACCTTGCAGGATCGAAAGGAGGTGTACCTAACAATCCACAAAATATTAAATCGTTCAATCCCTTACCAGCTCCAGTAGATCCTGCTGGATCAATGCAAGGAGATCAAATTGTTAGACGTAACCCTTATGGAGATGGCGAACAAATAGTCAGTAACGAAGCGCCTGTTTGGTCTAGACCAAATCAGAGAGGATCTTCATTTGATCCACCACCAGTTCCAGTTGAGAAGGCAGGAAAGGTGAAACCAGTAAAAGAGGAGACGAAAAAGAGAGGAATGAGAACGTCTATCGGGCTGATGAATACCGGACCTTTAAGGGATGTCTCTCCTCTCTAAATGAGATCTTCCAGTATTGAATTTTCAGTAAACTTTCTATAGATGGTTAATTAAATGGCAACGAGTAGTTCAAATAAAATGCCGCTATTGGTCGATAGGCCAATGCATTCATTTGCCACTATTGGTGGAGCAGCAGCATTAACAACAGCAACAAATTTCAATACACCAGCAGCAGCTGGCTGTGTCGTACTTGTTGATTGTTCATCAAATGATGGAGCTGTCATTGATAGCTTGTCGATTGTGGCGTTAGAAGCTAATACGACTGCTAGAAATGTTGTTGTTTTCCTAAGTACAGCGACAACAGCTACTTCGGTGACGGCTGCAAACTCAGCATATGTTGGAGGAGCGGCAATTGCTTCATCGGCTGTTGGTACTCGAACCAATGTTCCTTTACCACCTTTAAGCGTTCCTGTTCCTAATCTGGCGAGTCCAGCAGCGACGATGGCAGCGTATCCAAGCGAGACTGATAAGAAAAATACAGGACTTTATGTTCCCTCTGGCGCATTGATTTACGTCGGGGTTGACCAAGCAATTGCTGCTCCTAGCGCCAATACAAGAGTTCACGTTTTCGCTCAAGGAGGCTTCTTCTAAGTCATGGCATCACTTGCTGACACAGGGGCATATTTAGATCAGCTTTACCAAGAGAAATTTGGTAGAGAACCTGATGCAGCAGGTAAGGCTTATTGGCAGGCAGAAATAGATTCTGGAAAAACATCGCCTGATCGAGTAGCCGCATTATTTGATTCCTCTGACGAAGCGAAGCAGATCAAAGCGGACAAGGAAGCTGAAACTCAAAAGTTTATTGAAGATACATACAAGATTGAATTAGACAGAGAACCAGATACCGCAGGGGCAAATTATTGGGCTGAACAAATCAATAGTGGTAAGGAGACGCAGCAAGATGTAGTTAATAATATTCGTCAGAGTCAGGAATATCAGGCAGTACAAGCAGACCCTGCAAGCGATAGCACTACTGAAGGAGCTGGCTTAAATCACGAAGATTGGCTTGAAGATCAGTATCAAAGTATCCTAAAACGAGATGTTGGAGACGAGGGTAGAGATTACTGGTTAGGAGAATTAGGAAATGGGCAAAGCCGTGCAGAAGTAAAAGCTAATATCGAACGTAGTAATGAGAAATGGCTTGGAGATCAATATCGAGAGTTGTTTGGACGTGATCTAGATGATGAAGGTAGAGCTTATTGGATGGGAGATTTCAGAGGAAAGGGATCAGGAAGAGAGGATTTAACGTATGGACAAGATGAAAGACCAGTACAAACAAGAGAACAGGTTCTTGCAAATCTTAAATTGCATCTAAATGAGGATGGTGAGGAGATTGATCCGAACGATCCTGATGACCCTGACGATCCCACTGATCCAACTGATCCAACTGATCCAACTGATCCGACTGATCCGACTGATCCGACTGATCCAGCTGATCCCAATGATCCTGATGATCCTGATGACTCTGATGATGGTGGAACAGGTAAGGCATACGATGAAAGATATGAAAAACTTAAATCTGATTACGACGATCTAAGAAGGACTTATGATTCTGAGTTCGGTGATAAACGTGACTTTGCAACCTCTCGATTAACAACTGGTTTTACTGTTGGAGGATTCCCTGGATCAAGAAGAGACTTACGTTCTGGTTCAACGGCAACTTCAGATCGATCAAGAAAAAGAAGCATGATCACTGCGGGGCCAAAAGTAAAAGATGACAGACCTTACGCAAGAGAAGGGATAAAATCAGGATCTGAAAGAGGTAGTACTTACTTCGATCCAGCTAGTAGTTTTAGATAATGGGCAAAGGTCTTGGAAGCCTAGGAAAAGGTTTCGGGCTGCAACCAATTACAAAAGGAATCGGATTAAATAAAGCGAAAGGTTTATATCCAAGCAAGGGGAAAGGGTTAGGACTTTACGGTACTGCTCAATTCCCTACAATTCTTGAGTCATATAATCGTCAAAGTGATTACAAAAGGTGGCAATTAGGACAGGCTTATTACTTCGGTACTGGCAGAAGCTGGGACGACTTATCGATATACAGCAATAGCAGATTCACAACAGGTGCTGTTAGCGGCATATCAAAGGACATTGTCACAATGTTCCCAAGTGAGACTAGTCCTGAGAGAGCTTGGTATGTCGGACAAAGAACAAGAGGAAGTATTATCCTTCCCAATGCTTTGACATCGTCGCAAATATCAACAAATACAAGTGATCCTGATCCTGCAAATCACACATTGACTTACAACGTCAGCGGAGTTTTAACTTCATCTCAAGTTGGTATTTTTTCTATTTTTATCGGTGATCAATTCGAAGATACAGCGTCTGGACCTAACTACCCAGATGATGTCGTTACTAAGCCAGAAGGAAGTGTCGCTTTAACTTTGATTGCTGCAAATACAGGTTCTATGACATTGGTATTTGATTTGTCGAAAGCCTATGGACGAGTTAAATACAACAATACAATTTACTGGAAAAAACTTGATTACAATCCATCTTCTCCAAATATTTGGAAGACAGATGGAACTCGTCATCTTTGCTCTTCAACAAAGATGTTTTGCTGTTGTCCTGATCATCTAGGTGGTGCATTGGCAAACCTTGAGTTTCCAAAAGGAGAAGTAGATCAAGATATGTTCCCATTACCTAATGCGAGCAGAACTGTTAGGGCTGCATGGGAAAGGCAGGGTGCTGGTTATTACAGACAGTGGCGTTCTCTACAAGGTCGAATTGACGAACGTCGTGAATGTAAACATATGCATGCGATGAGATGGGAATGTGGAATCCCTTGGTATGAACCAAACGATTTTCCAACTCAATATTACGGTGACAACACTAGTGGATTGCTTACAGACTCAAGTATGGAGCGAGAGTTTAGTGATGAGGTCTATGACGAATACAACGCAAGACATCGAGTTAACTACGACAGGTATGCCTTGGCCTTAGCAGAAGTTGTTGGCTTAGAACTTTTTCCGGGTACAGACGTAAGAAATAATATTAGATCAGATAACAGACCAATGCTTTGGAATGATCACGAAGAACCAGAAGCAAGCTGGTGCAGACAAAACGATTGGTGGTGTAAAAGAGGTACTCAAGAGATCAGAATCTTCAATGCAAGCAACCAACAATTTGAAAGTACAGTAACAATTGGAGGTGTTAGTTACCCGATGATTGAAGTAGTAAAAGGAGGGTCAAACACCGCTCCAATAATCATTCCTTAGAAGTCCTTAGAATAGGAAGTATGGCGGCTTACCCTGAAAATACTGGTGGCATTATCTCTGCCATTAAAGCTTGCATTGTCGCAGCGGGAGGAACAGTGACAGGAGAGTATCTCAACAATACGGGAGGCGTTATTCAAGCCTTAATAGCATTGCAAACCGCAATTGCTGGAATGGGTGGTTCTGCTCTTGAAATTGAATTGACCGCAGCAGAGAATTTAGCAATTGGCGATGTTGTTTACATCGATGCCAATGGAAAGCTTGCAAAAGCAATACACAGTTCAACAAGAGATATAGCAACTGCTGCGGGAATGGTGATGGAAGCAGTTTCAGCAAACGCTACTGCTAAATTATCCTTTGCTGGAAAGATTGATTTAACTGGTTGGAGTGGAGGAAATTTAACTGTTGGTAGTCGTTACTTCTTAAATGGATCAGGAGCGATATCAACAACACCACCATCAACTGGTGGTCATTATGTAGTTTTTGTGGGAGAAGCTTTGAATGCAAATACTCTCGCATTAAACATTGATGTCCCAGTACAACTGAAGTAAATGGCAACACGCAAACCGATAATTTATATCAATGGCTATCCAAGTGAATTGGATATAGCTAGTGATCGTTTAAATACTCCTTGGATTTATAGAGCATCTTCTGCTCCTACTGCACAGACAGCAGACATGTGGTACGACACCACAAATAGTCTGCTAAAGATGTGGAATGGCAGTGCTTGGGAATCTGTTGGTGGCAGTAAGGTTTATATTCAAAATTCAGCTCCTTCTTCTGGAATGAATGAAGGTGACTGGTGGCATAATGCAAGTGACTCAACTACTAAAATATATTTAGCTGGATCAATCAATGCTTGGACTGCCGTAGGCGGTGGTGGCGGCGGTGGATCTGGTGGTGGAACTGATGAGTCGTTTCTCGAAAATCAATACACAGTCACGACTTCATACACAATTGGCGATGGAGATGGCGATAAAAACGCCGTCTCAGTAGGACCGATGACGATTCAAAACAATGCTGTCGTGACAGTTCCAGTAAACAGAATATGGGTGATCCTCTAAATGCCACAATACGGAAAATTAAAAATTGACGAGTTTCTGTACAACGATTCAGGTACAGATGTAACTCTTGATTTAATAAACATTCATGTCTTCAATACTGGAGCTTTAAAGTTAAATGCTGGTACTACTGCTCAAAGACCGAGTAGTGCGGCAGCAGGTATGCTTCGATATAACTCAACTCTTTCCAAGTTCGAAGGCTACACATCAAGTTGGGGTGAGATAGGTGGAACTTTAATTATGATTGATGGAGGTAACTTCAATAACGGAACGTCTACGATAAGTACAGCAGAAGTATTTGACGGAGGCGATTTCGGTAGCTAACTATGCCAACACCCAGCACAAGAACACCAGTAAGAATAGCTAGAGGTTCTTATTCAAATTTAAATGGTAGTGTTTCTGATCTACAAGATGGGGAAATTAGCTATGCCGAAGATCAAGATAAGCTATATATCAAAGAAGGTGCATCGTTAGTCGCTCTTACGTATACACCCGCAAGCCCATCATTTACTGGGACTATTACAGGGGTTAATCTCACTCTGAGCGGAGATCTCACTGTTAACGGCACTACAACAACTATTAATACTCAGACGTTAGATGTAGAAGACAAAAACGTAGTCATAGGCAAGGTTTCTAGTCCTTCAGATACGACTGCTAACGGAGGGGGCTGGACTTTAAAAGGCAGCTCGGACAAGACATTTAATTGGGTTAATGCTACTGATGCGTGGACATCTAGTGAGCATATACATGTAGGAGATAATAAGAAGTTATTAATAGGTGATGGATCAGATTTAGCTATATACCACACGGGCAGTCACTCAAAAATTGAAGATACTGGTACAGGAAAACTATGGCTTTTAGGAAGTGCTATTTTATTCTCAAATGCAGCAGGTGATGAGTCACTTGCTGAGTTTACTGAAAATGGAAGTTGTACATTAAGACACGACAATAATATACGAGTAACCACCACAGCGGCTGGCGTTACGGTAAATGGAACGGTAACAGATTCAAAGGGTGATGTAAGAAAGATACCTGCAAAAGATCAAGGTGGTGCAAGTCAATATACACTTATCGCTAGTGATGCTGGTAAGACTGTTTTAAGGTATGGAGGTGGTCTAACTATCCCTGCTAATGTTTTAACTACAGGTGATGCTGTAACTATCATAAATCCAAGTGGATCAGATATAACTATTACGCAAGGTAGTGGGATAACTATATATAATTCTGCTGATGCGTCTACAGGAAATAGAGTTTTAGCTGCAAGAGGAATGGCTACTGTATGGTTTTCAGGTGGGACGGTTGCCTACATCTCAGGTGCAGGGTTGAGCTGATATGACACCCATGCAGCAGTTATTTTTGGGACAAGGTTCAAAACAACTAACGTTTATAGACGATGTGTTTAGCACGTATGTTTACACAGGAAATTCAACAGCTAGATCAATAAATAATGGAATAGACTTTAGTAAAGGAGCAATGGTGTGGACTAAGACAAGAAGTGCAGCTTACCACCATAATTTATTTGATACAGTCAGAACAAATGGAAGGACTCACTCTCTAGCTAGTAGCGGTAATACAGCAGCAGGTAATTATGGAACAGATGGCATAACTTCATTCAATAGTAATGGTTTCTCGTTGGGTACAGATACACAAGGAGCATTAAATGACAACAACAAAACCTACGCCTCATGGTCATTCGCAAAGGCACCTGGGTTCTTTGATGTTGTTACATTTACCGAAACAAATAGTAATTTATCCGTTTCGCATAAATTAGGTTGTATTCCTGGGACGATCTTTCTGAAACGGACAGACGGGACTTCTAATTGGTGGGTCTATCACACAACGATGGGTCAAAACTCTTTGTTGAGATTAGATAGAAGTATGGCTGCAACTGATATGAGTGGCAGCACCTATGGAGGGGGTGGATGGCTTCCAGTGACTAACACAAATTTTACATTTAAACCTGGTGCTGTAGGGGCTGGTGCGGGATCGGAATGGGTAGCCTACCTATTCGCAGGAGGTGAGTCCACTCAAAACGAAGCGGTTTCAGTGGATTTTGATGGCAGTGATGATGGTTTAACAGTCCCTAATAGTAGTGATTTTTCTTTTGGTTCTGGTGACTTTACTGTTGAAGGATGGGCAAAGCTTGATCAAAACACCAATCAGAATGCACTTGTAGGTGTATGGAGATATCAAAATGGTCGCAGATCTTGGACTATTCAAACAGATAACAGTACTCGTAAATTAGAGTTTTATGTAAATTCAGGAGGTGGTACTGTTACTAATCATGAAACTTCAGGAGGTACTGTTCCAGTAGGTCAATGGTTCCACTTTGCTGGTGTGAGGCATGGTAACACTATAAAACTATTTATTAATGGTAATAAAGTTGCTGAAACGGCTTACACCTCAAGTCTTTATGATAATACAAATGACCCTCTTATTATTGGAAACCAATCATTCGGAACTGATTATACAGATGGAAAAATTAGTAATATCCGAATTACAAAAGGACAGGCACTTTATACAACATCTTTCAAAGTCCCTACTGAACCACTAACAACAACCTCTCAAGGTGCAACAGCAAGTAACGTCAAACTTTTATGCTGCAACAATAGTTCGGTAACAGGTTCAACTGTAACGCCTACAACAATTTCAAATACTGGTTCAACAGCAAGCACAGATAGCCCCTTCGATGACCCTGCTGCACATGTGTTCGGAGAGTCGGGATCAGAATCCGTAATCAAGTGCGGTAGTTATAAAGGAAATGGATCGTCTGACGGAGTAGAGATTAATTTAGGATTCGAGCCTCAGTGGATTTTAATGAAAGATGCCGACGACGGTAATGCTAATTGGTCAATATTTGATTCAATGAGAGGTATCGTTGATGGAGGAAATGATATGGAACTATTTCCAAATACTAGTGGTGCTGAGGATACTGGTGTAGAGAGAATTAAATTAACACCTACAGGTTTTAAACTTGAAACCTCTCACAATGATTACAATAGTTCCACACATGAATACATATATATGTGCATAAGACGTCCAGATGGATACGTTGGCAAGCTAATAAAGGCAGGTACGAACGCCTTCAATGTAGTTTACGGAAACAGTAGTTCTACTATTCCTAACTTTACAAGTAATTTCCCTGTTGACATGGGAATATATAAGGAACCTGCAAATACTTATAGTTGGTACCTTCATACAAGATTGGTTGGACCATATAATCTAAAAACTGATTCTTATTCTGCTCAAGCACCAGCATCACCTGGAGATGGTGACGCTACATTTGATTCCAATGCTGGATGGGGTAAGTTTGGATATAACACAGATAAAGCGTCTTGGTTATGGAAACGCCACGCTGGTTTTGATGTGGTGGCTTATAAAGGAAATGGAGTTGCAGGTCGTCAAATGCCGCATAGCCTCTCAAAAAACCCTGAGATGATTTGGGTTAAGAAAAGAGATGGTACTACTGATTGGAATGTAGGTCACAAAGGGTTAAATGGTGGAACTAATCCTTGGGATTATTCATTAGTATTAAACAGTACTGGGGCGGAAGCTGATGGTATTAATAAATGGAATGATACAGCACCCACCTCTACACATTTCACCGTAGGGGATAGCGGGAGAGTTAATACTTCTGGTAGTAACTACATAGCCATGCTCTTCGCCAGCACTGATGTCAGCAAGGTTGGTAGCTATACAGGAAATGGAACAGGCCAAACAATTACAACAGGTTTTCAACCAAGATTTCTTTTGATAAAAAATTATACATATACAGGTGGTGAAAATTGGCGAATATTGGACACTACAAGAGGATGGGGATCAGGTAATGACAACCAAATTAGGTTTAGTAGTAATCTTCCTCAAAGTGCAAATGCGGATTGGGGCGCTCCAACATCTACAGGGTTTACTTTAACTGCATCAAACGATACTGCTTACAACAAAAATGGAACTGGATACATCTACTACGCCCACGCCTAGATCGGAGGAAAAACAGGCACGATTAATATTTGGATAATCTATAATTTGGATACGTCTATTAATTGTTATGGCAGACCAGGAACTTGTCCGTAAACTTATCGAAGCAGTTAAGGAGCAGAACGAAGCGGGTGCTAAATTTCAAGCAGCGAATAAAGCAGTTGATGAGCTAAAGACAGCTATTGCTCAGGAAGAGATAAACGCATTAGAAGAGGTAACACCTACGGAAGTCGTTCCAGAGTAGACGTTAGGTTCTTCGGTTCAATTAAACTACTGATAGGGAAATAGAAGAAACCTATTCATGGCTTACGGTGACCTAAAGGTAAGGAATTTAATATGGAATACAGGCTCTGGGGATAACACAGTAGT
>Ga0208157_1001205_pt1 | contig 12080 bp, 22 predicted proteins | sample 5_EtaG_FD_184077 | JGI IMG/M metagenome (GOLD analysis project Ga0208157, IMG submission 184077) | Marine viral communities from the Subarctic Pacific Ocean - 5_ETSP_OMZ_AT15132 metaG (SPAdes) (version 2) | ecosystem: Environmental > Aquatic > Marine > Oceanic | place: Pacific Ocean | collected...
CCATAGCCATTTCAAGATAATCTTCATATCTTAATCTAGTTTCTGATTCAGCTTTCATATACCACAAGTATCCAGATGTACCATCTTCAGTAGCAACTTCGATCCAACCGATCTGAGCAGTGTCAGAACCATTTACGAAATATTTATCTTTAATGATAATTGGTCTATTGCTAAATTGAGTTACTTGAGGAGTAACAGAACCTATCATTCCTTCAGTACCTTTAGCAAAGTCAGAACCATAAACAAATACTTTTAGCCCTGTGTTACCTAAAGCTCCAAAAGTAGCAGCAGTATAACAAACAGCAGTAAAAGTAAAAGATCCAGGTGCTGGGGTAGCATCGTTAGCTGTAGCAGTAACTAAACCTTTTAGTGTTAGTCCAGAAGCTGGATCAAATACCACTATACTTTGATTAATTCTTACAACTACTTCGTTAGGAGCAGCTCCAAGAGGTGCTTGTACAGTAAAAACTGTGCCAGCAGCGTTATCAGCTTTATCTACATCATCATAACCAACGTGTAATCTATTTTGTTCAGACCAAATTACTTGATCCGATGTCATTGGCATTTCAGCGCCAACCATTCTTAAGAAACCTGATAACGTTCTGTTACCAAATCTTTCTACCTCTTGCTCATAAAGCTCAGGTAAAAATTGTTGTGCGAAATCTGCAAAATTAGCTCCAGCTGCATCATTCCACTGTAAATAGTTAGTAGAAAGGATCGACTGATCTTGAGTAGGTGCTAATCCAGCATTTGTCACTGTGAATTGTCCCATTATATTGAGTTTTTATTTTTTTCTTATTTTTAATTTAGCACTATTTATTCCACTAACCGCTTTTATTTTCATTCCACCTAAAAATACCGCATCTGGATCAGGAGATAGTCTTGGTTCAGAGTTAATATTTTTAGACTTAGCAAACTCTGTTTTCACAGCGTCAGCTTTTCCTTGTTCATAAAAGTGACTAGCTATAGTGTCTATGTTTTGTGCCGCAAACAAAGATTTGTGGTAGTTACTTAAATCCGTAATTGCCCCATCTTCATTTAAGAACTTCTTAAGAAAATTTGCAATATCATTTTGATTTTTTGCTAACTCACTTGGATTACTAATTTGATATTTCACGTTTTTGTCTTTTAATTTAAAATCAAAACCTTTGAAATCTTCATTAAAAAACTTGTTTGATCTATCAATAAAATCTTCACGAGTCTTATTTACCTTGTCTTGCTCACTATTATATCGGTTGAAAAAATCCATAGCTTTTTGTTGCTCTTGAGTAACGCCCGGTCTCAACTTGATCTCGTCGTAATACTTACTCTTTGTTTGCTCTAAAAAGTTTTTGGCTTTAGCAACCTCTTCCTTTATTGCAAGCTTGCGCTTACGTACAGTTTTTTCATCATCTTCATCCTCATCATACGAAAATTCATCATTAAGTAAAAACTCAATTTCTTCGTTATTTAAATGAGGTTTAGATTGTTTATAAAATTCTTTTAGTAAAGTAACATCATCAGCTGATGAATAATCAGCATTTAATCTTACATAATCTTCAACTGTTCCACCAGTTTCCTCCATGAATGAAACTAGTTTTTCAATGTTTTCTGGTAGAGGTTTACCTGTTACCTTTTCATCTCTTACTGCTTCTTTTAGTTCTTTAGTAGTTTCTTTAACTTCTTCTTTAACCTCTTCTTCTTTTACTTCTACTATTGGTGATATTACTTCTTCGGTGGCCCGTACTTCTTCAACCATTTTTTCGCCACTTGTCTCGTTTTTCTTTTCTTCGACAATAACATTGCTATCATTTGTGCTTTGTGTTTGAACGGCATCTTCTTTATTTTTGTTTAAATCTATCTTAGCAGGTTCAGTTTCTTTTACTTCTGGCTTTTTAGATAAATCTATTTTGTTAGATTCTGGTTTGTTGTTGGATAATTTTTTAGGACGCTTTTTCATTTTAAAGTCACCCTCTTGTGGTATATTTTCTTTGTTTTCCATGATATGATATTATATAATAATTAGCCTAATTAGTAGGCGTTTCAAAATTGGTTGGTAAAGTACCATCCTGTCTTTGTTGTATTAGTTGACTTTGTTGAGTTGCTTGTATTTTAGTTCTTTCATCTTTACGATCTTCTATGAAAGCTTCTTTATCTCTCATACCTTGAACCTCCATAGCTTTTAACTCTTTATCAAACCCATACTGTAATTCTATTAATTGCTTTTTTAATTCAGTTTCGCTTTGCATTCTCTGTAATTCAAATTGAGATTTACCTTGTTCAATTTGCAAAGTAGTTTGTGCTAAAGCTTGTTGTTTTTGAACTTCTGCCATAGCAGCTCTTTCAGAAGCTTGTGCATTTGCGTCAGCTTGAGCTTTTATGTTAGCTAAGTTACTTTGTTGATCTTTTTCAGCTTTTTGCTCCTGCTTAAGTTTTAATAATTTATTAGCTAATTTTAAGTTTTTTATTTCTCTTATCTCTATAGCATCCGGTAAGCTTATTGACTGTTGCTGTAAAGCTATTTGTATATTTTGCTCTAAAGCAGCTTTAGCTTCTTCATCAGGTTCAACCTCTAAATAAATGCCAAAATCGTACAAATGAAGATTCTGAACCTCTTCTAATGTTTTAACATTGTATAAGCTTATACTATCTATTAAACTTTCTCTTAATAAATCAAACTGTATACTATCGGCAACTCTTAACGATATATTTTCGCAAGCTCTTAACGTAAGAAATAAACTAGCATTTAATATATGTCTAGTTGCTACATTTGAATTAGCGGCTGCTAATTTTTGCAATCCTACTAAAGACTGTTTGTCTGGCATTGTTCCATCTCTAGCTTCGTTTAACCCGGTCACATCTCTAATCATTTTAAGATAATATTCATAAGTTGATATAAGAGAATTTATCTTTTGACCACCCGAAGAAGTGTTTAATTCTTGTATTGGAACTTTACCTTGATTAATGTCACCATCTTGAGTCATTGATCTACCAACTATACTACCAGTTTGAAAATACATATTCAATGCTTCGGCTGGATTATAATTAGTACCATTACCCAAGTCTACTTCCGCTAGCCCATCTACATCCATAAATACACCGTCTGGAACTACTCTAGAAAGCACTTGCTGTAGTTTTAAGGAAGTTAATTGAATCATATCAGCAAAACCTATCATACGTTCTACAGTTGACTCTATACGACCTTTATACATATGAGGAGCTACTATTTGATAATTCATATTAACCTTAACAGTGTTTGAATAAGGCCTAGTCATGTTTTCTGCAATTTTCCAGTCTAACATTATATCATGACCTAATATTTTAGCTCCAGAATAAAGTACTTCTATTGATCTAGAAACTTTATCAAAATTATCACTTGGTGGTGGATTAAAAAAGTCAGGTTTTTCTAAAGCTTTTTCTAAACCGTTTTCAGTATATTTTATTTTATACACTTGATCCATATAGGTTTTATATTCAAAATATAATACTTGTACAGTGTTATTATTGTCTTTACCTGTCCAGTTTCTTGTGTAATTAGTATTGCCGGGATATTTTTGTATTTGTTCTAACTGTTGATTTGTTAATTCAGGAAACTCTTTTTTAAGTTCTGGTAAACTAATATTCTTAACTTCACCAACATAGTATATATCTTCAAAATTTGGATCTTCCGTATATGACCATACTAAATTAGCTGGATCAACATAATCAACAACAATACCTTCTGATTTATTCCAAGAAGTTTTAACAGCTCCAATACCTAATACAACTAAGTCTCTATTAAATCTAGCTCTAGTTAAATCATATTTATTTTTAGCTAAAGTATTTTCTATTAATTCTTCTTCTGCAATTTCAATAGATTGTTTATAATCCAATTGCATGTGTATCTCTAGTTCTTCTTCTGTTTCTGGAGCTCCTGCAGGCGCTTCTTTAAGGTCTATGCCTAATTCTTGTTGCATAGTTTGAATAAACTCTCTAGCTTGAATATCTCTATATATTTTATCAGCATATTCAGTTCTTTTCTTTTGTGAAGCTGGGTCTTGTGAAAATGCTCTTATGTCATACATTTTATCTGACATACCATTTACGACAATATCTACAAATTTAGGAATTACCGGTACGGGTTTCCAATCTAAATTTAAATAAGACAAATCACCGTTTATAGATAATTCATCCTTGTATTTTTGAACAGACTGCTCTCCTCTAGCGTAAAGTCTTCTTTGGTGAAATATAGTGTAATTAAAAGAATATCTATTACCACCGACTCCTTGACTAAACCATTCACCTTCTATAGCTCTTGCTACTTGCAGTCCATACTCTACAGTCATTTTCTCTTCTTGTGGAATTACTTGATCTGGAAAAGAGCTTCTAGTATTAGTGTATATCATTTATTTATTAATTTTTGAAAGAAATCCATCATTATTATACTTTTTTATTCCTAAATTTACTTTTTTTAATTTTCTATCTGCTATTGGTTTATATTTATTTCTATTGCAAGCCATTATAGCAAGTCCAGAACTAATAGACGCATCGTGTTTTGTTCTATTGTTTATATTAAATTTACCCCAGTCTTCCAATGTATCTTGATGATACATGTCTCCATATCCGTTTTCTTTTAAACCTACATAAGTATCAATGTAAGCTTCAATAGCAGCAGCGTGCGCTTGTTTAATATCTTCGCTTGAATTAGGTATTCCACCTATTTCTTTTTCTGTAGTAGAAAGTTTATTCCAAATTTTATCAGGACGGTTCATTGAAAAACCTCTGTAACCTCTACGTTTAAAATAGTATAATAATCTAGGTTTATTATTTTCTGCTAGTATAGGCATTCCATAAAATACACAAGCCATTAACACATCTTCAAAAAATATTTCAGCCGTTTGTGGTCTTGATATATATTCTAAAAAAAAGTGGTTAGACGGAGCTTCATCCATAGAAAACTTAGTTAACCCGTGTAGTGATCCTTTAGAGCCTCTACCATCAACAGTGCCACTAATGTCATAACTATCACAACCAAAAGCACCTACATGATCATTACCTGGATATTTAATTCCACTTTTTATAATAACTTTATTTTGAAGTGACTTAGGTGGAACCCAACTCACTTGAAACCTACCATCTTTATTAGGTACAAATATTACTTCTGTGTCTTTAACCCCATTTAACCACTGAAAACTACCTTTAGTTATATTTGTTCTGTTATTAAAATCTTCGTTATAATCAATTTGTTCGTATATTTTAGTAAGATTAAAAAGACTTTGTTTAGTTTCATCTCTAAAAGCGTGTTTTTCAGTTCTTGGAAACTGTCTGTAATATTCGTTTAAACTATCTTGATCTGACTTTAAGCCTTCAACCTCGTTTTCCCAGTGTTCGATAACGCCTGTTGTAATTTCAAAACCGTCGACTCCTTTGATAGAATCTTTTTCTCCAATGAAAACAGGTGATCCGTAAGAATCCATGAATCCTTCGTAGTTCCACTCCATAGGGACGAACAAAGAATAGAGTCCAGAAGAAGTTTGTCCATTTCTATTTCTTTTTGTAACGTCTGAATTATAGTATAATTTTTTGAAGTTGTTTCCACCTTTGTCTAATGCGTTTGAAGTTGAGCCCATCATACACTTACCCACAATTCTAGATCCTAGCCTTAATGTAGTTTTTGTAACTCTCCAGTTGTTTAATATATTATCAGGTCTTTCCCATTTACCACTTTCATCGTGAGCTAATAACTTTAACTTTTCACCATCGTAAGAGTTATCACCAGTATTTTTCCAGTCAATAGTTGTATCAAGCCCGTCTAACTCTCTTAGTTGTTCATTGCTTTCAAGCTTCCTTCTAGTAAGCTTTGAAGCTGGAACTCTGTATGCAAGTTCTGTTTTAGGACGATCCATACCGTCTTGGATCGGTTTGAAGAAAAACGGATAGTTAACGGATATTGGTACGACTTTATCTGTAAACATTTTTTTAGCATCTGATCCAGATTTAGAGAGTATACCGAATCTGGAGTCGCTTGATATGGTCGCTTGGTTAACAAGTTCTGCCGAGGACATAAATGAAAATCCAGATCGTCGGTTTTTAAGGTAGCACATTCCGTAACATCTAGTATCTGCCTTGCATGCTTCCCAAAATATAAAGAATAATCTATTTGCTTCTCTAAAATCAGGGGCTCCAACGTCGATCTTTGACCATTGGAGGTACATGTAATGTGTACCAGTAATATAAGTAGGAATATTGTTATTATAAAACCAGTAACCTTGTTCTCTTCTTTTGAATTCTTCGTCGATATAATCATACCACTTTTCTTTAAAATCAGCTGGATATTCCTCCCAGTCAAACCTACTTTTAATTCTTTTTAGTTCTTTCGGATACTCTTGTCTTTCCCAACGTTGTTCCGTTTTCTTTTCGCTTCGTTTAAACGGTTTATCTGCTGTTGGTAAAGCAATCCTGAGATTCTGTATTTCAATGATTTGTCCAATTTTTCCAGTTTTACTTATTACTATAAAATCATAATCAGAATTATAACCATAATCCCATTTTTTAAATCTATTGTTTTTAGCTAATATCTTAGGATTTACAACGTCTTTTATTTCTTTCCAAAGAGTTTGCTTGTAACTCACTTGCTTCTCCCTTCTGCAAATCCTTTAAAGTTTCTTTCTTCTTTAACCTCTTTGCTCTTCTCCATTAACATTTCTTCCTCTTCGTTAATTTTTGAAAGAATTTCAAAAGCATCCATTATCGCTAATTTTTTTGTTGCGGCAGCATTTTTTAATCTATCAGCGCTTACATCGTCGTCTGAGTCAACAATCTTTTCTTTTGCCACCTTAATTAATTCCTCAATAGCCTTTTGCCCAGCTTGGATTATACTCTTTTTGGTCTTCTTTATGTCCATATTTAACTAATATGTCTTTTGATTTCATACAATATAATAATTCTTCATCTATCACAAATTCCCACTCTCTAGCATTAGGAAAACCAACTAAGTCTTCTTCAACTATATTTAAGTTTTTTAAAAACTTATTTCCATATTTTAAAATACCTTTGTTAGGTATTGTTTTATCTCCAAGTTTTTTAGAGGCTAAAGGCTTTACAAAACATCTATCTAAAAAAGATTTTCTTATATTATTTCTTTCGTATAGATATATTTGATCAACTGAACAAAAATATAAATTTTTTTTAAAATAAGATCTACTATTTTTTTCTCTACCTTTCATATCGTAAAATCTTCTAAAAACATTATGATGAACGTACACTATGTCACCTGTTTTTATATCTAAGTTGTAAGCTTTTGGAACACTTACAACTTTAGCTTTTTTGTTTACAGATTTAAAAGTTTCTATTTTAGTATTTAAAATTAGTTCTTTTTTATCTATTTTTTTAACATTATTATATCTTTCACCAATAGGCTCTATTATATAATCGTAAATACTATTCATTAATATTTTAAATCATATTCTACAGATATAGCCATATTACAATTAAACTTTTTCCAAGGTAACACCTCATCGTTTTTATATATAAAAATATTATACGATTGATCTTCTTGTTCAAAAATTATTGTTTTAATAATATGACCTCCATAAACCTCTTGGCCTATAGAATAATGCATAGCATCGTTTTTATAATCAGAACCTATACTAATCTTTCTTATCGCTTTCGACATCTTCTTTCGCATCAGTATAAGTACCATCTTCAAGGCTAATATTAACAGACCCGTATTTAGATTCTAGTTTTACTTTCAAGTCTTCTATTTCTTTATTCCTTTCTGCTACTTCATGTAGAAATCTATGTTTTTGAGCTTCTAATACGCCGACATTTTGAATAGTATTATTAAGATTATTCTGTAATTCTTTAATTGATTCTAATTCTTTTTTTGTTATTTTTTTTGCTTTTGACATTTTATTTGATTTTATTTGATTGTTTGTTGTTTTTGTTTAATATATTGCCACACATTGAGTTCCTGCAATTAATTTTGTAGCTAACATAGGTGTTGTATTACCTACAACTGTTCCAGGTTGTACATTTTTAAATTCAATTTCAGTTCCAGCTTCAGTTACTATTGTAATATCTTGTGCTGCATTTTTACCGCTATATATAACTACTCCTCTTTCGCTTGTGTTTGCTATTGCACTTGTTCCAGCTGTTAAAGCTACGGCGTCGTGACCAAACACTCTTGGTTGAGCCATCATGTTCCCTTGTAAACCGTCCATTTTTTATTTATTTATTTTTGTTATTTTTTCAGCACCACGACTTCCGAAGTATGCTACATAAACTGTTACCAGTAATGTTTTTAATAAGTTTATCCAAGCTTCATCAACTTGAAACTGTAAATGAAAAGAATCTACAGCCATCATAAACACGGCTGATCCAGTTAAAAACACAAGAGCTAAAGGTCTAGTATTTTTTGAAAGCCAAGAATCACTTTTCATATCACTTCTCCATCTACTAGATACTTCTTTCATTTCAGCTATGTCTTGTTCTATGAGTTTCATAGCTTGCTCTTTATCAACCGCCTTAATCTTATTATCACTTGATATAATATTTTTTACTACACCAAGAGTTCCTTGATTAGGTAACACATCTCCAAGAGCTTGTAATACTTTAGGAGCTTTGCTAGCTAAAAAAGCACCTACTTTAGTTTCTTTAAATGTTTTCTTTTCCATCACGTCATAGTATTACCTGATTCATCTTCGTAATATTGGTATTCAGAATCTGTATTTAAAAATTCATCTGTTCTTCTACCTTTTCTGCCTTTTAAGCTTCCTCCAATACCTTTCAAAGTTCCAATGCCTATATTCAATTTGTTTAAACTAAAATTAGGAAAATCTATACCATCTCTTTTTCCAGACGGATCTTTATCTATAGTTGTTTCTTTTTTAGAACGTGTTGTTTTAATTTTTCTTTTTTTACCTGGATCTTTAGTAAATATATCATCTGCTTTTTGACAAATACCATTCCAACACTTGTGAACACCTTGACCTAAATTAGTTTTAGTAGTTCCTTTACCTCTATATTTATTAGTGAGTTTAACTTGCACATCTCTACCTAATCTTTTATTAATTGCTTTAGCTCGTTTTCTTTGTTTTCGATTTGGCATTATTTCTTAATTTTAATCTTTCTTTTCTTCTTATTCATTGATTGAGTAGAGTTTTCATAAATATACTTATCTCTAGCAGTCTCAGTATACTTATTACTACCAACCATGTTATAATACTCTTTTTTAGAAAGCTCTTTACCATCTTTACTTATGTAAAAAGGCTCCTTAGGCTTGTTCAAAGGACCAGCAGCTGCTAATCTTTTTTTATAAGCTTTTTTAGCTTTTATTTTATCAAAAATACCCATAATTATTTCTTTTTAGAACAACCCATGTTATTAGCGTAGTTAGCCATTTTTCTAACAGATCCAGAATATTTACCTTCTTTAGCTTTCATTATTTTAGAAGCCGCGCTACAAGTAGATTCTCCAGGCATATTTCTTTTTACCCATCTCTTGAATTTACCTTGATTTTCTTTTTTAATTTCTGGAAATGCCATAATATTTATTTTTTATAAGGAAAGTTTTTATTAAACCAATCTTTTCTATGATCACAGCCACAACCACCTGGTATCATATCTGCCATTTTTTTTATACCTGTAGCGGTTGTGAATCTTTCTATTGTATCTCCTAAACCTTTATCTTTCATAATATTTAATTTAAAATCTTGAACAACACCATCTTTTTCTAGCAGCTTTACCTCTTTTACCAGTCCAACTTTTAGATCTACTACAAAATGCTTTTTGTCTTTTATACGCTTTTGTTCCAGCTTTAACATCACATTTAGTAACTGCTGTTTTCAATTTACTATCAGGGTTAGCTTTTCTATATGCCTTAACGCCTTTAGATGTCATACCGGCACCTTCTTCTACAGTTCTGAAGTTTCTGCCTTTACCTTTTGTAGTTTTTCTTATTGCCATTACTTTTTCTTTTTACAAGAAGGGTCTTTTTTATGGTTATAACCTTGTTTTTCAAGCTTATTATGGTCTTCTTTAGTAAAAGCCATTTTAACCTTGCAGTCTTTGTACATTGGATGAACTTTAAATTTTTTCATTTGTTTTTGTTTTTACGTTTTCTACTTGAAGCGCCACATGGTTGACCAGTTGCTACATTTATCCAGTTTTCTTTTTCAAACCAGTCACGAAGAGTAGCACCTTTTGGTCTTGCTCCTGAAACATTTGAACCGCTTGATCTTTTGTATTTACCTTTACTAGCCGCAGATCTTTTAGCATTTACTACTTTCTTTTTAGCAGCAGCTGACATAGATCTTACTTTGCTAGCAGGTAAACAAACTTTACTAGTTCCACCACCTTTTACTTTACTTTTTGGCACGTCTTTTAGTTTTTAATTTAGTTTTTTTCTTTTTCTTTTGCTCATTTTTACTAGCCCATACAGCTTTTCTTTGAGCAGCGCTTACAAATCCCATTACTTATTTCTATTTCTTGCTTTAGAACCACCACCATAATTACCTGGTCCGCCAGCTTTAGTGCATCTTACTCCCCAACCGCTAGCATAAGCAGAGGGCCATACTTTAAACTTCTTTTTTGCTGCAGCTTTACATGCTGGACTAATTTTACCCATAACTTATAATTTTCTACCTTTTTTATCTACTTTAACTTCTCTCACTATTACTTTAGGTTTTTTATTTTGTAAAGCTTCTAGTTGCCTGTTAAGCTCATCTAGTTTACCGTCGTTTTCAGTGCCATCTTTTATTAAAGTTGAAAGAATACTTATCTCTTCAAAAGTAACATCGTCTACTTGCTCTAACATTTCAACTCTTTCTTTTAAATCCATTATCATTTCTTCATTCCACTTTTCTTTTAACTCATACTCTAAACGAGATACTTCAACTGGCGGTAAAGTTTTAGCTTCTGCTATGTCTTCTTGTAAAGTATAATACATACCTACTATTGTAGTAGTAAACATTATTATTCCAATTACAGTTTTTATATCAATCTTAAATTCAGTATTTTCAGAGATTTTCATATTCTTTAGTCGCGTCAAATGATGGGCATGCTTTATTAGCAAACTCATTATGTGAATAAATAGTAGCAAGCGGATACATCGCCATTAACGTTTTAAGGACGTGTAACAAGCTTTCTTTTTGTATTTGTGTTCTAGTATCCTTTGGTGTCTTACCGTCAGCTTCTACGCCTCCGCAATAACACACCCCTATTGAATTTCTATTGTGCCCCTTACAATGAGCGCCTGATTTATCTATATCTCTACCTTTTTTAATAGTACCATCTAGTTCTATATAAAAATGATAACCTATATCGGTCCAACCTCTACCTTCAGTATGCCACTTTTTAATAGTTTCCACCGGTATGTCCTGCCCTTCCCTAGTAGCAGAACAATGTATTATAATCTCGTTTATACTTCTCATGATTAAGAAGGGTTTTGCCAAGTGAAATACAAGTCTTCGTTTACTGGTGTTATTTGCTTTTCTATATTAGCATCTATACTAGCTTTTATAGAATCCATATCTAAAGCAGCTTCTAGCCAACCTATGACTACATTTTCAAAAGCTTCAGTATTTTCATAAGGTACAAAAGGATTACCAGCAGTGTATGTAAATTGCTCAGAGCCTATAAAACTGTCTGTATAAGTTTCACCTCCGGACTCTTCTGATCCAGTATATGTCCAATGAACGTTGAAAATCACATTACTTTCGCCCTCAGCTTGGATATGTGCGTTCATCTGGTTAATTTTCCATTTATATGTTGTTGCCATTATTTTTTATTTTTTAATAAATACCATTTATGAGCAGTATATCCTAATGTAGTTAATAACAATAGTATAGACAATACAGGCTCTAGCCATCCTAGACTAACAACCGTAGCTGATGTTATATTTAAACAATACAGCTTTAAGTCTTCTAAAGCCATTATTTGTTTGCATTAAGAACAGCGTTACCTTTATAAGTGCAATTATCTATTGTCATTGCCGGTATTATTGTTCCGTTTTTTGATTTCATAGTTCTTGAACTTAATATAGGTTTAGCTATATTTCTAACAACGCCTGCTGGCATTTGTTTTTCTCCGTAACTTGGCATAATTTATTTTTTAACTTGTTTG
>Ga0208157_1001207_pt1 | contig 12056 bp, 11 predicted proteins | sample 5_EtaG_FD_184077 | JGI IMG/M metagenome (GOLD analysis project Ga0208157, IMG submission 184077) | Marine viral communities from the Subarctic Pacific Ocean - 5_ETSP_OMZ_AT15132 metaG (SPAdes) (version 2) | ecosystem: Environmental > Aquatic > Marine > Oceanic | place: Pacific Ocean | collected...
GGTGTTTGCTCCACCCTTAAACATGTCATTGATTGTTCCCTGCGTCACAACAGTTTGGTTCTGTTGCTGTGAAAGTTGTGCCTGGGAGCTTTGAGTATTTTGTGATGATACAGGAGTCGTGCCCAAACCTAAAGGTTGCATCGTAGGTGTGGATTGAGATGGCTGAGCACCGAACGATCTTCTCAATGCATCAGTAAATTTTGTACCTGATGTACCAAACCCATCACGGGTTGGGTCTAAAGTCTTATTAGAATTCAACCAGTTAACAGCATTAGCCCACCCTTGATTGTGTCCGAACCCAAGATAGGTAAGTCTCTCAATACCATCTGCCTGATCATATGTTGGTGCCTTACCTAACATGTAAGTGTGATTGGCATAGGTATATGCCAAGATCATATCCTCTTGTAGTTGAGGATTGTTTCTGAACTCTTGTCTAGATGGAACAGAGATACCTAATATTCTTGCTGCATCCTTCTTAGCAAGATCACCCATCTGATATCGACCATCGTATAACTTACCAGTACCACCAATCGCACCGTAAGATTGTGCCAGACCATATCCTGATGTCTCAATAGATGCAAGAGTATCTTTGTATGTCTTCCATTGTGCCGATGTGATACCTAACTTGGAATATAAATGTGAAGCTTTAGATGATGGACCTTTAACTGATGTATAGTTGGCAGGAGAAGCACCAGAAGCACCAGTACCACCAGCTGGATTGTTCATATTTGTAGCACCTGATATTGTCATACCTGGAATAGGAGTTTGAATTCCTTGTGGTCCTTGAATACCTGGTAAATTTATACCTGGAATTGCAGATTGAAATGGTTGCATGTTTACACCTGGAATCCCGATAGGTGGTTGAATTTGAACTCCTGGAATGAATTGTTGTGCTTGAGCTGTTGGTTGCCATCCCATGGGACCAGTCCATGTCACAGACTGTCCCTGGTTGTTGTATCTTGTTTGACCAAGTTGAGTACCGGGGGGTAATCCACTCGGAGTCGTTGGAGCTTCGGGTACGCCAATCATACCGATCTTCTTTTGGAGCATTTTATACAATGCTTTACCAGCCCAATCACCAATAATACCACCTACCACAGCACCAGCTGCTGTTCCAAGGAAGGGGAAGATAAGAGAACCAACACCACCACCAATCCATGCACCGATACCACCACCAATTGCACCGACCACCGCTCTATCTAATGGTTCACCCAACAACATGTCAATAAAGATACTGAGTAGTCCACCAATAACAGGTACCTTGGTGAATACTTTACCAACTTTCAATACTCTCTTAGCACCTTTACCTAATATATTTTTAGCTGCTTGAGCTGAGGCTTGTCGTTTAGCAGCTTTAGTTCCTGTTGCTGCTAATGCTTTAGCTTTTTGTGAGCCAACAGATGTTGCCGTTTTTGCTGCCTGCTTAAAACCACCTCCAGCAACTTGGCTGAGTTTCTGTGCTATATTTCTTCCAAAGTTTAAGAGACCTGATGCCAGTCCACCAAAAGCTTTCTTTAAAGTGGGACCTATTTTTTTAGCTCCTGCCTTTACAATATTACCCGTCTTCTTCATCCCCTTCCATAACAAATTAAAGGCACCCTTGATTGGTCCTTTAAATACTCTCGCCATACCTACAATAAAACCCTTTATTAGGTTCATTGGGTTACTAAAATTATCTATTAGATCATTGAGTACACCAGTGATAGCATCAATGTTATCGAGAATAGAAACTGCTAAAGCACCAAGAGCAATGTTCTTTAAAAAGTCAAAGAAATTAAACTCCTTCGCCTTAGATACAATACCACCAAGGATATTGGTACCACCACCTCTCTTTTTCTTCTCTAATTGTTCTTCCTTTGCCTTAGCCTTTTGATCCTTCCTATTCTTTTTTTGTTCTCTTAAGAGTTGTTTCTTTACTTTATTTTCTTTCTCCGCACCACTTGACAATGCCTTTGTGGTCTTATTAATTGAGTCTAATTGTTTTTGGAGTGTGTCATAAGAGACATTACTAGAACTTGTTTGAGATGCACTGTCACTCTTATTGTTATAAACAGCAGCAGGTGTTGCTATGACTGTTATCTTTTTCTGTTGAGGTTTAACTTGTCCTTTAGTTGCCTGCTTTTCACCCTTCTCCGCGACAGTCTTGACCTGCTTTTGTACTGGTCCACCTTTATCTTTCTGTCCCTTCTTTCCTTTAATAAACTTTTTAGCTTTTCCTTTGGCATAACTTTTAGCAGCACCTTTAGCCACACCCTTTGCTGCTCCAGCCGCTAATCCTTTTGCTGCTCCTAACAATAAAGGTAATGCCATGTTATCCTACGATGTTATAGATTGATTTGACCACGACCAGATCAAAGTTATTCAAGTCCTCAGCTGAGAAAGATGGTACTAATTGATTAGCAGATACTGCTGCACTATTAGTTCCACCCTCACCAATAGGAACAGCAACTGTAGGACCACCTCCTCTTTGAGGTGCAGAGTATGGTTGTACATTCACATCGACTTTAGTCCTTGCTACTCGAGCACCACCGGGAGGTGGTGGGAGGACAGGGGGAGGAGGTGCCTGTGACATATCACCCTCAGGCATCTGTACCTGTGGTGTTTGTGGTGGTACAGGAGGAGCACCTTGAATACTAGGTAAGATACCTCTCAAGATTTTCTCTGCCATCTCCAATGATGCAGGACCCTGTTCTCCTCTCTTGACTTCCATTAAGAGACTACGAATAGCTGGGTCATCAATGGCAGCCAACTCTAGTAATGTACCACCACCAGATGTTACTCCCTTTTTTTCTGGTTTAAAACCTGGAGTGTGTCTACCGAATACATTCATCAGAGACCGGTCAGTAGCAGACTCATTAGCTGATGGAAGAACACCAGCCCTACCATATCCTCTCGCATCAAAGTGAAGGTCAACATACTGTTGTCCTGGTGTACTCTCGACTGATCTTGGAACACTACTCAATGTTCCCCATGAATAGATGTCTTGGAAACCAATCTTATCAGTCAGACCTCTCTCCTGAACCAGTCTCTTCAGTGTATCTACCACATGTTTAGTGGCCTGCCACTCTTTTACACCCGTAGCAGTTCCTGGTGTGTTACGACCTGAGGAACCATCATCTGCTGTACCAACTACGGATCTTCCATCCGAACCCAACTCGATACCACGAGCTGCATTCTCTGGAGTTGGTGCATGACCTGCACCGATGATAACCTTACCTACATGACCACCATTAGAGAATCCGGCAATCTTACCGAACTTAGGTTTGTTATTACCACCAGCCATAGCGTTAGCAGCCAGTAGATTGTCAGCACCATAGGCATCAACTGCCTTCTTGCTCATCATAACCTCACCAGGCTGAGCAGCAATCAACTGTGTGTCCTTACCCATACCTGTGATTTGAAGACCAGTCTTTCCATCAATGGCACCACCATCAAACAGTGAAAGGTTATTCACATTCAGAACTGAACCACCACCCTCTTGTTGCTGGAACAATCCAAACGCAGGAGGGATTGGTTTTACTGGAGGAATTTTTACATTAGGAATATCTGGGAACTTAACTTGTGGTATGCCAGGTATCACTTTTGCAATCTGAGCTATGGCAAATTCTAACTCATTAATACCAGCATTAAAACCATCTATAAAGAAATTAATAGGAGCAAATACAACATCATTAAAGAATGTTATAATGTCATTGATGAATGGTATCAATGTGTCGTTTAGGAAATCAGTTATACCTGTCAAAAATTTAGCAGGATTATTAATAAAGTCAAGGATTGAAACTACTACACCCCCCAACAGTATGTTGTTGAAGAAGTTACCAATCATATCAAAGATACCAGCAACAGGAGCCAATGCCTTTGACATTCCTTCTTTGATTTTATTAGAACCTTTGTCCTTATCCTCTAGTTGTGCTTCCTTAGATTTAAATCCTGCCGTCTCATCTTTCTTTGCAGCATCTCTTGCTTGCTGTTTTTCAATCTCAAGTTTCTTCTTATTAACATCCAGTAATTGTTGAAGATTCTGTTCAATGGAAGCTAGAGATTCAGACAGAGGAACTAACTGTGTCTTAGTATTCTCCTCTATCTCAGCTTTGATTTCCTCAATCTGTTCTTCACTGATACCTTCACTCTGTAATTGCTCAGTCTTCTGATCATCATTAGGAATTAACTGTTCTTTATCGACAACCTCAAACTTCTGTTCAGGTGTACCTACTTTATCACCTTTAAATCCTGAAGCTGTTACGGTTTTCTTTTTCTTTGCCTCGAACTTACCTTCCTTTCCCTTTACATTCTTAAGAGCTGTCTTTAGGGATTCAGTATCACCTTCCTTCTCTTCCTCTTGATTCTTTACAAGATACTCTTTAATGAGAGAGGTAACCTCTTCATAATCTAGGTCACCATTATCCTCCAGACCAAGGATCTCAAAGACCCTTTCATCTAATACTTCTTTCTCTTTCTTATCTTCCTTCTGATCCTTATTATTATCAGTGATCTCCTCTACCAAGGCACTGATCTTCTTCTTCGATTCTTTCTTTTTCTTTTCTTCTTTCTTCTCGTTATCCTTTACTTCCTTCTGGATTGATTCAATTAGTTTATCAAGACCCGGCAAATCCTCACCACTATCCTTCGCATTCTTCTGAAGATCCTTAATCAATCTTTCAGCAGCTGCTTTCTTACCACCAGTTTTGTTTGCGACCTTCTTACCTTGCTTAGGTTGTTCGCCTCTAGTGATCTTCCTAGCCATTCCTTTGCTTCATTTTTTGTTCCTCATCCTCTAGGTGTTCTTGAAGTAGAGCAACATAGATGTCTCGTTCCCAAGGCATCATGTTTTCAATCTCAGTTAATGAATATTTATGGTACTGCATGAGGGCAAAGTTTAACCTAAAGTAATTCTCTAGGTCCATATGGACTAGGGCTACCCGAAAAAACTAGATAATCCTTCCAGAACAACAGTACTCTTAACCTTGGTAACAGGGTTCTTGATCTCTACTGTATGTGATAGACGTGGCATCGTCTCAAAGAACTTCTCAATCAATTTGAACTGAGATGAACTCATCTGTTCCAAGAACTCGACTACCTCCTTCGATGTAACATCAGCCGTAGACCATACCTCTTCTTCATTGTAAATCTTATCAATACAAGTTGCAATCAATTCAAACGACTGGTCAACATTATTATCTTCAAAGTCAAAGTTGTTCTTGATGAATTGATCCAGTGAAGGATACTTCATCTCCATCATCAGAGTATCGTCAATACGAATCTGCTTCTCATGATTCTCATTCTCCTTTACCTTGATATCTTCCAGGTCAATCTTGACAGGAATAGATGTCTCACCATCGTCAGGGGCAATGATATTAACTTCTACCTCTTCACCAACAGACTTACCCCTGATGTTGAGGAACAAGTACTCGATGTCAAAGGTTGGTAACTCTTCTACCTTGATACCTCTTGTAGAGATACAGTTCTTGATGACTGTCTTGATAGCAGTAGTGATGTGTTTGGTATCCTCACTCTCCAATGCAAGGACCAACAACTTCTCTTCTTTGACTAGGAAGGGTCTGAATTTAATCTTCTGTTTAGTAGAAGGCAACTCAAGTTCATAAGTTGGAGTAGCAATCTTTGGTAAAGGCATAATATCTGATAAAGATTTCAGTAGTAATATTTATCTACGTTTTTTACGTTTTGGTGGGGTGATACCTAGATCAATTTCAGTCAGGACTTTGAACTCAATACCATTGTCTTTTGCATACTCCGCAGCTGCATTCCATTTGGCTTGGTTGATAGCATAGGTAGTTGCTTCTCTGATAAAAGTCTTAGTCACCTTACCTGGCTTCTTTGTAGGTTCCTTACAATGTTTGGCTGGTTTGATCTCGATGATGTATCGACACACTCTACCATCCCTGTGTCTAATTTGTACAATACCATCAGGATAGTATCGATGAACTCTATTGTCAACAGGATTGACATAGGGGATACTGAACTCCTCTGATGCATACTTTAGGACAGCATCGTTCCTGTCACACCACTTAAGAAAGTGAAGTTCCCAACTACTCCTGTAACATATGTTCCTCACATCCCCCATATATTTTTCAGGATGCAGAGGGTGGAACCTACCTTGATGGTACTTAGAATCCCTGGGCATCAGTTATACATAGTATGATAGTAGTAAGTTATTTAGATGGCAAGTCAAGGAGGGGTACCTAGTCCTAGACCCATTAAGACCTCACAGATCAAGAGTAGGATACTTAATGTTGCTACTCCCAATAACTACATCGTAAGACTGTCGCCTCCTGGCACTGTTCTGACTTTCATGGAAAAGAGAAACCTGACACCTCAACAGAGAGAAGACATTGAATTGAGATGTATCAGGACAACTACACCAGGATCATCTTTCCTGACACACTCGGTTGCTAATGACTATCAAGGTATCGTAGAGGAGATCCCATATAGAAGAGCATATGAAAGTTCAATGGAGATGACTTTCATTGTTGATAATAACTACGACACCGTGGCGTTCTTTGAAGCCTGGATGGATTTTATGAGTGGGTTAGGATCAACTGCAACTAGAGATGAATATAGAAAGGGACCTGGTGCAAACTATAGAATGAATTATTATGGTGGAAGATTTGGTTATAAGACCAACATTTATCTCACGAAATTTGAGAAGGATGTATCTAATCTAGAGAACATCAAGGAGTCTCGTAATAATCAGAAGGCATTACGATATACAATCATCGATGCATACCCAAAACAACTAAATAGTATGGAACTAAATTATGGTCCTGCCGAGGACTTTCTGAGACTGACAGTGACCTTTGGTTACTCTCGTTACGTAAGAGAAAGAGTAAGTATTAACGATCAATGAAATCATTCACACAGTTTCAGGAAGATAGTTCGTCAGATGCTCAGTCCGCCATCTCTGGATCGGGTGGAGGAGCTGGAGGTAGTTCGAGTACTCGTGGCTCAGGATTACACATACCCTCCGGTGGTCAGAAACCATTCAAAAAGAGACCTAGTACAGGAATTGGGGCTGCACTAAAAGATAGATTGCTTAAGAAAAGAGATAATAATAAACAAGATAAGCCTAAGGGTACTGGTCCCACTCCTACTGATGGACCAGGACAGAAACCAGACAGATCAGCTAATCCATATCGTCAGAAGGCAGCAGCTAAACAACAGAGACAACTGCCACCAGGTAGGGAACAAAAGGCTTTACCACCAGGTAAAGAGAAGTCAGTCGTTAAACAAAGAACTGCTGCAGCCAAACAACCTCCTCAACACAAACAGATCTCTGCTCGTCCAGCATCGACTGCCATGGCTGGTAGTAGACAGAAGGCTATTGGACCAGCAAAAAATAATCTCTCCAGAGACAATCAGGGTGTACAGAAGGTCAATGTAAGAGTACAACCACAGAAGGCTTTACCACCAGGTGAGGGTAAGCCAATGATGAGTGGTGGTGCCAGACCAAAGATTGCACCAAGACCACAGAAAGCATTAGCTCCTGGCCGTGGATGATCCACAAGAGAGATATCTAAACAGTACCATCAATCGTTTCACTGATGATGCGGAAGTTAATCGTATCAAATCATTGAGAGACGAGGAAGAGATGATGATAGAGATCATGGGTAAGTTAGATGACGATGTGGATGTGATACCAGACACAGGTCAGTACTTTACCTTTGAGTACAGAGCCAAGACACCTATGATCACCTACGATAGGTTCCCTCTTGTCGCAGTGACATCAATCTATAGGTGGGGGTTTATTGGAATGAACTATCATTGGGGTGCGTTCAGAAGATATACATGGGAGGAGATCACCACTAATCTCTACAGGATCTATCCATTAGAACTTAAAACATTAAGAGCTATTCCATATCAATATTTCACGATAAATAACTAAAATTATACTAGTGTAATGGCAGAAGTAGTAACCACTAGAGTTTGGGAGGGACTGGAGGTATTCCAATTCACTGACACCGAGACAGGTCAGGTAGAAATTTATAAAAAGAATGTCAATACCAACAGTCCTAAGGGAGATCTTCTTGCCAGAACAGTATCCACAGGGTCTGGTTCTAACATAAAGAATGAATGGAAGTTTGTAGATAAAGATAGATTTAGAATTGCAGTCAACAATGAGAGAAGAGGTGCAGGTAAAAAATCTCTTAGTGATGAGAAGTTTACAGAAGAGTTCTATCTTAGAGGTGCTAATCTATTCAATGAAGACAGAGCAAAGGGACTGAATAATAATAGTGCTTATGCATCCACTCAAGTTGCAACTCAATCTCGTGGAAGATTTTTCCAAGCAAACATTCCAGGTATCATAGACCCTGTTACACAGCTTCAAGTATCATCTACCGGAAAGAAAGGAACTCAACCTGTTAATGGTCAACAAACATCTCCTCCGGGAACACAACCAGCCACTGGACAACAAGGAACACAACAAAACCAACAAGAACCTGTTATTGCTTTAGAATCTCAAGCACAACAAGCTAATGCAATTGTAGCCAGAAGTAGAATGAGGGGTGGTTCTACAGCAATTTTAAGGTATCCATTGAAACCAGATGGACCTTTTGAGTATGACTACATTAGAATTAGAGCGTATGATTATGAACCATCTGGTGTAGGAAATGATTATAGAGTAGGAAAAAATTTAGCAGGACAAGGTTATGAGACTATCATCCTTCCCATGCAACCACAGATTTCTGAAACGAATGGTGTTAATTGGTCTGACGATCAACTCAACCCAGTCCAGGCTGAACTAGGTAAGTTCGCCAAAAAGGCTATAGATGGTGGACTATTTGACTTTAAAAAGTTGGGAGCTGCAGCAGGAGATCTAGCTCAAGCTGCAAAGAATTTGCTTAAAGATCCAACAACCAGGTCAGCTGTCGTTGCATACTTTGCTGGTCAAGCAGTAGGTGCTAACCTAATAGGAAGAGAGACTGGTATGGTTATCAACCCTAACCTTGAGTTGTTGTTCAATGGTCCTAACCTCCGAACTTTTAACTTTAACTTTAAACTTACACCAAGAAGTCCTGAAGAGTCCGAGATGTGTAAGAAAATTATCTACGCATTCAAACGTAATATGGCCACCCAAAGGAGCCAAAGTAAACTGTTTCTTCTTTCTCCAAGAGTATTCCAATTAGAATACATCTACAAGGGTGGTGCAGATGATCAGGGACAAAAACCCGGAGAAGGTGAAGGTCTGCACCCCTATCTAAATAAGTTTAAGCCTTGTGCCATGACTAATTTTAATGTGAACTACACACCTGAGGGTTCTTACGCTACGTATGCCAGTACAGGATCAATGACACAGTTTGAAATCAATATGAACTTCACAGAACTGATGCCTATCTATGCTGAAGATAATCCTGCCGACGATACTAAAACAATGGGATTCTAAGAATGTCTAGACAATACTTCGACTACATTCCCAACTTTGACTACGTTGATAGAACTCAGGATGGTCAGAACATCTCTGACTATACTCTAGTCAAGAATTTATTTAAGAGAGGTAAGATCCGAGAAGATATCTTAGGGGATCTTTCATACTTCACAAAGTATCAGATCGTAGGTGACATGAGACCTGATGATGTTGCTTACTCTGTCTATGGTGATGAGAATTTAGACTGGTTGGTGATGTTGTGTAATAATGTGATGAATTTAGAAACTGAGTGGCCATGGAGTCAACAAGCATTCGATAAGTATCTCCTTGACAAGTATGGATCTTACGAGAACATCTATGCTACTAAAGATTATGAGACCAATGAGATAACTGACAGTGATGATAGAGTTATCGTACCAGGTGGTCTAGTTGTTCCTCAAGACTTCAGTGTAACTTTCTTTGACACTGGACTTGATCAGATGGTGACACGTTCATCTACATTCCCCGTGTCAAACTATGAGTACGAGAACAGGATCAATGACGCGAAGAGAAATATTTTTCTGATCAAAGATATCTACGTCGGTCTTATCATGACGGAGATTGAGACCGAAATGCCATATACACCAGGGTCTACACAGTTTGTAAGTGACAGAGTGGTAAGAGGAGAGAACATAAGACTCTATAGTTGAGCCTAATAGAGCAAAAAAATACCCCGAATTTTTTTCGGGGTATTTGGCAATCAAAAGGCGATTTTTGTATCAGGACTCGGCGAGCTTACTGAAGTAACTCATCGGGTCGTCATCATCACTCCCCTTACTGACAGTAATATCAGGAGCGTTGAAGTCATCAGTTGACTTTGAAGATTGATAGGAGTCTTCAAGTTTCTTGGTGATCTCCTCTTCACTGATGGTCTTACGTTCTGTTGCTGCGTAGTTATCATACTCAGTCTCTTCCTCGGCGGGTGATCTACGGGTGGACTTATTGCCCAAGACATAATCAAGACGCTTCTTCAGTTCATCATAGGACTTGAACTGATCGGGTGCAGTAAAGGAGGTAAGTGAATACTCCTTCTTCCAGATTGCTTCCATTGCATCGTCGTCATCCAGGAGAGGTGACACACGATCAAACTCAGAACTATCATAGTTCCAGTAACCAGCAACCTTCTTCAGTTTCAATTTGAAGTTTGCACCTTGCCAAAAGTCAAAGGGATTGATAGGGGTTTCATCTTCAAACTCAGGTTGCATTGCTTCCATGATTTTGTCGAAGATCTTCTTACCAAACTTGTAAAGGAATACTTTACCCTCGTTACCAGGATTGGCAGGGTCCTTGACCACGTAGATATTTGCGTAGAAAGAAAGCTTACGCTTCTGTTTACGAACTGTCTCCTTGTCTGCTTCATTACCACTGTTCCACAGTTCACGGTTGAGTTCACCGATAGGATCCTTACCACCAATGGTAGTCAGGGAGTTCTCGATGTACCATCCACCGGGACCTTGGAAGGCATGGGAGAATAGTTTGACCCAAGGGAGATCTTCACCCTCAGGAGCAGGAAGGAAACGAATAACGGCGTAACCGTTACCAGACTTATCCATTTCAGGCTTCCAGAGACGGTCATCTTGACCACCTCCACCACCGTTTTGCTTCTCAACTTCCTTGACTAGTTTCTGAGTCAGGGAACCCAGAGAAGATTGTTTCTTAAGGTCATTAAATGACATGTGTTCCTCGTATTAGACGTATTTGGCTTGTGTCCCAGATTTTGGTGGGGTAACTGGGGACCCCATTACTATAGGACCCTCAACGGGTTTCGTCAAGGGACTTCCTCATGTTGTCCACGATATTGGACATGTTGCTGAAGACGTATGCCAGGTCCACATCAGGGGGGAACCCTAATTGTTGAGCTGACTCAATAATGTTCTCTTTCATAGCCTTAGCTGCAGGATCGTCAGATAAACTCATGCGAGTGTAGAGAACCTGTTGTTTTTTCAACAACTCCTCTAACATCTCAACATGTTCTAACTTATCTTCCTTAGTCATTGTAGAGAAACTGAATACCATTGCATAGATTTCATCCTGCAATTCTGCAATCCTCTTCATCTCTTCCTGAACTATTTCTGAATCAAAGAAACTCATTCGACTACTTCAGTCTCCGCTACTGGTTCTTCTGTGTTAGTTGTTTCGATTTGCTCAAGTACATCGATGGCTCCCAGAACTTTCAGGTACATTTCTCTACCTGCTTCAAGTTGCTGTTCCAACTCAGCCTTTTGCTTTTTCAAATTCTCAAGCACAGTTCCATTCTCAAGTGCCATGGATAATTACCTCCTTAAGGATCGATTTAAATTTGAATACATCAATATGTATAAAGGAATTATACTTGTCAATTCTCATAGATAAGAACTTCCAAACAGGGTCATCCAATACAATATCGAAGTCTTTTTTGAACCCAATAATCTTATTTAAAATGACCATGGACTCAAGGGATAAGTTCTTCGCCAAGTGTTCCTTGACGACAGGTGGGTGACGCTTACCCTCAATCTTAAACATACCATCGAAGTCACGATTTGTAAAGACTGTTTCTATCTCTGATTTAAAAGTATACGTAAGTGATTGTAACCTTCTCTTCCAGTCGGTGTAGTTCTGTTCTCCGTGTCGAACAATCTCCCCAATCCAAAGAGAC
>Ga0208157_1001208_pt1 | contig 12054 bp, 7 predicted proteins | sample 5_EtaG_FD_184077 | JGI IMG/M metagenome (GOLD analysis project Ga0208157, IMG submission 184077) | Marine viral communities from the Subarctic Pacific Ocean - 5_ETSP_OMZ_AT15132 metaG (SPAdes) (version 2) | ecosystem: Environmental > Aquatic > Marine > Oceanic | place: Pacific Ocean | collected...
TTGATTTGTATTATCAGCAGTTGTAATTGTCATACCAGTACTTGATGTAATCGCACCATCAACTTGTAGAGTAGATGCCATATCTACTGCACCATCAATATCAACTACGTCTAGGTTAGTAACTCCATCGACATCTATGTTGCCACTAATATCAGCATCAGTTAGTATCTTGGATATGTCTTTTGCTCTAGTCATTGTTAGACCTCTTGGCTTTCCACAAATGTTTTGTAATTAGCTTTGACTGTATCTGTCCATACTGCATTGGCTACTGCTTGTACTTCGGTAGCTTCTGAACTTATGTCGGTATCTGTAAATACCCACTTGTCATCACTATCTTTTGATGATATACATGGTTGTAGAACGTGCCTATGTCTTGACCTACTGATTTCAGTTCCATCTTCTTTTATCACAGTATCCGTAGCCACTTGAACATTCCAAAAACCTACTATTTCTATCTTTGGTATTTCTGTTGATTTTGTTATTGCCACTTTTATCTCCTATTAATTATTATGCAGTTGAATATGTAATTTGAATTGCTGCTTGTCCATCAGATGACCATTCACTACCTTGTAATGGTGTAACTCCTCCAGTGCTGTCATAAATATCAAAACGAGCTTGAGAACCATTTTTGGAATAATATATACTTATTGCATGACCAGCAGTTATATTTAAATTTTCTGCATTTGCTACTGAACCTGCTCCATGATTACCATTAGTGTTAGCTGAAGCAAATGGAAATCCAGTAAGATATAAATTGCCTGAAACAGAACCTAAACTTGTAGTTCTAACATTTGCTGTAACAGTAACGACTCGCCCAATCTTTGTATAAACACCACCATTAAGAGAGTGCATAGTTGCGTTATTACTTAGGTCAGTTAATTGTGGTGTCCAAGTTCCTTCTTCATAATCGTCAAGCTCATTAGCTGAACCAGTGCCACCTAAGTGTATAACACCACCTAACCAAAGGTCTTTAAATGTATTTCCATTTTGACCAATATCAACAGTGTTATTATTTGTAGAGCCTTCACTTGTAGGCAATATTGATTGAGTTGCAAAAGTTACTCCTGCATGATTAGTTGCCGTGCCACTTACAAATAAATTATTACCACCAGAAACACCAATACTTCCTACAGCAGTACCATCTTTGTATAAACCAACTATATCGCCATCATTAGTACGTCTATCAAATAAAGCAGAAGCACCACCATTTGCAGAAGCATCTATACGACCATCTGCACCTTTAAGAGCAATACCACCATTACCCACAATACTTGCATTAGTTGTTCCTACTAATACTCGTTCTGAAGAATCTATGGTCATGGCAAGGGCATCAGCATTATCGTCTATGCCAGTTGATCTAAAAGAAGTAAGTGTACCAACACTAGTTATGTTTGTTTGTGCAGCAGTCTGTAATGTACCAGTTAATGTGCCACCAGTAATAGCACCAGTCGTTGTAATCGTAGATGAGCCAGTATCAATGTTACCAAATCCACTAGTGATTGATCCAGAGTTTAATGCACCAGTAGATACAATGTTTGCCACTGCAAACGTACCAAATGCCACTATGTCTACTTCATCTCCATCTGCCAAGGCACTAGCAAAAGTAACTGTATCTCCACTTGTAATCGTTACGTCTGCAGTAGACATACGAACACCATTTACATATACGTCAATAAACCCTGCATCATAAGCAAGAGTATTACCTGCAGCATCACTACCAGTTACACTTGTTGGTGTACCTGATATATCATAGTGAAACCTAGCTGAAGTGCCATTGACAGTAGAACCTGCTGCTGCCCAACCACTTGACTTGTAAACTTTTAATTCGTTTGCTGTTGTATCAAAGTATAAATCACCTACATCTAAAGAACTAGACGGAGCAGAACTTGCTACTCTATATCTGTCTGCAAAACTGTTAACACCTGATACATTACTTGCTACAGTATTTATGTTTGTAACAGCACCAGCCACTGTGTTTATATTAGTAGCATTGCTTACTGCTGAATTGATATTAGAAGAATTACCAGCTACTGAAGTTACATTACTACTTATTCCAGCTACTGTAGTCACATTCGAGGATATTCCAGCAACAGTTGTTACATTGGATGAAATACCAGCTACTGTATCTATATTTGTTATATTTGAATTTGCTGTATTTATGTTGCTTATTGATCCAGCTACTGTATTTACATTACTGATAGCACCAGCAACAGTGTTTACGTTTGTTTGATTTGTTGATGTAAGTGTTAATTGTCGCCATTGTGTATTTGTTAAATCATACACTTTCATAATATCGTTTGTGGTATCAAAATATAATGCACCATCTATAAGTGCATTGCCATCATTGTCTACTGACGGATCACTAGATTTAGCACCTAAAAATCTATCATCAAAAGTATCTAGGGCAGCTTCTGCTGCTGCTTGTGCTGTTTGTGCTGCTGTCGCAGAACTTGCTGCATTTGTAGCTTGAGTAGATGCTGTACTTGCACTTGTGCTTGCATTAGATGCCTGAGTAGATGCCGTACTTGCACTACTGGCTGCTGCCGTTGCTGAAGATGCAGCAGCAGTGGCTTTTGTTGTTGCAGTCGTTGCAGATGTCGCTGCCGACACTGCATCCACTAATAATGAAAAATGGTCTGTATCTGTTAGTGCATCTCCAACAACGGAAGCTGCTACACATATATAAACATTGTTAAGTTCAGCAGTAGTAGTTGATTTAATTATATCTCTTTCTACATATGCTGCTGTTGTAACTGTTGCATCTGTGCCCTTAAAAGTACCTAGCTCTTGTGTAACAGATAACTCTCCTGAACTATCAAACGCAAGGACCTTACTTGCTCTGTCTGTTGCTCCTACTGTAAATTCAGTAGATGTCATGGTATTAGTTCGTGATAGTTTTAAACTTCTATCTACTTCTTCTTGTTGCTGTTGTGCAATAAATGTAAGCCTATCTAGTGCATCTTCATGGCTTTCTGCTGGAAATGGATCGTTGGCTGTGTAGTCTGTAGACTGTGTTTGTGCCATGTTACGTCTAATAACAACAGTAACGCCACTAGCAGGAGCCGTACCAAACACAACATTACCACCATTTGCATTACCTGCATTTGTAACTGTATAGTTTGTTGTAAGTGATTGTACTGTTTCAACACCAGTAGATGCTCTTAGTATTACAGTTAAATCAGCGTCAGCAAATATCTTAAAACCATAGGCAAATGTTGTGGTGCTGCCGTTGCCACTATAGCTATTTCTTGTTGTGGTGCTACTAACTGTCATATCTACCTCATTTTTTTGTTATATACTTTTTTTGTAAAATAATCAAATCAAAACCTAACTGCTGATCTTGATGGTGGTATGTAATATTCTTGGTCTGTCTCTCTTTCAATCTTTCTTTCCATCCTTTTTAAATAACCTGGATTTGTTTTTTCCATCATTCCATATAAAAATAAATAATCTAATGCTGTCTTTGTATAGAATAAGTTTATGAATGGTGTATTAGACACTATCATTCTAAATCCATTTTTTGTAACTTGATCTGTTTTGCCTTCTAATAAACTTGACCATAACTTTAACGCATCTGCTGCCGTTCCAAACGTAGGTCCAGCAAATGTCTCTAATGGAGATCTACCAAATCTATTAAACTCACCAAAAACAAAATCACCATATATACCAGCACCACCACCCTGCGTAAATGCTCTCACAAAAGTTCTGTAATTAAATCCCTCTCTATCATCATATACTTCTGCTGGACTTTTACCTTTTAATATATCTTTAGTGGTCATAGATAAATAACCCATAACAGTAGTACCAACCATCATTTGTGCTATACCATATATACCACTTTCTCCAGCTTGCTTTTTTGCATGATATTGTTGTGACATACCTTTGGTAACATATGTTATTGGAAACCCTTTTAACTGCATGATTGCTCTGATGGCTTCGCCTAATACTGTTCCTCTTTCTGTGCCCATGTTCATTATGGCTCTTTCTTTAGCACCTGGAGTTGGTATAGCTGTATCGGCTGCATCTGTTAAATATGATGACAATTTAGTTCTAAGGTTGTCTTTGTACCTTTGTATTTCTACATCAGTTACTTTTTTTAATTTTCTTTTTCTTGTCAGGTTAGCTTCTCTTAAAGCACCTGCTTGTAGTATAGAAGCATCAACATCATCAACAGCAGACGGAACCAAGTAATCGTTACCATCTAACGCTTTTTTTTCCATTGAACTATAAACTGCCCAATCTTCTGCATTTATGCCGTATCTTTGTAGATTAAGCCTTGTCTTTGTCGGTATACTATCAAATGCTATGTTTGTATATGACGCTAAATCTGCTGAGATCATTCTTGCCAATCCAGTTTTTTGTGCATTGTTCCACCAAGTCATACCATTTAATCTAAAAAACATCTGGTGCATTTTACCCATCATTCCTGGCAAACTATCATTAGCACCAAACCTAGAGTGCACATCACCTAAAAAGTTTTCAACACCTACATTTAACAAGTAGGCTAATTGTTTTTGTTCTTTACCACTATAGTTTCTAAAAATATCACTAAATGCTTTTGCATATGAGCTAAATATATTTCTATCTGTTCTTGAGTTAATAAAAGATGCTTTTGTAGCTATATCTGAAAATGATGATATTGTTGCTGCACCTAGTTTTGCCATGTTTTGTAACATACGCCAAGCTGCACCTATACCTGCAAAATCCACAGTGCCACCTAATAACAGTCTACCTGAACCTCTGGCTCTAGTTGTGCCATCTAACTCTTTAAACTGGTTTTCTAACCTTTTTATTTTTATTGTATCTTTAGCCTTAAAGTTAGTTTTATTTATTTTTTGTGCGTCTTGTAATATTCTATCAAACATAGCTTTTGGATTAGTGCCAAATGTTTCCATCAAACCTATTGACTGAGCATCATGTATTATACCATTTGTAACTGCTTCACTAAATTTTTGTCTTGTAAATTTAGACGCATAATCAAATGCTGCTTGACCATCTTTGAAATGTATTACTCTTGATGTACTAAGTTTTTTAGCTAAGTTAGATGGTCCTGTAAATCCAAGTAACTGATCTCCCATTTTGTCTGTACCATCTACTTTTTGATGCTGTCCTGATACAAGGTTGTCATATATATCGCCTATAAAATCTTGATCTGTATATTCAACGCCATCTTTGAACTGACTTTTACTTTCAAATGTTTGCTCACTAAGTCTAATATATGAACCACTACCATCCTGCTCCAACATATAATTTACCCAATTATCTTTACCCTCTTTTCTTAACATAATTGGATCATGTCCTTGACGCACAACATAATTTTTCAGTTCGCCTATCACAGCACCATTTCTATTTTTTCTTTGTAAAATTTGTTTTTGTAATTTTTGCACAATTTGTGCTATTTCTACAGCTTCTTTTGCACCAGCTACACTCAAATCCATAGAATCAGGTCCATCAAACATAGCCTTATATATCAACTCATCTAAATCACCTGATTTAAATAAATTTTCTAAATCTTTGTTTTTTAGAAGTGCAAGTAATTGTCCTGTGTATTCTGTACTAATTGCTTGTTGCCTTCTGTCAACGCTGCCTAATCCATCATTAATAACCCTTATGTCACCAGTCAATATTGCTTCTAATGCAAGTCCTGGATTGTCAGGATTATCTTTTAACTTTGTCATAATCTTTGTGTAGGCTCTCATGTTGAGCAACCTAGTTTTTCTCATAATAGCAGCGTTTATTCTTGCTTGTTTTGCTATTTCTTTTGCTAAATTAAATAAATCTAAGTTTTGATCTGCACCTGCATTAGCCATTTTTTTAGCTAATTTTTTTTCTAGTATAGCTACTATCTCTTGAGCTTCGTCTGCTCCTAAGTTTATACCTGCTCTTTTAGCTGCTTCTAATACCTCATCTACGCAACTCATCAGCTTTTACTCCTAATAACGCATTGTGCTCCAACCTGTGTTGCCGTATCATAAGATACTCTTGCTTTTTCTGCTGCATCATCTACTTCTTTCATAGTCCTTTTTGCACCTTCTAAAGTTTTCTTGGCAACGTCTGGTAGTGAATTTATTATTTCAGGGTCCTCTAATTCTAACATCATAGCTTCGTTTTCTGCTTCTATATCTTCTACTTTAATTTCTCCTAGATCAGCAGTATCGGAATCTATTTCATCTACTTTGTCAGCATACTCGTCTAATTTACCTAATTTTTGCTGACCTATACTTGCTGTATCCCTTTGATCGTTAAGTTGCTGTGGTGTTAGCTGTGCACCTTCTTGTGTAGTTACAGTTTCTTCTATAGTGTTAGTATCTTTTACACCAGCTTCGGCAGTTTGGTTAGTAATAGGGTCTTTAGGTCTAACAACAGTTTCTCCTTTTAGTTTTCGTATTTGAATATCTAATGCTTTTAGACTAGCTTGTTTTCTTGCAACCATTGACTCATCTACAATTATTTTTTCTTTTTTAAATATTCCCTGTTTTACTTTAGTACCTTTTTTTGCATCTTCTAATTGACTACCTATAATAAATTTTGCATCTTCTAAAGATTTAATTGCTTGTTTTTTGTTCATGCCACCAGATTGACCAACTCTTGTTAGATCGTTTACAGTAGCAGACATATCATCAAGACCAACCTCGCTTAAATCAATTACAAAATCTTCATCATAAATAGATTTACTTACTACATCACTTTGATCTACAACTTTTTCTGTACCATCAGTGTCTTTAATAGTAACAATACCCTCGTCATCAACCCTTACCTTTTCTACTATTTTTGGCTCACCATCTGTATTATAAACTGTAATAGTTTCATTTTGCTCTGCTTCAGGTTTTATTGTAGTTGTTTCTGCATCATTTATTATAGGATCAACTCTTACTGGCTGATCTCCTAATGCTTGTCCTAGTGCAGTTTGCTCTGCTCTTGCCCTTGTCTGTGGTGGTGTTCTATTTATTCTATCTGATATTTTTCCAAATCCAACATGAAGTCCACTTCCTAACGCACTACCTACAGCAACATTTAGAAAACTATCTAGCAAAGTATAACTTTGATCTTGTTCAGCAGCAGCAGCACCTATGATTAATGGCTCTAAAACAGCAGCACCAACGGCTCCGTCAACAGCACCTTTCATAGCTCTTGAACCACTTTTGCCAAACTTAGCTGCCATAGCAGCAGCTCTGGCAGGACCAACAGCAGGTATAAATGCACTAGCTATATTTAACGGATCAAGAAAACTACCAGCAATAGCCACACCAAACTGTGCAGCACCTAGACCAAAACCACCCTTAGATCTTTGTAAAGTTATTTGAAACTCACGCCTTCTATCTGCTCTTTCTGCTAATAGCTGTGCCAGTCCTTCTTTTATCCCATCATCACCAACTTGTATGCCATCTCTAAAGTATTCGCTTTCTGCCCATGTTTCTTTAGATATAATATTACCTGCATCAGCTTTGCCTGTATATTGTTCAGCTAGTCGATCTAGGGCATTAATCGGATTGTAATACATAGTTTCTTGGAATGTCGCACCTAAAACATCTAAGGTTCCAACCTTTGACAAATCAAAATATTGGTTTGTTAAATTAGGATCGTCAGTCTGCTCTGGTATATACATTCCTACCATTAGAATAACTGCCCTGTTGTTTTAAAATGATCTATTAGCTTACGTTTTTTTTCTATTATCATACCTGCACCAGACTCTATTTCATTATACTTATCTAGTGTTAAAGCCAAGCTATCAAATTTTATTGTAATAAAAGGAGCCATACCACCTATATCTCCAGGCTCCATTGATGTGTCTTTTCTTTTTACCATATTACCTAACTGATCTACCATATATACACCAGTACCATCTGTTGTTGTTCTCCATGTACCCCTTAATGTTAGATCTGTATAATATTGTTCTTGCCATTGGCTTTTTGCTGCGTCATCTAATCCTAATGGTGCAGGTGGTGCTTCTATTGTTTCTTTTAAATAATCAACATTATAAACAATAGATGTTTCTAAAATTTTAGATAAAGGTCTAGCAATAGACTCATATTCAATTCCAAATCTAACTGGTGTTTGATTGACTTGTTGAAATGAATGATGATTACCTACAATATTATTATATGCTCTTTTTGCTGCTGCTGCTGGATCGTCTACGATTCCTAGCCTTAGATAATAATTAGCTGTGTTTATTGCAACACCCCTTAAATCTTTTATATGGTCTGATCTACCTTTTGTAAATCCACCACTCAAAACATCATCAAAACCACCACCAACTATACTTATAGAATAATCACTAAATAACGTAGACATTTCCGAGCTTACAGTTTCTCTGTCAGCTTTAGGCACAGCACCATCACCCTGTGAATTTAATTTAATATTGTCTGGTGCGTTAGCTATATACGAATCTTTAATTCTTGTATCTTTAGGATAAGCAAGCAAAAGATTATCTACAATATTAATTTTACCTCTATTTATTAAATGACGTAAAACTTTGTTTTGATGAGCACCAAAACTCTGTATAAAGTCATTTCCAATCGTGGCTTTTTCCTCATAACCAATACCAACTTTATTAAAGTCTGCGTCAAACGCTTCTAACTGTGCATTTGTCGTAACCCTTCTGTCGATAGCAGGTATGTCCATATCAGTTTGTATGCTTAACATTTTGCTTATAGTTATTTCTTCTTTAGGGTTTTGTGATTTATAATAACCAATAAAATCATCTTTTATTAATTTATCTCTGTTTTGTATTTGTGCTTTAAAAGTTTCGTAAATCAACTGATCTTCTTTTTTTTGAGAAGAATCCCAATTTGCTTTTAACTGTAACATAGTTTCATTCGATACCAATTTACTTGAAAATTTTACAGCTTGAAAAGCAGATGAAGCCTTTAATTGTGCATTAACGCTTACTTTAAAATTTGCTGCTGCCTTATATTCTTCAGCTAAAATAAAATTATTATATACAATATCTTTGTTCTTTTTATTTTCGTCAGTTAATACGCCACTATTTCTAAGATTAGATTTAATATCATCAATCATAGTAAGAGAGTCCGATATAGCTCTTTTTGCCTTATCTTTTATTTCTCCATTTACTATCTGTTTCATTCTTTGCCTTGACTGAAAATTTGTTATCTCAGGCTTATACCGATTAGCACCTTTAGCATCTATGTTATCACGAATTGTAGTTAATTCTGATAGCGACATTTTTTGAACATCTACGCTAAGATTATTAGATATGTCATTAATTTCTTTAGCTAATAATTCGTTACGTCTTGTTTCTGCTTTTGCTTTTACGCTTTCTAATATTCTTATAGGTAACTTACTTGGGTCTACGTTTATCTTTATTCCTTTTTCATTGGTAATTCCTATTAAACCACCAGACTTGAGTCTTTGTAATTCTTTTTCAAATTCTTTGTCATCAGTAAACGCTTTGTCATTACTTAAAAATATATTACTTGCTAATCCATCTGCGTATTCGTTTTCTACTCTTTTTTCTTCTGCGTCTAATAATGAGTTTAATTTTAAATTAGTCTCAATAGAAAATGTTTCATTTTTTAAATTACCTTTTAATTCCGTTACTTCTTCTAAGCTATTCGCATTTCCTGATAATAAAGTATAATCATTTATCTTTATGACATTAGATGCCTGATCGAATGTTTTATAATCTAGGTTTGCAGTTTCACCATTTTCAGTAGCTATATTTATAGTCTCTCTTAGCTCTTGCTCCATAGCATTTCGTAAAGGATTGCCTATAGGCAATTTACTTATTTCAACAATTAAATTATTACTAGCATTTTTATGTAAGGTGGAATTATAGTCTCTCCCTCTATCAAAAGCAAAATTCTTAGCAACCTGCATCTTTGATCCCTGATGCAGTATCATTTGTGTTCTTATTGATTTCTGTTGGTTTGGTGTCAAACCTCTTTTTGAATAATTTTTTTCAAACTTAATGTTAAGATTTTTAATTTCATTTTCAGCTTCTGTTGTACTTCTAGTCTTGCTGTTTCTAATGACATCATTTACTTCATTATTATATTGTGTTTTCAATTCGGCAAATGCAGCCTTTGTGTTTTCTTCTTTTTCTTTCATGCCAAACTGATAAGCTACATCACTAGCTTTTCTAAACAAATCACCTGTAGCTAATTGAGCACCAACAAATGCTTGTGGGTCTGCTCTTACATTAAATTGAGTTGTAGGAGCCTTCACTCTTTGTCCTAATTGATCGTATGTAGGTATCTTTGGCATATCTTATCCCATCAATGTTGCTGCTTTTGCACCAGATTCAAGTAAATTTGCATAAGCTCTGGTTTTAATTGCAGATGCTCTTGATGCACCTGTAGCTCGTATCATAGCAGCCTGTGCTGTTTTTGCTTGCTCTTGTATGCTACTTGCGTATCTAATAGCTATTGCATCTTCTTCTGTTTTCATAAATGTATCTCTTAATGCAAGCAAATTACTACCAGTGCCTACGACAACACCTGACTTTGCAGCAGATACCCTTTGTGCTGAAACTAGTTTATCAGAACCTTGTCTTAGCCTTTCTTGCTCATCTCTTGCAGAACGCTGTAACAAAACTCTTTCATTTTCAGCAATTTTAGCATTGTACTCAGCAGTCAATTTTGCTTGTTTCGCAGCAGCTTGATCTGCCTTGAAACCTAGTATTGCACCTAATCCTGTTGCTGCTGCTGCTGTGTTACTTCCACCACCTTGCCCCATTACGTTACCCTCGCAAAACGATAATAGTCCGAACCATCAGGACCATACTTCTTCATTAAACCTTCATTCTCAAACCCTAGCCACTCTACATATCTTATAGCTTGCTTATCATTAGTATGCACGCTTGCTTGTATGCGTTGCAACTTTGCATCTTCTTGAACATGGTCTAATAATATACTGGAGTATTTAGCTGCTGCAAAAGGCTTGTCATAGGCAATACTTGACATAATAAACCATGCTTCGCCTACATCTTTCCACAATCCATATACACCACCAATCATAAATACCTTACTTTCTAGCAATGCTGTGTATGCACTTATGCAACTTTCTTTCATCATAGCTGCTTTTGAGCTTTCTGGAAAATGAAAATTAGTTTCTATCATTTCCAAATCTTCTTTTTCAAATCTTTTAATACTAAGCATCAAATGTATTAGACCTTCTCATAATAGCTAATATTGTCATAGGCAATGGCTGTGTCTGTCTTATAACAATCTTTGCATCATTATCATACCCTGATGGGAAAGATATTTCTTTATCCCCAGTAAACAATGGTACAGCTTCATCCATATTCATACTACTATCTCTAAATGGCAATCTGTCAAGATTACTTGTATCAGGACCTAACTCTGCACCAACTGTCTGAAAGAACCTAGCCGTAACACCATGTATTCTCTTTATCTTGCCTTGGGCAATACCATCTTCTGCACCTGCTTCCATACGCAATGTTTCAAGTGATGATGTGTACCCATAACCAATATGAACCTTTGATGCACTTCTATCTAATGTGATTGCACCATTGCTGACTGTTTTATCAGCGTGTGCAGACCCATCAGCTAAAATGGTTACTGTCACACCCTCAAGATGATTTAAGCCTGTAATAGACGTTGTGGCACTCCCACTGTATGTTAATCCACTATCTACGAAGAAAGCATCTTCTACATCATCATTGAAATATAATGACTTGAGAAAAACTATATGTCTTACAGTCGCACTGTTAATTGTTCTTTTTACACTTAGATAAACCTGATCTTCAGCACCACTAGGTATAGCTGTTATACTTTCTACTATGCCACTGCCACCTAAACTGTGCTCATGCCAACCCACTGTAGCGTTAGCTCTGTCATAAGTTAATCCAATAAGTCTGCCATCACTGTGAACAAACCATAATAATAACTCAGGCTCTTGTTGCCAAACCATGTCAGTTAAGCCACCTCTAGCCAAATGATCTGCCAATACAGTTAAATCAACACCTAACAATCCATCTGTATCTAAATCAAAGGTTATCTCTTTTACTTTTTCTGCACCCTTTTGTATTAGTATTGTACTGTTACCTGCTCTCAATGGCTTTACTGTACCTGT
>Ga0208157_1001212_pt1 | contig 12046 bp, 7 predicted proteins | sample 5_EtaG_FD_184077 | JGI IMG/M metagenome (GOLD analysis project Ga0208157, IMG submission 184077) | Marine viral communities from the Subarctic Pacific Ocean - 5_ETSP_OMZ_AT15132 metaG (SPAdes) (version 2) | ecosystem: Environmental > Aquatic > Marine > Oceanic | place: Pacific Ocean | collected...
TTCAACTGATAAATTAAATAGAAATCCATATGAAGCATTAGAGTTAATAGTTACGCCAAGTAATTTTGCAGCCGGAACTAACCCATCATATGTATGGAAACAAACAGCTGGAACTTATGCTAGCGGTGTAAGTGCTAGTACTGTTTTAAGTACACAAGATAGGTTTACTGCCGCATTAACTAGCTCAGAAGCAAGTGGTCTTGCAACTGGTGCAACCATTTCTAAAACATTCCAATGTGAAGGTACTTCCGATATAGATAGTACTATTCACCCAGAAGATACAATTACTATAAGTTGGCAAGGTGTTGAGCAACAATTAATTGTGGAATCATGTACTGGAAATAATGTTGAATATGTTAAAGTTAAAAATAGCAACGGTTACAGCTCAGGTGAAGTTATAAATATAGAGGGCAGCGCAATTGATGATGGTTGTTATAAAATAAATACCGCAAATCATACTGGGCATGAAAGTTATGACGATGTTTTAGTTTCTGGTAATCATCCGTTTTCAGCATCTGCTAATTGTTGTGCTTGTTCTAGCTGTACAGCTACAATAACAGCACTCAGCGGATTTGCAGATGGTAAAGCAACTTCTGGTTCAGCTGTAGAATTATCAGCAACACCAAGTGGATACTCCGTTAATACAAGCGGCGATAAATACGACTGGTTTGTTTCTTTTACATCTATAAACGGTCCTTGGACATCTGTGCCGTCTATGCATGATGACGCTACCCCTTTAGTAAATGTACCCGCTGATCAAGCTTCAACAGCATATTATAAGGTAACAATAACTGGATTTAACGAAACCACTACAGGTGTAACAGCAGATGGAACATTTGAAATAGATTGGGAATTACCAGGTTCTGATAACAAAACATATAAGCTTAAAAAATTAAATAATGATGCTACTACAAATGCTGATACTTGTAGCGAAGTATCTGGATTTTTCTTTGCTAATGCTAGTGATGATTCTGGTTTAGGAGGATTTACAGGTGTAGGTGCTTCATCACAAACATATGATGCAGGATCTATTCTGTCAAGGATTGATCTTGAAAATACCTGTTTTAAAATAGTAGGAGTTGAATCAACTTATGTTTCAGGTTACCCACAAATTGCAAAATTTTATACTGATTGTAAAGATTGTTATGATGAGCTTACTTATGATTGTAATCTTAATATGACTGTTAGTGACACATATGATGCTGTAAACGGTACAGCTGTATTTACTTTAACAATTGGTACAACAGCGTTAGACGGAGATAGTGTTTCTCTTACTCCTAGTAATTCAAATTACACTGTAAGTCCTACAACTACAACAGTAGGTGCTTTAAAAGCTGGATTAACAGTTACTATGGATCCTGGTAAAATACTAAATGCAACCGTAACAACCGGTGGGTGTAAAGATGTTACTACAGGAAGACAGTCTCCTACAACAACAGCAGGTGCTGCTTGTCATTTAGTTAATACATATGTAACAACAATAAACCCTGCTTCAAATAGTGCGGGTGGTCAGGCACTATGTTATGGCACTAAAACTAAGGCTACTAGAATGAATGCTTCAAGTTTAGCAAGTGCAACTCAGATATATAGTGATCAAAACTGTACTACACTTTTAAGTGGTACAAAATATTTTACTGAAGATCAAACAAATTATTATATTTGGAATGGATATTCACTATCAAGTGCAATACCATTAAACTGTAGTTCTATCCCAACTCCTTAAGTTTTAATTATAATTTAAAAAATGTAATAATATCATTATGAGTCAAATAACGTTAACAACAAATTTTACAAAAAATACTTCATTGCAAATAGGAGATCAAATATATTATTTGACCAGTAGTGACAGTATACAAAGAATTGGCCCTGTAATAAAAATTGCAGACAATTATATTGTATGTACAGCGGAAGGTAATTTATCTTTATTAACAAATTCAAGTTATATATTTTTGGGTAAAGATAACAGTAAGAACACATCAGGCATAACAGGGTATTTTGCCGAAGTAAATTTAAAAAACACAACAGAGGATCATGCAGAACTGTTTGCAGTGAACTCTGAAATATTTATAAGCAGTAATTAATATGGAACCAATATCAGCAATAGCATCAGCAATTCCCGGTATCGCAAAAGGAATAGGAAGTTTATTCGGCGGTAGAGCTAGGAGAAGAAGAGAGGATAAAGCTAAAACAGAATATAAAAGCGCATTGAAAGGTTATGAAAACTTTGAATTTGATAATGCGTATGCGGATTTAGATAACACTTATGAAGGTATGGAAAATCCTTTTGAAGATTTACAAGTAGCTACACAAGCGGCTGATTTTCAATCTCAACAACAACAACAAGGATTAGCACAAACACTTGATGCTTTAAAAGGAGCAGGCGGTGGAAGTGGTGCAGCAGCAATAGCACAAGCATTATCTCAAGCGCAATCTAGAGGTAATCAACAAATAGCTGCGGGCCTTGAGCAACAAGAAAGACAAAATCAAATAACTTCAGGAGAGGCAGGATTAAGAATTGGTATGGCACAAGCAGATGCTGGAATGAATTTACAATTGCAAGAGGCGGCTGGCGCAATGAACATACAAGATAAAGAATTTGGTAGAAAAGGAACTATACTTGGTATGGCACAACAAGAATTAGCTGGTGCAAGAGAAGCAAGAGCACAAGCAACTGCAGCATTAGGTGAAGGACTTGGTGCACTAGCAGGGGGTGTATTAGGAGACGATAAACTAAGAGCTGGTGCTGGTAAACTATTTGGCAAAGCTGGTAGTTTTTTAGGCGGTTTATTTAAGAAAAAAGAAACACCTACACCACCACCTCCACCAAGAACTTCTTATGGAATGTTTTAAATAAATAATTATGGCAACAGATAGAAATTTAATAGCAGGAGCAGCAAGGTTAGCAGACGCAGATTCAGCAAAATCATTAGGGTTTGGTGCAGGATTAGCACAATCAGCATTAAGAATTCAAAAAGATATAGTTGAAAGAACAAATGAAAGAAGAGGTATACTTAGACAGGATATGAATACTGCCGCTACTTTTATAGGCAAAATGCAAAGTCTTGATAAAGTTACTGGTCAATACCATGATGTATTAACTGAAAGAGGTATATACACAAGAGACGAGCTTAATAGAATTGCTACTGACACGACTTTAAACTCTGCTCAAAAGATTGCTGAGTACTCAAAACTTACAAATGAGTACAATGCTTTAGCATCACAGTTTACTAATGACCAGCAAAAGTTAATTGGGTTACAAAACAGTGTAGCGCAGGGATTAACAAGCCAAACTTTAGATTTAAATGATGAAGATACAGGTGTTGCAAGAGGATTAGGTAGAGGTAGTTATGAGATTACTAAAGACGGATATAACGTAACTTATGATGTTGGCCTGGGCAAAAATAGTAAATCTAAAACTATTTTAGTAAAATCACAAGATTTAGATAAATATATTGGGAAATATTCAATAAAAAACATTGAAGCATTATCTACTCTACAGGACAACTACGCAAAAGAAATTGCAAATGCAAAAGGAGACAAACAGTTAGAGGGTATAATACAAGAAAGGTTTGAGTTATTAACTACTGATAACAAATTAAAATTACTTGTAGATTTAGAAGGCAATGCTTATAACAATTATATTGATACTGAAACTAATGAATTAAATGTTGATCATATAAATGCAGAATTTAAAAAATATGCGGCAGGATTAACTGATAAATTTGGGTATACACCGACACCTGAAGAAAAGAAAAGTTTATTTGCGCAAGATTTAGAAAATACAAGCACAGATATAGTTAAAAATTTAATGAATGCTAATTTTCAAGATTTTAAAAATGTAGAAGCTCCGAATGGATATAACATTGAGGAAATAGTTGTGGAATCTCCTGAAGGCTTAGCAGATTTAAAAAGCAGAGGATATAATGTTGATGGGTATGAAGATCAAATAAATAGAGTTAGAATTATGACAACGGTAAATGGAAAGCCTCAAATAAATTATTACGATAACGACGACGATTTAATAAAAGATTTAATTAGAGGAAAGCTTTTAGAAACTGCAGAAGGACAAGAAGAGCGTAAAGAGGCAAGAAACCAATCGATTTCAGCATTTAATAATTATAAAAATCAACAAATTGATATGTTTCAAGATAGAATTGAAAAAATTACACTTGAATTAAAAAATAATGGAAACGATTTTAATAAATTAAATGATGCACAAAAAGCAACAGTTAGATTGCTTCCAGGGCAATTTCCTGGTGTTAAAATTTCATCACCTAGAAGTAAAGAGGATATAGATGCTGAAAATGCTACTAAAAACAATGAAATAATAAGAAAATATGAAGCGCAAGGAGGAGAAAAGAAAACTACAGATTATATTAGAAATAATCGTGATAAAATGCCAGATAATTACCCTTACGATGCATATGGTCAATCAGAAATTATAGAAAAAAATCTTGGTCCAGTATTTAGATTAGCTTTAAGTAGGGGTACAACAGGTGCGAAATTAAGGGCACAAGTTGAAATTATAAACAGCCTAACAGGTTTAAGCGAAAGTAAAGGCGGAGACAAAGAAAAATTTGAAAAGTATATTAAAGATACGCGTAAAAATTCAATAGGAGCTTCATCAGGATTATTGAACAAAGCTATAAATAATATAGAAAAGAAAACACGTGAGCTTACTGATGAAGAATCCCGAAATTTAAGAAACAAAGGTATTTTACCTGCTGATATATTAGAAAAAATATATAATAACGGCGATATATTCCAGCCTGAAGGCACATCCCAAGGAGCATTTGTAATTAGAAATTTAATTATGCATAATAAAGCTATAACAAAATACAATGAGCTTGTTCCTTCAGAAAACCAAACATCAATTGAAGAAGAAGGTTTAAATGTAAATTAATATAATAAAATAATATGGAAGAATACATTGTAAATGGAAAAACTTATTCTAAAGAAATTTTAGAAGGTTTTGCCCAAAAAAATAACATTACCTTTCAGGATTTATTAAATAAAAATCCAGATATACAGGTAAAGAGATCACCCACAAATCAGGATGCGTTTGTGGAGACAGGAACAGCATCCGATACGGTATACAAATCGGGAAATATTTTCTTGGACTCACAAGAAGATGATGAGGAGTATGGGCTATTAACATCGTTAGCCGCAAGAACAGCAAGAGGGTTTGTTAGCGCTGCTAAAGGTATATTTTCACTTGTAGACGGTATGAAATTTGGAATGTATAATATATACAATCCAGACATGACTACTGCTCAAAAAATAGCTGTTAAAGCTGATATTGAAAGAGGATTTACAGATGATCTTGAAAATGCAGAAGAATGGCTATCGCAATTTACAAATAGAACGGAGTCTGATAGTGTTTTAGATGCTATTAAACAAGGAAACTTTGGCGACGCTGCAGAACTTATTGTTGGTGGTGCATTGGAGTCATTACCATCTATAGCGGCTGCGTTGACCGGTTATGGTGGTATTGCTTTATTTGGTGCTAGTGTAGCTGGTAATAAATTTGATGAAGAGTTTGATAGAAATCCTGATGAAGCTTTAGGAAGACTTGCTTTTAACTCAATTGGGTCTGGTGCTATAGAAGCTGGATTTGAATTAGCCACAAGAGGTTTATTAAAACAAGCAGGATTTATTGGTGGCAAAAACGGTATTGATGCTGCAAAAGACTTTTTAAAACAAGGTGCTACTAGTATGGTTAAAAAAGTTGGATATGGATATAGCTCAGAAGCAGTATCAGAAGCATCAACAGAAATAACACAAATATTATTCGATGCACTACCTAGAGATTTAGGAGGTTTAGGCAGGAATACTGAAATGGGTGAGGCTATAACAAGGGTGTTTGATGCAGGTGCTATTGGTGGATTTGTAGGTGGTACAATAAGTACAGCTGGATCAATACAAACAAATGCCGCAAAAGAAAGAGCTGAGCTTGCTTTAATGGATCCTAGATTAGGAGGTAAACTGCAAGAAAATACAACAAAAATAAATCAATTAGTTAAGAAAAGAGCAGAAGAAACTGACGAAGGAGTTTTAAAAATAATTGATAAAAAAATTAATCAGTTAGAGGGTAATATAGCTAGAATTAAAAGACTAAATTCAGGTATATTAGCAGGTATGAATAAAGAAGAGCTTGAGGTGTATTCCGAAAATTATAAAGGAATGATTGAGCAAAATAAAATTTCTAATAAAGAAGGGCAAGATAAGCAAATTGTTGAATTAGCTGATGAAGAATATACAAAATTTTGGGATAGAGCAAGAGAAGTATTAGATAGATCTGAAGAAAGAACAAGAAACAAAAATATTAAAGAAGCTGAAAGCGAAGCACAAAAATTAAAAGAAGCAGGTGTAGATGTTGAATTTGAAGTTTTTGAAAATGCAGAAGAAAGAAAAGCAAAAGCAGAAGAACTAAAAAGAGACAAAGGGTTTTTTCAAAAAAGAAATACAGCGGAGGGGGTTATATTACAAAATACAGAAACTGGTAAACAGCTTGTTTTTGTAGATAGAGAAATGATGAGAAAGAATAGAAATATAACAGCAGCAAATCACGAAATTTTTCATGCTGTAATGTTTAAAACTCTTTTAGATAATCCCGGTACTGCTCAAGAGTTGGGTCAAGCGTTGGTGTTAGAAATACAAAAATTAGATCAAAGTGACCCTTCTGGACAGCTTAATCAATCTGATTATATTAAAAGATTAGCTTTATATAGTAAAAAACTTAAAAACACAGAAGGTGGCCAAGAAATATTAGGAGAAGAAGTTATGGCTTTATTTTCAGACGCAATAACTACAGGTGATATTAAATATGATGAAAATATTTTTACAAAAGTAGGCGATATTATAAGACGTATTTTGCAAAATATAGGTTTACAGGAAATAACATTTGATTCTGGTAGAGATGTTTATAATTTTATAAAAGACTATAATAAAAGCGGTGTAAGAGGAAGCTTATTAAAAGGTGCTGCTTCAGGTTTTGCCGGAAGAATTTTAAAGCCTAAAAACGATACAGCTAAAAAAGATATAGAAAAGTTTTCAGTATCTGAAACAGGTAAAAAACTTTCAGAAGAGGTCCAACAAATATATGAACAAAAAGGCGAAGCAGGTGCAGCGGAAATAATATCAAGATTTGGGACTATAATTAACAAGCTTGTGCTATCAAGAAAAGGAGCACCTGGATTTGATTACGAATTATTAAAAACTGAATTAGAATACGGTTTATTAAAGAAAAATAAAAAAACGGGAGAGACAAAAGTAAGAAGTGTATTAGGGTTAATAAGAGATTATAAGCTAGAAAAAGGGGTGCCATTAGCTGCTTATATTAATTCGAATATATACAATAGGCTTATAGAGGCATCTAAAGCTGTACTTAAGGAAAAATTTGATGTTGATGCGAGCGAAGTGCAAATAGAAGATTTAGAAAATGCACTTGAAAATAATATTACAATAGGTACAAGTGAAATAACTCAAGAAGACGTTGATGGTTTAATAAAACCTTTAGAGGAGTTAGTAGACAGTGAAGAGGGGGTGACTGAAATTACAAGTGCTATTATAGATAATTTTGATATAGAAAAATATCCTGTATTAAACTATGCAACTTTAAATGATTTAGCTCCTGAAGTAACTAAAACTATTTTTGGTGAGCTTACTACAGAAGAAAAGCGAGGGCTTACAAAAAATGAACAAGCTACAGCTTTAAGAAATAAAAGATTACAATTTATAAGAGATAACGCGGAAGTGTTACATGCTTTATTACCCCTAGGCGCAATGATGCAGGCTGGCGGAGAATCTGGTTTACAAACTTCTACAAAAATACAAAGTTCGGTATTAAAAAATTTATATGAAAAAGGTACAAGACCTTCTATAAAAGGTGGTGGTACTGAAGCTGGTTTACCTACTCAAACTAAAATGCCGTTTGATCAAGCAATGTATGATGATTTATTCGGACCAAATCCAAGCATTGGTTTAAGAAATCAAAAAGAAACATTATATCCTAAGTTTATAGTTGAAATAGGAAGAGCTATAACAAATAGTGTTGTAAGACACGAGTTATTACAAAGAGGTACAGAGGGAGCTATAGTGTTAGGATTAGCTGATGGCAAGTCGCGAGAGTTGTATTCAATAAGCAATAAAGAAGATCAAAATAATATAAAATCTTTAACTGGTACAGATAAAGGGTATTTAGAATTATACACAGATTTTAAAAATGTAAAAAAAATACAAAAAGCTTTAAAAGATCATGCTTTTAATAGAAAAAACTTTTTAAATAAAGAAGATTTTGAGCAGTTTTTAAAAATACTTCAAAGAAGTTATTCAGAAAGAGAATATAGACCCTTCGATATAGTTGTGGACGGTAAAATTAAAAAAGGAAGACGCCAAGCAACAAATTATTTTAAGGGGGGAGTTGACCCTTTTTATGAATATTTAGAAGAAACAGAAAATTATGTAAAACCTTCCAGAACAAGTAATTTTAAGGAGCAAAGCAAAAAAGCTTATAACCCTGAAACTAAAACAATGGATTTAGATAGGCTAGAAAGAAATAATATTGAAGATAGAAAATTTTTATACGTTGAATTTACGGAAGCAATAAAATACGCATTAAAAAACTTATCTCCTGATTTACAGTCTTTATGGTTTAATGCATTAATAAATAATACAAATTCTTTAGGTAGATCAGCCGCTTATATAGGGACAACAACAACATTTAAAGGTGAATCTTATAAGGATTTTCACGGAGAACATAATGACGCTGCTTTAGATGCTTTAATTAATATTGTTAATATTTATAAAAAGCATGGAGTTGATTCAGCAAAAGCTCAAAAACTTGTGAATGAATACCAAAAAAATTATTATGTTTCTATAATACCTGCTAGTATTGAAGGTGATATACCAAAAGTAAATAGAAGGTATGATGTTAACGAAGATAATATAAGTAATATTATAAAATATTTACCAGAGGGTGTCGAAATAGTAGACAACAGGCCCGTAAAAACTGGAACTGTTGAAAAATTTAGCTTATCTAATCAAATGAATGAAATATTAGAAGAGACTAAGGGCGTTGCAAAAGGAAAATTAGTAGGTGAAACAGAATCTTTAATACTTGGTAAAAAAGCTGATAAAGGAAAGTTTTTTGTTCCTTACTCCGCAGAAGATTTAGAAGGGTTGATTTATTATTTTGCTGGCAAAGGCAAACAAGGTGATAAACATTTAAAGTTTTTTAAAGATAATATATTTGACCCATTATCTCAAGGTTTATTAGAATTTGATGCTGCAAAACAATTAAGCAATAATAAATTAATTGAAATTAAAAAGTCATTAAAAAAATCTGGTATAGATTTAGGTGCTGAAGTTAAATCAGAAAGCGAACCAAACTTATCAAAGTATACTAACGAGCAGGTTATAAGAATATTTATGTGGCAACATCTTGGATATGATATTCCAGGAGATATACCTATGCAAGACAAAGCATCCGTAATGAGGTACGTAAGACAAGACTTAGGCTTTATGGAATTTGTTGAAGATTTACAAAATGCTTTTCCAGATAACGTATATCCTGAACCACAAGAGCAGTGGTTAGAGGGTACTTTAGTAACAGATATGCAGGATACATTGAATATAAAAACTAGGCAAGAATATTTATCGCCATTTTTTAATAATGTTTCGGAAATCTTCGGGGAGTTAAAAGGTAATAAATTAGAGGGAGATAATATTAATAAAATAAAATCTATATATGGTACTAATTTTGTAGCATCGTTAGAAAATATTCTATATAGAATTAAAACAGGTAGAAATAGACCGTTTGGTACAGACAGAGTTACAAACGCATTTATGAACTGGACAAATGATGCTGTTGGAACTATAATGTTTTTTAATACAAGATCTGCTTTATTGCAGATGATTTCATTTGCTAACTATATAAACTGGTCTGATAATAATTTTGCATCTGCAACAGCTAGGTTTTTAGATCAACCACAATTTTGGAAAGATTTTGCTTTTATATTTAATTCTGATTATTTAAAACAAAGAAGAAGTGGATTAAGAATAGATGTTAATGCAGACGAGTTAACATCAGCAGCAGCAAATTCAAGAAATAAATTTAGAGCGGCTATATCAGCTATACTTAAAAAAGGTTTTTTACCTACACAAATTGCGGATAGTTTAGCAATATCAATTGGAGGTGCATCTTTTTATAGAAATAGAATTAACAAATACTTAAAAGAAGGATTAACACAAGAAGAAGCAGAAACAAAAGCTTTTAGTGATTTTTCAGAATTAACACAAGCAGCTCAGCAATCATCAAGACCAGATAGAATATCTATGCAACAAGCGGGTCCATTAGGACGTGTTATATTAGCTTTTCAGAATACTCCAATGCAATATACCAGATTAATTAAAAAAGCTGTCCTGGATCTTAAAAATGGCCGTGGCGACTGGAAAGAGAATGTTTCTAAAATTGCTTATTATGCAGCAATACAAAATATTATATTCCATTCTTTACAATCAGCTATGTTTGCGATGTTATTTGCAGACGATGAAGAAGAAAAAGATAAAGAAAAATATTTTAATTTAGGTAATAGAGTTGCAGATTCGCTGCTTATTGGTACAGGTGTATATGGTGCAATTGCGGCAACAACTAAAAATGTTATACTTGAAGTTATTGATCAAGAAAAAAGTGGCAGAAGAGATTTTGAAAAAGCAGCATTAAAATCAACTGCATTATCACCGCCTATAAATTCTAAGCTTCAAAAGCTATTAAGAGCTTCAAGAAGATTTCAATATAAACAAGAAAGAGAAAAAATTAAAACAATGGGTATTAGTGCGCAGAATCCAGCGGTAATATCATCAGCAGAAGTACTATCAGCTGTATTTAATTTACCAGCAGATAGAGCTATTAGAAAATGGAATAATTTAGTTCTAGCCTCTGATAGTGAAACAGAACTATGGCAATCAATTGCTTTAGCGCTAGGATACAGTGAATGGGACGTAAAGTTAGGTCCAAAAACAAAAGAACCAAAAACAAATATAAAAATATTTAAATAATTATGCCAAAAGATGCGTGTTATAGAAAAGTAAAAGCTCGTTACAGAGTATTCCCGTCTGCTTATGCAAGTGGAGCAATAGCAAAATGCCGTAAAGTCGGTGCTGCTAATTATGGAAACAAGTCAAAAAAGAAATAATGAAAGATAAATTTAAACCACACATGATGTATTGTAAAAATGGCAAAGACTATAAAGCAAATACATATAAACAACATTTAGCATTAAAGAAAAAAGGGTGTGGTCACTCTAAAGTTAAAAAATAATGGCTGTAAGAAAAACAAAATCAGGAGCAAATCTTAAACGTTGGTTTAAAGAAAAGTGGGTTGATGTCCGCACGGGTAAGCCTTGTGGTAGACGTAAAGGTGAAAAAAGAGGTACGCCTTATTGCAGGCCCAGCAAACGTATATCTAGTAAAACAGTAAAGACTGCTTCTGAAATGAGTTCATCTGAAAAAGCTAAAAAGATTAGAGAAAAGAAAAGGCTAGGCCAACCAGCTGGGAGACCTAGAAGAGTGTCAAACACTAAAAGAAAAAAGTAGTATGGAAAAGATAAGTAAGCACGTTTCATATAAAGAAGGTATAAAATCAAATACAGCAATGAGATTGAACATTGATAATTCTCCAGGAGAATATCACTTGGGTAATATGACTGGTGTTGCTATAAATGTATTTGAACCTTTACGTGAATGGGTTGGTGGGCCCATAAAAATTAATTCTTTTTATAGGTCTGTTGCTTTGAATAAAGCTATAGGGGGAAGTTCTCGTTCACAACACTGTGATGGTAGAGCTATGGATATTGATGATACATTCGGTTATAAAACCAATGCAGAGATGTATGAATATATAAAAGAAAATTTAAACTTCGATCAAATGATTTGGGAATTTGGTACAGATGAAAACCCGGATTGGGTACATATAAGTTATGTATCTGAAGAGCAGAATAGAAATAGATGTTTAAAAGCCACAAGAGTTAATGGAAAAGCAATGTAT
>Ga0208157_1001214_pt1 | contig 12029 bp, 5 predicted proteins | sample 5_EtaG_FD_184077 | JGI IMG/M metagenome (GOLD analysis project Ga0208157, IMG submission 184077) | Marine viral communities from the Subarctic Pacific Ocean - 5_ETSP_OMZ_AT15132 metaG (SPAdes) (version 2) | ecosystem: Environmental > Aquatic > Marine > Oceanic | place: Pacific Ocean | collected...
TCTAATAGATGACCATCATTCCAATTCTCATTATCCTGATTTAATTTGTAAGCAATTGGTGTTACTGCCATTTAACTATTCCCCTATTTTTAGTACAGTCAATGTCACTGTGACTGCTGTAGCCGATCCAGTTCTATTATTTATTGCTAAGTATATCTTATTCTCTCTGGGATTATCATTATTAAATCCCATGATGCCAGGTGTTATCAAAATTTCTTCATCTGTTGTTGATGTCAAAACTTCAGCAATGACTCCACTTCCTGGTAATGGATCATTTCCAAGACTTCTTGAAGCATCAGCAGTTCTCTTTGCAGCATCACAATAAACTCTAACCCAAGAAGCAACACTTGTTTTAATTTTGAATAATGTATATACTTTGTAACCATTAGTAATATCCACATTACCATCAGCACCTGCAGCAATACTAGAGCTAGTTACAGGCAAATCTTCTATAGTAGAAGCACCAGCAGCATCAGTATACTCTAAAGCATTTTCAGCAGAATTAACCTTTAAGAACTTACCACCATAACCAGTATAATCATTAGGTGTATCACTTAATCCTTTGAATGCTGTTGATCCACTAGCACCAGACTCATCAGTATCTGGTTTCCATACTGAATTTGTATCATCCCATTTTAATACTTGACCATCTGATGGTATGGCACTAGAAACATTTGAAAGATCAGCAAGATTATTTGATGTAGGAGTCCACTTCTGTGTAGAACTAACATACTTCAATCTATCATTATCATTTGGACTTGCATTCTTAAGATCATTAGAATCCTCTAATTTTCCAGTTTGACCAATATCTGATAGAGATGGTTTATTTAAAATACCACCAGCACTTCCTGTAGGATTTGCAGTTGTACCACCATTCACATTCCAATCTGGAATATTAACAGCAGGACTGCTAATTGTTATTTTACTATTAGTATTATCCCAAGCAACTGTAGTTCCAGAACTAAGATTAGTAGTCCTTACACCACCTACAATTTCAATAGTATTAGTAACACTATCATCACCACCTGCTTCGGGAACTAAATTTATCCTAGCACTATTAGAAGTTAAACTACTACCAGTAAGATCATACTTAGTATCAGTAGAACTACCACTACCAGAAGCAGTAGCAGTAATTATTTTAGATGTACTATTATAGGCAAAAGATATATTCGTATGAGCAGTATTATTGCCCTGAAGCATAGTACCAAGAGCATCCTTTGCTTTATTGTCGCTATATTCTTCAGGGAAATCTGGAACTGAGAATAATAAAGTATTAGAATCAGTTCTTGAAATGATTATATTACTACCAGCAAATTTAATATCAGTATCGGTAGAAGATAAATTATCAGTAAATCTTAAAGTAGAATCTGCAGGACCAGTAGAAGTTTCAGCACTCAAACTAAAGGATCCAGAATTTACAGATAATCCAATCTCATCCTTACTCTGAGCATTTGTTGATTTTGATATTGAAAGTCCAGTACCAGCATGAAGAACAAATTCAGTAACTGTTGGAGTGGATTCATTATCACTTAACTTTATCGCCTTTCTAGAAGAATTATATGAACTATCTCCACCAGTATAATTTTCTGTAGATACATCATATACTTTCTCTATAGTACCAAGTATGGTAGCAAGGTCTGAAGATGAATTATTATTTGTTGTTACTACTCTTTGTCCAGTCCAACCAGATCCATTTGAAAGATATAATGAATTATTGTTATTGGCATATGCTAATTGACCTTCATTAGTAGCAGTAGCAGGGAAGGCAGATGTTGAAGCATATCTTGATATACCTATAGAATCTGATAATTGTTCATTAACCCAACTAGTTCCATTCCATTTAACAATATCACCAGCAGTAGCAGAAATGATAGTAACATTACTAAGATCACCTAAATTACCAGCAGTATTTGAACTTACTACACCATTACCATCAATGGATAATCCAGTACCAATCTTAATACCACCCAAATCAGATGCTGTTGCTGCAGGTAATAAGTAAGGTACGTGTGTGAATACACCAGAAGCATCATTATATGTAAGAGAATTTGTACCAGCAGGTGAAGAGGTAACTGATAAATCACCTAAAGCAATTCCAGATCCACTACCAGCAGTTTGATCAGCAGCAGATTGCCATTTCTGAGCACTGCCATTCCACTTTAGTACATGTCCGTTTGTAGGAGTACTAGCATCAACATCACTCAAAGTGTTTATTGAACCAAGTGTTAGATTAGTTCCATCACCATCAAAAGAATTAGCAGTTACTATACCTGCTACTGTTACACCAGTTTCTCTAACAGTAACTATACCTACATTACTCTTATCCTGAATGAAAAATTCTTTGGTGCGTAAATAAACACCACCATCACCAGCAGCTACATACGCATTACCATCAGTATTACCATTAATCGATAACTTAGCATCACTACCATTACCACCCTGACTCTTAGGAGTTCCACCAAAGTAAATTAATTGATTACTAGAAATAAAAACATTACTAGAATTTACTTCTAAACCACTTGTGAAACTGGATAGTCCAACAAAAGTAGAAACACCAGTTACCCTTAAATTTCTAGTATTAATATCCTCACCGAAACTTGGTGGATCATTCTCATCACCACTCGTTACTTTTATACCTTTAACCCAAAGTTCATTTCCAACATAACAATCATTATCAATATAAACATTATCTTTAAATGTACCCACACCAACAACAGTTGACATGCCAGATACATTCACAGTATTCAATTGTGAATGACCATTACTTACCGTGAAGTTCTTACCAGAAACTTGGAATGTTGTTCCATTATAAGTTACGTTACTTCCACCTACTAATTGTCCACCATTACCAGCATAAAATACACTATTTACTGGAGTTGATTCAGAAACAAAAGTAAGAGCCTGTACAATACCTTGAGCATCTATTGTACCTGAGAATGTGGAAAGACCACTTACAGATATTCCTCTACGGAATGATGCATCAAAATTAGTATCAATATGATTCGTATTAAGTTGGGCAGAATTACCCATCTTAGGATGATTTACACACTGATAATATAATGTAGATGGTGTATGATCTGTTACTGTAATCTCAGTATATGCTCCTACATTACCAGCAGTATCATTATAAGTTACATTATCTTCAAATAAAAATTGCTTATCTACATCTAAGTAAAACCTTAATTGATGCGTAGTATTTGAAGCATCACTCTGATCAAATCTATATTTTCTACCAGGAGTGAGAGATAAGAATGGTGATTCTACACCATCTAAAGTATAACCCTTAGCACTTCCATCACCTAAAAATCTATGTGCATTTGTTTTATCAACAACCTTAATAATTAACGTTTCTGTAGTAGCACTATGAGAATGTGAAAGATGACTTACACCATCAATAGATCCAGAAACATCTAAATCACCATTTATATCAGTATTACCATTGATAGTAGTGATACCAGTTACCTTTAATCCACTCTCAGTAACTCTTAATCTTTCATTACTTAATATATTAAGTACTAAATTATTTCCATCACTAACATGGGATATAGCAGCACCAATAACTCCATTGTTATCACGAAAATCTATACCAGATTCTTCAAATGCTCCAGTTTTCTCAACAGTAATTCTAGGATAAGAACCTCTAACATGGAATAATGAATAAGGAACAGTAACGTTACCAATTCCAATCTTTCCTGTTCCATTAGGTTGAAATAATATATGAGAGTTTGAGGTAGTTACAAGTTTCTTACCATTAACATCAAGATCACCACCTAACTGTGGAGTAGTGTCAGAAATTATATCAGATAATCCACTACCAGAAGAATCATTAATCCACCCAGTTCCAGCTTGATACTTAAGTACTTGACCTGTCTGTGGAGATGATAAAGTTGTATCAGTTAAACCTTCTAAAGTACTAGATCCTCCTCCTCCACCACTATTATTACCCGTAGTACTTAAAATTCCAGTATTAGTAACTGTTAATCCAGTTCCTACTATAATACCACCTAAAGTAGTATCAGTTGCAGGAGGGAGTGTATATGAAACGGATCCACCACTGCCACCACCACCAGCAGCAGCATCAACCCACTGTGAGCTATCCTCATCACTATAGTATATCTTTAACTGACCTTCATTTGATTTCCACCAAAGATCACCACTAGATGCATTCTGTGGGGCAGTATTTCCAACACTTACTCTAGTACTACCTCCACCACCAGCACTACCAGACCCACCACCACCAGTAGTAACAGTGTTATATGCTATTAGTTCAAGTATGTCACCCTCAAAAGCAGGTGATAATAAAACTACCTGAGTACCATTAGTAGCAGTGTATTCCGCACCAGGAGATAACTTAACTCCATTATAGAATACGTCAAGAAAACCAGGATTATATTGATAACTAAATGATGTTTGACCAGCAGTTGTAATAAATCTCTGTTCCGTTCTTAAGGTTGGGAAATCAGACCAAGTTACACCTATACCAGTTGATCTTAAATATTGAGCATCATTTCCAGTAGACCCACCAATACTTACTGTTCCAGACTGTATATCAAGACCACTTCTAGCAGTAATGATACCTAGAGAATCTATATTAGTTACATCTTCATAAGTTAATGTTCCAGCAATAGAAACATTACCGAGGAATGTAGCAATTCCACTTATCTGTAAATTTCTAGCAGTTACATCATCAAACTGTGCAGGAGCACTACCAGAAACAATAATGCTAGGAGCATTTAATTCACCACCAACAGTTAAGTCATTGGTAATATTAGCATTACCTATAACATCTAATACTAATTTGTTCTCGGTAAATGAACTTATACCGATATGTTGATGGGGAACTCTTCCGCTTCTAAATCTATTTGCCAGCATTATTCTTTAAGCCTTTAATTAAGAGTTTCTAAAATACTTCCAATGAATTTTACATGATTAGGATTACTTGCAGATAATTTAAGAGAATCACCTGCTTCAAGAACTAACTTGCCTTGGGTCAAATTAATAGTATCATGACCTTGAATTGCCATACTTTTAACAACTGGTGTTGTAACTGCTATTCCAGCAGTTATTCTAACATGATCCAACGACACTGTATGTGCTGGAGTATCAACGTTAGTTGCTTGTGCCAGTAAAACAACGCCACTATATCCAACTGGAGCAGTATAAATTCCAACTGGATCAGATGGAGCAACGTATGTTACTGTTTGAAATACATTTAATGGTAAAGCCATTTTATAAATCTCCTCCTAATGCTAGAATTAATGGCGTAACGTTAGCAAACAAACTCTTGGAATAAAAATTACCAGAGATTGTTCCGTTAATTTGATCTATTTTTACACCTTCACCAATTCGGAAGTTACCACCTTGATCAGTACTGGTATAAACAACTAGTCCACCATTGCGATTATCAACTTCATTATCCTGAATGGGAACACCACCACGAGAAGGAAGAGATGTAATGGGATCTGTACCACTACCAATGTATTCAAAAGAATGACTAGATGCTAGTATTCTACTTTGTCTAAAGAATGGAACAGTTGAACCAACCCCAACAGAATAAGGAAGATTTTCATTAATAGTAACTGTACAAATTCCAGATGAAATTGGAGTTGTATTCTTAATAGAATAATATGATGGGAGTAATTCTAATGTAGCTGTTGCTGTATTTATCCCAACGTCTGGAGAGGAAAATGTAATAGTTGGTGTGGATGTATATCCTCTACCATTTGAAACAATTTGTACCTCATCAAGATGATCTCCAATAATAGTAGCAACTGCTGTTGCCTTAACACCCCATGTTCCAGCAGTACTTGGAGCATCTACTACTATCTTAGGTGCTACATTATATCCACTACCTGGATTGGTAATCTTTATCTTACCAACAGTATAGAATAAATCATCAAAGTAAACTACTTTACCATCAAAAGGTCTAATCACATTAATAGATACTTTACCACCACCAAGATAATCATGAGCGTATTTAAATGGTCCAGTATGTACAGTAAACTTCTTACTGTTTATTATTGATGCAACACTAAAGACACTTCCATAATTATCAGGAAACTTGTCATGAGTTGCTACACCAACATTAACAGCAAAAGTGTTAGTATCACCAGATTCAATACCCAATATCTGATTGTATGATGGATCAGTAGTTCTTGGATACGCATGTTCAGTAGCATAATTATCTCTTGAACATGTAAACACTAAAGAATTTGGATCTATAGTTACAGTATCGTTTGCCTTTTTAAGTCCACTACTAACTGCCGATTTAAAAGTATGCTGTGAGGTATCCTCTGAAACTCCAACATTTACCTCAAAGGTATTCAATGTTCTATTAGATATCTGTAACCACTTATTATAAACAGGATCTGTTACTCTAGGATAAGAATGATCTGTAGCATTATTATCTTTATCGCAAGTAAATGTTAATGAATTAGGATTAAACTTAATATAATCACCATTATTAAATCCATGATTACTAATAGTAACAGATAATAAACCAGTAGTGGGGGTATATGTAGCGTTCGATACTGTATGATTGGTTGATCCAGATAACCCATGATTGGCAACTGTCATTACCATATTTCCAGAAAGTGGATTATAAGCAACAGAAGTTGGGGTTACTTGATTACCTCCAGTAATATTAACAGAATTACTTGTTGAAGAAGCATAAACAAAATTATGAGTGTAGTCACCAATGGTACAACCATAACCCAAATTGGTTAGTGAAACACCCATACCAACATTAAATCCATTATCAGTGTAAGTTGTAATGGTTGTAAGACCAGTTACATGGTCATACTCAGCATCTTGAATACTATGAGGATTAGTTTCACCGAAATTAACCTCAAACCTATCTGCATTCTCCTTAGATACTGATGCTATAGTTCCCGTATATTGATGAGCACCTTTTCCATCAGCAACTAATCCAAAGTTACCAAAGGATGAGTTAGAGTTTGTTAGATCACATTGACCACCAGATGCGGTAAAGACAGCAGTATCACTATTGATAGTGAACATAGAAACTATCTGGGCATATCCCTCATTAGTAATAGAACACCCTACACCATTCTGATTATATTGAGTAAATGAATCAGTAACCATACTTTTAAATGGTCCTATCTGATGATTACCATCAATCTTCATACCAATACTATTGGTAACGAAGTTAGTAGAGTTTAAAATATATGGTGACTGAGCACTATACTGAATTTTATCTGGATCAAAAGCAACAATTGCTTTTCCAATATCCATCGTTCCTGTAAAAGAAACGTCACTAATCAAGACACCAGGAGATACATGGAACAAATCTTGATCAGCATTTTGAGGTATTATACTTACTTCTCTTAAACTTCCACCGACAATACTTATTTGCTTCGGTACTTTTATTGGATTATCTTCTACGTAAGATCCAGAAGCAACTTTAATAGTAGTTCCTTCTGAAGCAATTCCGACTGCTCCCTTGATTGTTGCTTTTGCGTCTGCGAGGGTGAGTCCTGTGTTGTCGTCGTCTCCATTCTTATTAACATATAAAATATTTGCTACAGATGCACCACCAATCTTTACTACTTCAGTCCCTATGCCTGGACGATAACGTAGTGTGTATAGCTCAGCATCATACGTGTTAAGAGCTAATTCACCTAATTGGAGATCCTGAACTACTGGAACTTTTCCAGGAACAGCGGACCTTTTAATCCTTAATGGAGTTCCCATTTATATATTATTCGGTATGTACCTATAAAAAGCAGTATATACTGCTGGTTTATTTATTCAAGTTAAATTATTCCTTCTTGGGCGATACTGAAATAGATCCTGTGGGGGATCAGGTTGCATCCACTTTCTAATCTTATTATATCTTTCTATAGAGAAAAATTCTTGATTAAAAAACCATTCTTCCCAATCTTCATGACCCTTCTTTTGGTTACATGAATGACAACAGCAGACAACATTCTTAGTAAAGTCTGGTCCACCTTTTGCTCTAGGGACTATATGATCCATCGTAAGATGTTTCTTATCACCACAATAGGCACACTTGTAATGCCATTGTTCTTTTATATCTTTCCTCCATAACCTCTTTGCTTCTGCTGAACTCGTTGTTTGTAAGTTAAACACATACGCCTTCGGTGAATGGAGAATAGTCATACACTAATCTTTTTAATTATTTATTGATTACTATTTGCTTTTTGTTTTCTTTATGATTGAGCATAAAAAAAGACCCCCCGAAGGAGGTCTTTTAAAGATTGATTATTAATTAACCAATTGAAGGAGCAACAAGAGCAACTTCTGTCTCGTTAGCAGATGCTAAGTCAAGAGGGAAGTTGTGAGCATTACGCTCGTGCATTACTTCCATACCCAAGTTTGCTCTGTTAAGAACATCACCCCAAGTAGGAACTACTTTACCAGATGTGTCTACGACTGACTGGTTGAAGTTGAAACCGTTAAGGTTGAATGCCATTGTGCAGATACCCATAGAGGTTAACCATACACAGATAACAGGCCATGATGCTAGGAAGAAGTGTAAACTTCTGCTGTTGTTGAATGAAGCATATTGGAAGATAAGTCTACCAAAGTATCCATGAGCAGCAACGATGTTATATGTTTCTTCTTCTTGTCCGAACTTGTAACCATAGTTCTGTGAATCTAGTCCAGTTGTTTCTCTGATTAGAGAAGATGTAACTAGTGAACCGTGCATAGCAGAGAATAATGCTCCACCGAACATACCTGCAACACCTGCCATATGGAATGGGTGCATAAGGATGTTATGTTCTGCTTGGAATACGAACATGAAGTTGAATGTTCCTGAGATACCTAAAGGCATACCGTCTGAGAATGAACCCTGACCGAATGGGTATACAAGGAATACTGCGAAAGCAGCAGATACTGGTGCTGAATAAGCAACACAGATCCAAGGACGCATACCTAAACGGTATGAAAGTTCCCACTGTCTGCCCATATAAGCAGAGATTCCGATAAGGAAGTGGAAGATTACCAACTGGTAAGGACCACCGTTGTAGAGCCACTCATCAAGAGTTGCTGCTTCCCAGATAGGATAGAAGTGTAAACCAATTGCGTTTGAAGATGGAACTACAGCACCAGAGATGATGTTGTTACCATACATGAATGAACCAGCTACTGGTTCTCTGATTCCGTCGATGTCCACAGGTGGAGCAGCGATGAAAGCGATTATAAAGCAGGTTGTAGCTGCTAGAAGACATGGGATCATAAGAACACCGAACCAACCAACATAGATTCTGTTGTTTGTTGATGTTACCCAGTCGCAGAACTCGGACCATCCAGATAGGAGACCTTGTTCACGTTTTTGAAGAGTTGTCATGAGGACAATAATTGTTTATAGGGCTCAAAGGGTAAGAGCGATATAATATTTCCACTAATCCCTTCACTAGTGGATATGAGAGATGTAACCCCCGTGATCTCGGTTAGAGGGATAACGAAAAGGTGTTAGGGTTTCCTAACGCCTGATTTATTTATTATAACAAATCTTTACAAATTTGTCAAGACCGAACAATTATAAGCATCCTTTATGACCGTCTTAATCGTAACTTATACTATCTCTCCAATCAGATGCCCATTCTTCTTTAACGTTAGGTTTTACATATTTCTTTTTAGCAGCTTTCTCAACATTAGCATCTATCTCTGGATTCCCTGTTGGTGCATTTTTCATTGAAACTGCACTGACAGGATCTAACTTATCATACTTATAAACTTTACCATACTTAGGATGCATTCCAGTATTAGGATCTATCTTCTCTGGTGGTTGCTCTGGATAACCCTTCTTAGATGGTTTATCTTTATAATCTATTTGGGTTAGTAATTTCTTTCTAACTCTCTTAACTAGTGGATCATTCATATACTTATCAATCTCATCCTTATTTGGATCTTCCATCTCATTAAGATTCCAAGGACTTTTAAAATCAGGATCAATTTTTCTCATTGCTTTCTCATGAGCAATTTGATTTAACTGCTCTTGGATCTCTCGGTTCTTCCATCCATTCTTGTTCCTTGCATCTTCAATAATAGCATCCCATGCCTGTTGTCCATGTCCCATTCTATCATATATTATATTCATTCTTTCAGTCGTTTCATAACCTTGCCAATACTTATTCTCAGATCTCCAAGTTTGACCTCTAGCATTTGCCCTAGCTACTAATCCATCAGATTGTTTGCAAGCAGTTACTTCAGGAGTATTCTGTGGACTAAACTTACCTTTAAAGTTAGGTTTATATCCTTTTAATTTTGTCATCTTTGGAGATGCTTCAATTAACACTACTGGTTTTTTAATCTCTTTAAGAATCTCAATCTTTCTTGATTCTGATAATGACTCCTTTATATTCCCACCTTCAAATCCAAACATAGCACCATACACATCACTCAATTCAGTTTCTTGTTCTAAACCTTTAATAATTAAAGGAAGTTTCTTAAGAATTTCTGGTTTCTTCAACAAGTGCATTATCATTATATCTTCTTTATCACCTTGTAGTTTAAGTTCTTTCTTAGAATTATTTTCAATTAAATAAGATTCATAATTGATACCTCCAAAAGTTCCAAGATGTCCGTGGGTTGGTGTGTATTTACTAGCGAATTTTGAAAAACTACCCATAGTCTTACCAGCATTAGGAACAGACGTTTGTTTTGGAATATTTGAATGACTAATACTACCAGATCCACCAGTAAATCCAGCATCAATACCCTTCTGATAAATCTTCTGTGCAGTGGGACTGTTTTGATATTTACCATTCATAATATCATTAAACAATTTAGAGGATTTATTAAACTGTGCAGGTGTTTGAGTACTTTGAGGTTCTATAACACCAATACTTTTATTTCCTTTATTAACAATACTACCAATAACACCACCAGCATTACCACCACCCTTACTGGATTGACTGAAAGGATTAGATCCATACTGAGTATACTTAGAAGCACCTGAACCAGGATTAATTGCACTAGGTCCAGTTTGTCCTACTTTAGGAGCAGAATAAACCATTCCTCCACCTGGACTTAATATTCCCTTAGATCCTGTATGTTGTGCTTTTGGTCCAACTTGATTTGGATTAAGTGCATCAAATCCACCTTTCTTTACTCCAGTTGCACCAACATCAAAAGAACCAGCACCACTCAATCCTTTATTTTTACCACCTATTGCATCTGCAACAGTCTTACCTGCCTTAACTGCATTATATGCCTTCTTCATTTTACTAGTAAGACTTGCAATACCAAGAGCACCAGCAATTGAAGTTCCTGCTTCTGGGAATATAACACCAACAACAGATGCTATAGCCATTGCTGCATCTACAGCATTCATAACACTTCCAGCAGCAGCATCAACAGCTTCTTTATTATCAACATACCAATCCCATGCTTCTTTAGCTTTATCTAAAAGACCAGGTTCATTTGGATTTACACCATCAGTATCTCCTTGACCACCTCTATCTTTTGGTGGAGTATAATCTGTAGCAGGATCTCCTGTTTTACCAGCATTAGGATCTCTATCACTACCAGTATCTCCTTGACCACCTCTATCTTTTGGTGGAGTATAATCTGCAGCAGGATCTCCTGTTTTACCTTCGTTATCTCTCCAAGGTTGATTATTTCCTCCTTGACCACCTCTATCTTTTGGCGACTTGTAATCAGAAGGTTCTTTATCTGGTTTCTCAGAACCAGGTTTTTCTTCTCCTCCTTCCTCTTTCTGCTCGTCTTTCCACTTGTTTAGATCATCTTGATACTTTTTAGCACCTGCTCTACCTGGTGGATAATCATCCCTATCAGGTTTAGGTTTTTTCTTTTTACCCCCAATAAAAGGTGCTCCTGCATCTTCTGGACCACCATGTTTATCTGTTTGTGGTTCTCCTATATTAGGTTCTCCACCAGAACCATACCCTCTTCCAGAACCACTACCATCAGCACTACTACCATCTCCACCAGCACCTACACCAGATCCACCATACATTCCACTAGCAGGACCGCCAGTGATCGGAGGTTGAGAAACACCCCCACTATAAAAATATGCA
>Ga0208157_1001218_pt1 | contig 11990 bp, 23 predicted proteins | sample 5_EtaG_FD_184077 | JGI IMG/M metagenome (GOLD analysis project Ga0208157, IMG submission 184077) | Marine viral communities from the Subarctic Pacific Ocean - 5_ETSP_OMZ_AT15132 metaG (SPAdes) (version 2) | ecosystem: Environmental > Aquatic > Marine > Oceanic | place: Pacific Ocean | collected...
GCACGAGGCGCGCTCAGTGTTCTCGATGACTGTCAGCTCTGGCCTCTGAGACCCTCCGACCATCTCTCGAATCTGCGCCTCTTGCCTCTCCTTGTCTGCCCATATCTGACGCTCCTTCTCGGCCTGTGCGGCCTCCCACTCGATTCTGATGCGCTCTTGGTCCTCTGGGCTTAGCGGCTCGCTCCTCGTGCTCTCTGGGGCATCCTGGAGCGCCTCTGCCTCCTTCTGGGCGTGGGTCTGGTAGTTGTCATGCCGTGACGGTCTAATGAAGGTGTCGAGGTCGTAGCCTTGACGGAGTGTGATCGCCATCTCGGACGTCGAGGTGTGCCACCACCTCCAGGCATGGAGGATCTCCTCCTCTGAGTATTCCTTGAGCCGAGAGCCGAGCTGCCTCCGCCTGTTCGCTGTCAGCTTCAGGGCTCGCGCTCTTGAGCCTCCGTATCTGCTCCGCATCTCGCAGAGCTTCTCAAAGCAGATCGCGACCTTGTCGATCTTCTCTTCTTCGTCCTTCTCTGGCTCTGAGAGCTCTTCTGGCTCGTCTATAGGCTCGTCCCCCGTGGGGGACTTATGGGGGTTTGTGTGATCTTCATCTGTGTGATCTTCACTGTGTCTATTAGGGTATCTCTCTGATACCGGTACTGGTATCACTGTGACACCGGTACTGGTATCACTCTGATACCGGTCGCACTGTGACACCGGTATCACTCTGACACCGGTTGGCAGGTCTTCGGTGTGGACCTTCATCCTGTAGACGCTGCCCTCTCCCCCGTTGATCCGCTCCAGCGCTCCGCACTCAACCAGAGCCGCCCTGTGACGCTTGATCGACGCTATCGATGCGCTAGTGAGCCTCGACAGCCTGTCGCCTCCAGGCCACGCTATCCCGTCAGAGTTCGCGTGCTTGATGTAGCAGAGCAGGATCAATTTCTGGATCGTGCTCAGGCTTGACTCGAAGACGGCGTCAGTGGCGCGTCCCTTGTGGAAGTCCATGTCTCTCTCCTGTTTGGCTATCTGGCCGCCTGTATGGGGCCCCTACTCCCAGGAGCTACCCGGGAGATCATAGGGGCCTGACCAAACAGGAGGTCAGCTCAAGTCTATCTCACTTCTCGACCTTAGCAAAGCGCGTGCGCTTGTACTTCTCTGACAGAGCCTGCCTCATGACCTCGCTCCCGCTGTCGTCCATATGCCTGGATAGCTTGCGGAGCTTCGCTTCTTCGAACTCGTCGAGGTAGATGACGACTCGCTTGTCCTTGATATTGCCTCTGGGGCTGTAGCCTTTCGGCCTTCCTACTCGTGTCTCATTCATGGCTCGTATCCTCGTGTGTAGTATCCCTGTCGGTCGTAGTTGTTATAGACGTACTCATTGAGCCCGTGGTCAACGCACTCGTGACACCATTCCTCAGCGGCCTCGTGTGTCATGTCCTCGCCCCCGAAGACCCAGTGACAGTCCTCCATGTCGACATCGCACATGTAGACCTTCCAAGTCTTCTGACCTTCGAGCCTGACCATCACAGCTCGGATGCTCGACATCTTAGCTGTCACCCAGTGCGCCTCCTCGACTGGGAAGGGCTCTTCCGCATTCCAGTCCTCTGTGTAGTCGCTCCACATCAGGTCTGTATCTTCGATGATGTACTGTCTCCGGTCGGCTCTCATCCTCTCAGCTCCTTCAGTGCGTCTTCGATTGCCTCGATCGCCTCCCAGATGTTTGGCTCGTCTTCGAGCAGTAGATTGCGGGCTTGCCTGAGGCTGTCTGCTATCGATACGTGGATCGATTCGACCTGCTTCTCTAGGCTGGAAATGGTGTCGTAGATCTGCTGCATAGGTGTGTCGCTCATTGCTGCCCTCTCTTCCGCTTCGCGCTTTAGATAGTTGGATATTGTCTTATTGCTGAGCTTGTGAGCGTTCTGGATCTTGGCCCATTCTGCATCTGTATATGTTCTCATTGTGTCGCTCCTCGCCCCCTTGCGGGGGCTGGTGGTGGTTAGGCTGCCCATCGATTAGCGGCACGATCGGCCACTTCAAAGGGGCGCCGCATACCGAGATCGTCGGCCAGCTCGACCAGGGTGTCGATGATCTCGATCATCGGGGAAGTCCAGTCGATTCTGTCTCTCTTAAGGGCTTCGGTTGCTTGCTCTCTGGTCATGGTGTCGCTCCTTCGGGGTGGATGCCCCTGCTGACATCTACGATTCTATTAGGTGGGCACATGATAAGCAAACACAAATATACAGATAGAGCGCAGTGCGTCGAATAGGCACGATCGATCGGCTGTGATCGAGTGGCGCAAAATGCAGAAGAGCCCCCAGGTCGGTGAAGACTTGAGGGCTCAAGGTGCTGAGCTGCTGCCACAGATGAGCAGAGCTACCCTATCAGGGTCGGGTCTACCTGTACACCATGACAGGTCTACTCTCGATGCTGAAGCCGTCGCCGATGTCCTCACCGTCCTTCAGGGCTTGCAGAGCGGCGCGTCTGTCTGGCTTCGGCTCCTGCTCCCTCAGATAGGCCACAGGCCAGTCGAGAGGGCTCTCAGGCGCCACTAGCGCAGGTGAGGAGCGCATGTATCCCACGCCCTTGATCGCCGTGCTCTCTCCAAGCTCCAGCCTGTCGAGCATCAGGTCGAGCCCCGAAGCCTTCGTCCAGACCATCAGCGACTCGGCCCGCTTCCGCAGAGCTGTCGCCTTGTCTGCCTCGCGCTTCCAGTGCTCAGCCTCAGCAGATGCGCGGTGATAGACGGCTCTAAGAGCTTCGATCTTATCTCCTGACGCATTCGCCCAGTGCTCCAGGATGACTTCGTCCTCGTCATCCAGAGCCCCCTCTCGGTCCATCATTCGATCGAGGATGCCGCGCGCTTCTTGATGTAGCTGAATCGTCGTGCTCATGATGCCGCCCGCTTAAGGCCCATCAGCTTCTCAACGTCTTCGAGCAGGAAGAGATACGGGTATCTATTGCCGATCTTCTTCTTATGGACCTGTAGGCGGCCTGACTTGTAGAGCTTCTCGAAGGCATGCATAGACAAGCCCATCATCTCGCAGGCAGCGTCCTTCCTGATATACGAGCGCCGGTCATCGCTGGCTATAATCTGGAGCCCGGCAGCCTCAGAACTCAATCCTCTCGGCTCGACTTCTGGCTTTAGGCTGAGCTCGCTCCATAACTGGTATTCTTTGCCGTTCGCGCTGCTCATCATCTGGTCAAGGTTGGCGGTGAGCGTCTTGATGTGCTCGCGCGTCTCAATGCGCGTTCTGTTCAGCTCTGCGAATGCGTCAGAGAATGAATCCATGCGGGCGTGCAGCTCCATCAGTGTGGACGCTGTGGCCTGGATTTGTGCGTAAAATTGGATCTTGGCTTCAACAGTTGTTGACATGGTGTCGCTCCTTAGAAGGGGATGTCTTCAAGTGGGTCATTGGTAATAGGTGCGGGGGCGTTAGGACCGTCAGCGACGACCTCCAGAGCCCGCACATCGAGAGAGTTAAAATACTTGACTTTACCGTCCTTCGGGCTCGTCCATTCGCGCCCTCTCAGGTTGAACTCAAGAGACACAAGGTCTCCAGACTTGCAGTTGTCGAGCAGTCCGCAGAGGTCGTTAGTCACTTGGAATTTGACTAGCTGCGGATACTTGGAATTGTCCGCTATCTCGACGACAAACTCTCTGACTCTGAATCGCTCCGAGACCTTCCGGGTCTCCTCGATCAAGTAGATCGTGCCTTGGGTGGTGTTCATGGTGTGTCGCTCCTTAGGTGGGCCTGCATGGCCTCTTTGATTGTCGCTCGAAGCTCTGGCGCCCCTATGGCGATGAGCACGAGCTGACGGATGAATTCTGACCGGGTGACACCGAGCTTTCGGCACATCCCGTCGAGGCGGTAGGCCTCTGTATCGCTCAGAGTCGTAGACGCTCTGTGAGTCCTCACGCTGCACCCCCTCGAACCTGCGCAAGCATCTCTTGCCCTGCTTCAGATGGAATGAACTTGGCGATCAAGCGCTGCACCCGATTAGCCGGCAGGGTAGCGACATCGTCGCCGCCTCGACTGACCTCCCGCACCATCTGCGCGACCTCGTCAGGAGTAGGCTGGCCTGGAGCCGATAGAAGCGCTTCGACGTACCTGTGAGGCCATCCGTTGTTCGCCGGGGGTGTAGGGCTCGCCTTCTTGGCTGCGGGCTGCCTCTGGGCCTTCTGGGGCTCTTTGTCGCCCATGCTCCATCGGGGGTGGTCCATGTCGTCGGTGGGATGGACGCGGGGCGCGATGAGTAGGTCGCGGATGAGATAGCCTAGGCTCGATGTGCGAGCGCTGGCAACTGCCTTGTCCATCGGCTTGCCTTTCGCTTCGACGATGGGCCAGTCCATACGGATCTCCCTCGTCCCTCCGCTCTCCGCATGCTCAAGAATCCAGCAGGTCCGAAGGACGCCCCCTTCGATATTGAGCGCTGCCGGGTATAGGCTGAGCCCGTGAGCCTCGCCTATCTTCGTCCACATATCCATGAGCGATTCTGCGCTCACGTAATCGTACCGCGCGAAGTCGTTCCGGCTGTCCTTGTCGATCCTGTCTGCGCTCGCTTGAGCCGCAGCCAGTGCCGTGGATAGGGTGGTCTTCTTCTTGGTTGTCATGGTGTCGCTCCGTTGATGTGCAACCAGTACGCTATGCGCGGGGCTGCGATGATGGCTGCAAGGATGGCAGCCGTGAAAATGCTACCCGCGATTGCCTCGCGGATGAGGTCAGGATTCGTCCGCATCACGTCGTCTCCGCGTAGCTGATGAAGGTCTGAGGCTCTGGCTCCGGCTGTCCTGCCTCGGCTCGCCGCTTCTCCTCGCGCTTGAGCTGTGCGTACTCTGACGGGGTGAGCTTGACGCCGTAGTCGTGCACGATGCCGATGCCCATCTGAGAGGCCAGAGAGCGATACCCCCGGCTCTGGTAGTCCTGCCGTCGTGTCACCTGCTGGTCAAGAGCCTCGAAGGCGTCTGCAAGCTCACGGAAGAGCCGCGAGATGTCCTGGTAAGGGTTCTTCATGCCTCACCCTTCTGAGCTGCGTCTACCTGCTTATGGAAGCGGTGAAGCGTAGCGCCGCAGCGACAGCCGAGAGCGCTCCAGCCGCCATAAGTAACGACGCGACGAAGGCCGCAGCCAGGACACTTGACAGCGCACGCGCTTATACCGTTGACTGATGGATGAGGGTGTCGGCCTGTGATGATGGCTCGATAGTGCATAGTGTCGCTCCTTGCCCCCTTTCGGGGGCTGTGATGGTTAATTTTAATTATCCCCGATAGGCCGCTTGGAGAGCGCTTGCCGCTTCTGTCCGCGTCCAGCGACCACAGATTCCGTCCGTCAGCTCCACATCCACCACCCGGCCTTGACGGATTGAAAAGTAGATGTCTCCAGCTCGGGACTCGCGACCGTCCTCGATCTCGATGACCTGCGCCTGAAAACTGCCGTCTTCGTAGACTTGAATCCACACGCTGGCGATCCCGATGTCTACCATGCGACCATCCGGCTGCGGGGCCGAGGCCGTGACCGATCGGGTCTGCTTAGCAGCATCGACGCGACCAGTAGCACCGCAAGCGAAGCAGTCGCCGCCTGCGATGTGGCGAAAGGCGCGGATGTAGCCCTTTCCGAGGCACTTGTCACATGTGGTGGTTTGCGTGGTAGTCATGTCGCTCCTTCGGTGGGGTTGGTTTATCTCCCCGCCTCATGACTATAGCTTAATCCGTGCACAGCTAACGTGCGCCACTTTTGCACCATTTATATCGACATTGCAGCGCAGTGCAGCGAATAGGAAAAGATCATATCTGCACCCATCGCCGTGATCGAGTGGCGCGCGCGGTGTTTTCGTGGGTGGTTCCACATGTGATATGGTTACCAAATCACACCCAGTTGGAACCGCTACGCGGGCACATCTAATCAAGGAGCGACAATGCAGATCATAGGCATTGACCCAGGCAAGAAGGGGGGCGTCGTAGCCCTCGACATCACAGGCAGGCCCACGGCGACAGAGTGGACAGCCGCCGACCATCCAGAGGAGGGCTACGTAGCTGGCAAGGCCTACAACGTCCGCAGGATGGTCCAGGTGCTCGAAGAAATAGCAGAGCGTGGAGAGGTCGCTCTCGTGGTCCTTGAGCGTCAGCAGGCACGCCCTATCGAAGGGAGATCGAGCTGTCTGACTACGGGATTCGGCTGGGGACTCTGGAGCGGCATCGTCCACGCGCTCCGTCTGCCCCTGCTCGATGTCTCGTCAGCTCGATGGACTCGGAGCATGTATGCAGGCCTTCAGGGTGAGGGGAAGGCGCGATCTATCGCCCTTGTGGGCGCTCGGCTGCCAGAGCTTAGCCTCACATGGGGTAGACGCCGCAAGCCGCACGACGGGCTATCAGACGCGGGCTGTCTCGCCCTGTTCGGGCTGGCTCACGTCGGTCCTGTGGGGTAGACTTGCGCGGGGCGTCGAGGATGGGCGCTCTGCCCTTCAGGGCTGCCCCCGTTCGCCCCTGAGTCGCTCCGGGGGTGTTCGGGGGCTACCTGTATTTGCCGCCACATCCGCCACACCGCCACACTGAGCGCGCGTCGTTACGACATACGACCAAAGGATGGGCGGGTGGTTAGGCCAGTCTGCGCACCGACCTTATAACCGACCGTCTCCTCTGCTGTGCCAGCGCCTCACAGCCATCCTGCACGTCCTCGTCTCCAAGGAAGTGCTCAACCCACTCGGCCACAGACCAGTCGGCGGAGGCCACGCTGCGCACCCACTCGGCGACTTCGGGAGTCACCATCACAAAAGACTTGCGGGAGCGGTCGACGATCTGAGCCGGCCACGCGTCCGCCTCAAAGTCGGCAGCGCAGAAGTCCACGAAGTGACGCTGTGAGGCGGTGCGGGTGTCGATTCGCACCATCTCAGAATCTGTCTCGTCCTCTGCGATAAGCTCGGCAGATAGCGCCTCATCCGCCAGCCGCATAGCCTCAAGACCGGCAGCGATCCGACGTGTGCGCTCTTCGAATAGGGCCAAGACTTCCGCGTCTTCGTCAGCGTTATCGCTTGCGCTAATTGCGGCGGCGAGGGTGGCATCTAATTCGTCGTTCGTCAGCTCTGCGAGGTCGGTGCGGTTCATGGTGTCGCTCCTTTCGGGGGGTGGGTTTGTTTCCCCCCTTGGTGAAATCACTATAACATGTGCACACGTTATGAGGTCAAGAGAAAGGAGAAAATAATCTAAAATAATCAGCTAAACGCACTACTGCGCTCTAATCGGAAGTGATCCTAATGGTGATCGATCGGCTGTAATCGCGTGGCGCGCGCGTCGTTACGACATACGACCAAAGGTGATCAAGAAGCTCAAGGCGCTCAAGAAGCTCATCAATTCTGGATGAGCACCTTGGCTCGGGCGGCTATCTTGCCTGGAAGAATCTCACAGCGTCGTCGAGCTTCCGGTCCATGTCTCGAAAGAGCCGGTCTCGCTCGGTATTGTAGGTTTCTACGACTCTATCGTAGCGAGCGCGGATCTCCGTTTCCCTGTCTTCGTACTTGTTGACCATCGCCACGAGCTGACGCTCCCAGCCCTTGATCATCTCCGTGGTGCGCTCGTCGTGCTCCTTGCGCTGTGCGTCCATGGCTGCGGCTTGAGAATCCATCTTCTGGTTCATGTGGTAGGACTGAGCCAGCAGCAGCGGCACGAGGCCGATCGCGTCGATGTGCTCCATAATCATCGACAGGTCCACGACTATCCCTCCTCGCTGCTCTCGGGCTCCTCTGTGGCCTCTGGAGCGCTCTCGGGCTCTTCCGTGGCCTCAGGCTCTGCGTCTGCGTCGCCCTCAGCGTCATCCTCGGCGCTCTCAGGCTCGATGCCTGCGGCCTCTTCAAGAGCTGCTATCCGCGACTCCATGTCCATCAGCTGAGCGCCGCCCATGCAGAGCGAGCCTACCAGCGCCACAAGTGCGCCTTTCACTTTATTGTCCATCGTCTTCGTCCTTCGACACAAGGTCGATCAGTAATTCAGCCACACCCATAAGAAGCCGCCGCTCTGCTACCTCCCCGAGGCCCGGTATGTCGATCGCCTTGTTCACGATGCCCACGACGAAGGCCTTCTGAGCCTCTTCGTCGCCGGTGTGCAGCTCTCGCGCCAGTGCCACGGCTCGCGTAATGACCCGACGTCTGCGGGCTCGTCTCTGTTCTCTGGTGAGCTTCATAGCTGGGCCTCATCGAGTAGGGTGTATGTGAAGGTGTCCCAACCTGGATTATGGGAGATCTGCGCGTCGCACAATTTCACGAGATGCAGCATATCGTCAGGATGTAGCACCTGACAGCCCGCTGAGTATTTTCCGACCCTGTCGCTACGCCCTCCGCGATGTATATGGAGGCCCGTGTTGGCCTTTCTTAGCGTGCTCTCGTCGAGGTCTAGCTCTCCATCCCTGTCGTTGTCCCGGTAGAAAGACACTGGCCGATGCTGGCGTAGACATTCTGTGCCCTTGTGAAGCCCTCGCTTGTAGGCTCCTCGGTACTGTCCCGGCGCCATGATGGCACAGCCCTCTGAGGGCCTCATAGGATGGGCGAGATAGTAGGCTCCGGGCGACGTTGTACAAGCGGCGCTCCATTGTCGCCAGTGACCGCCCTCCTTCCATATGACGTGCATATCGTCCAGGTATAGGTCTGGCTTGCGGTGCGTCTCTTTACTGCGGACGGCTACGAGGTTCAGATCGAAGTCTCGCGGACCGTCGAAGACGGCATATCCGAGAGCCTGGACAGATCGAAGCAATGGCGGGAGATAGCTCACACGCTCACCAGCAGCTGAAGACCATAGGAGATGAGGGCAACCATACCCATGGCGGCGGCCACCTTGAGGTCAAGGCGCTGTAGCCGGTGCTCCATCTTGTCGAGTCGGATGGACTGGAGCTCCACCTGAGCCTCGCGGGCGGCTGAGCGCTCATCGAGGCGAGCCATGCAGACCTTAATCTCTCCGACGTCTCGCCTGATGCCGTTCGTGACTGCCCACACCTTATCTATCTGCGCCTCAGACACGATCAACCCTCAGAGGCTACGATCGCAGCGTCGACGATAGACGACAGCTCTGCTCTCATGTCAGAGTTCCGATCGACATCTGCCCGCCGCTCGTCAGGGATGAAGACCTCGATCATGCGGCCCGGCATGCGGGGCGTGTCTCCGTCTTCGAGAAAGTGCGTGTATTCGGTCACGCGAACGCTTGAGATGTATGCGAGATCTGCCATCAGTAATAAACCTCCACGACCAACCGCTCCCAGGTCACAGCCTGAGAGCCTGAGGTCGCTCCAGCATTGCACCACAGCGAGACATAGGGGCCATCGTAGGCCGAACCGTCAGCTCGATAGTACGCTTTGTCCGAGGTGTGTCCGTTGAACCCGGCAGCAGTGACCTGCGACCGGAAGGTGTCCACGTTGGTCGATCCGTTCTTGATGATCGTGTCCCCGTCGTGACCTCTACACAGCCAGAGACCCTGCCCTCCGTCTTCGATGACGATCACGCCGGTCGTCGAGCCCGCAGAGTCAGGGGCCACGAGGCCGGTCGTCTCCATGCCTGAGCCTGTAGATCCCCACGTCCCTTTGATAGCCTGGGCTCCATACTTGAAGGTAGGCGTAGCATTGGCGTTCGTGTCGTAGATGGCGACAGCGTGCGGGTTCTTCGGGTTCGCGTTGTTCACATAGAAGCCCGTCACGCCGACACCGATATAGTCTCCATTATTTGACGTCGTTAGCGAACTCCAGCTGGCCGACGCCCGTATGCGAGGCCACCGTCCATCTCTGTCTCGCTGGAAGTATGGCACCTTGATCGTCAGCCTATTCTTTCCAGCGGTGCCGCCGCCGAAGTCGACCACCATTCCGGTGTCATCGGTCTGCGTCCAACTATTGTCCGAAGTGTTCCGCACATAGCAGTGATACTGGTTGCCATTGAGCACCGTGAGCGAACCCGCGTTCTCCGTAAGAGCTCCTGCCGTCCAGCAATTGCCCTTAAAGTCCAGGTCCATGACGGTATGCCAGCGCGACATGCGATCGGGACGCATGCCCCGGAAGCCGACGAGGTGCTGAGTTCGTTCTCGCCTGCTCATCAGTAATCAAGCCGGTTGACGAAACCGTAGATTGTAACTACGTTTGCGGCTGACGCGAATGCCTTGATATGCAGACCGTTCTGGAGCAGAAGGCCAGGAGCCACCTGCATCAGGCCTTCCTCTGGAGGAAGAGTGACCTCGATCGTGTTGTCCGGAGCCGTCACCCCGCCCCACTCCAGAGTGAGCTTCACGCCTGCCGTCGAGCTGTTGTGAGCGTAGAGCCACACCTCGTCCATGTCGGTCGTACCGGCTACAGCGGTGTGGATGAGATAGCCCGCGTCGGTATTGCCCGATGTGGCGGTGTCGGTGAGCTTGATCCCCAGGCCGGTAGTGCTGCCGCTCAAGATCTCTTTGGTAATTGCTGCCATGGTATTCCTCTAGCTGAAAACTTGCATGGCGAGGATCTCGCCGGCTTGATCTGCGGTGGTCCTAACGCCACCGCTCGCTAATGTTGACCCAGTGTTTCCCGCATTCACGATCAACTGGCCGCCGCTTGACCCCAGGCCATTCCCAGCCATCGCCGAGACCAGATCTGCAATGCTCTCCTTTCGGCTGGCGTTACTGTCGTTCGCGTCGATGATTCCAATACTGTCGGTGCTCACGTCGACGGTCGCCGCGCTCAGCCCGTTGAGGTCAGTGCCTCCGCCCCCTGACGCCTCAGCCCATGCGATGTCTGTCCCGTCTGAGGTCAGCACATAGTTGTTCGAGCCGATGCCGAGGAGAGCAGGATTGCCGCTCGCGTTGCCGATGATGATGGACCCACGAGTGATGCCTGCCATCTTGGCGAGGGTGACTTGATCGTCAGCAATGTGGGCGGTGTCGATCGATCCGTCGACGTAGTGCTCAGAGTTGATCGAGTCGTCCGCGATGTTATCGCCGTCTACCGCATCCCCGGCGAGCATCGCGTGCTCGACTGCACCTGTGCCAATCGTCAAGGCGCCAGCGCTCAGCGTGGCGTCTCCGCTCAGAGTCGTCCACGAGGGATCTCCATTCGCATCGGCGACCAGGATCTTGCCGTTCGCGCCCGCAGCCAAAGCCGAGGGATTGCCGGACGAGTCGCCGACGATGAACTTGCCACGCGCCAGCCCTGCCATCTTCGCCAGGGTGACTTGGTCGTCAGCGATGTGAGCAGTGTCGATAGAGCCGTCCACATAGTGTTCGGAGTTGATCGAATCATCTGCGATCTTGTCACCGTTGATCGAGTCGTTTGCGACGTAGGCTTGAGCGATCGCGGTACCCTGCCACACGCCAGTGCTGATCGTGCCGACCGAAGTGATCGAATCCACCGAGAGCACGCCGCTCGAAGCCGATAGCCCTGAGCCCGCCTGGAAGGCGCTGAGAGCCGTGATGGTCGTCCGCTGCTCTGTAGACCCGTCTGAGTCTAAGGTCGCAAAGCTATCGGTCGCTGTGGGCGTCACAGCGCTCAGCTCGGACAGGTCCAGCGTTAGCGTCAGGGCTCCGCTCGAACCCCCACCAGAGAGGCCGACACCAGCGGTGACGCCTGTAACGTCTCCAGTCGTGGGAGCCTCACCGACGAACTTCGACCCGTCCCAGGTCAGCACATCGCCCGACGACATCGAGTCCTGGCCGATCTTAGTCACATGCCCAGAGCCGTCGAAGGTGATCGCAGCCGTGCCGCCTGCCTCCTTGAGCGAGCCACCATCGTCGAGAGTGATATCCCCCGTGACCAACACATCCCCGTCGACGTCGAGCGTCTTCGAGGGGCTATCTGTGCCGATTCCGACCCGGTTGTTTGTCTCGTCGACAATGATCGTGTCGCCGTCGACAGTCAGATCAGTAAATACAGTGTTTCCGCTCCAGCGATATCCACCCATCAGGAGACCCCAGCTTCGATAACGATCGTCACTGTGCAGGTCGTAGCCTGAGAGGCGACGAAGATCGACCGAGCATAGGTGAGCCCCGTCCTGATAGGCCGCTGCTGTGGGTC
>Ga0208157_1001227_pt1 | contig 11939 bp, 11 predicted proteins | sample 5_EtaG_FD_184077 | JGI IMG/M metagenome (GOLD analysis project Ga0208157, IMG submission 184077) | Marine viral communities from the Subarctic Pacific Ocean - 5_ETSP_OMZ_AT15132 metaG (SPAdes) (version 2) | ecosystem: Environmental > Aquatic > Marine > Oceanic | place: Pacific Ocean | collected...
CATATCATCTTTCACATCATCCTTACGTGCATAGTCTTCTCGTGTCTTGTTCAAGAGTATCTGTATTCGTTTTACCTCTTGGAACATCTTGTTAAATGCCCAACCGAATGGTAGTACAACCATAGTCAGGATTATGTTCCAGAATAACATTGCATCCATTTCCATTATGCGTTCTCTAGGGTTGTGATACGTGCTTCTAATTCTTGTATGGTCTTCACGAGTAAAGGCACTAGCTTGGATTGGTCAATGCCTTGTGGGTCAATATTACCATCTGCATCAACTGCATCTTTCTCGCCAGTAACACACTCTGGAACTACTGCTTGTGCTTCATGAGCCAAAAAGCCATCAACTAATGTATTTGTTTCATCTGCTATAAAATTAAATCTACAAGGCTTGAGTTGTTTTAATCTTGTTGTTGCATCAAAGTCGTATGTGACTGATTCTTTTAATCTGTAATCTGATGAAGTAGCATAAATGGTAGAGTTAACACTTGTTTGAACGAAACCAACATTTCCATTTGGATTCTTAAAAATCATATGAGAAAAAGCAATACCAGTACTACTTGTACAAAACGTAATACCATTTTTTCCAACATGACTAGATGCGTTATTAATAGTCATTAATGAATTGTTTTCACTTACAGTAGTTCTAAGCAGTAATTCTTGTGAGGAATTAATACGCATACATTCTGGAACATCTGAACCTCCATCATAAGTATGGAATGTCATAGCACCTAAATTACCAGATGCTTCATTGACCACACCAATAATACCAACTGCTTCATTTGAGCCACTTGCAGCACTTAGTCTTATCCCTACTCCTTGTCCTGCAGTAGTAGTAGGTGCTTTAATATTAAAGGCTTGATTTGCTCCAGTTTGTGCACCTGCACTTCCTAATATATCCAACTTAGCCATTGCATTTGGACTACTAGTACCAATACCAATATTACCAGTGCTACCTTCAACAAAAAACGCATTAGCATCGTTATCTGATTCAACACGAAAGTCTCTATCAATGCTGTCTTCATTAAAGACTATTTCAGCAGGTTTAATGTGCATAGTGGTATCAACACTTCCTGCTGTCATAACTTGAAGTATGTATTCTCCATCTTCTGTGCCATCAGAGACATCATTTGCTTTCACATTTACAGTGGCATAATTTACATCTTGGCTATTATCATTACGACCTCTAAAATCTAATTCACATAATAAATCTGCATCAGCAGGACTGCTTGAGTTTCTGTAAAACACTTGATGAGGACCTATGCCTGAATCTGCATCTGTTGATACAAGTTCTAACTGTGCAGTATTATCAGCAGTCGTTATAGTTGTACCATCTAATATGGTAGCACCTGCTCCTAATAGTCTTGCTGTATCTGATGCTCTAGTCATTCTTTACTCCCTATATAGCCGATATGATAAAGGCTAATAATTCACTATACCTTACACCTAATCTTGTCTTACTTGTGTAGCCTTCAGTAGCTTCTTCTTTAATATCCATATATGTATAAGCATCTTTTGCTTCTATGCCATTTTCTTCATCTGCTTCTACTGCATCTACAGTTATTTCTTTTTCCCACCAAGTATTTGAACAAAACATACCATACTCACTTGCATCTAAACTTTCGGCTGTAAAAGCATCTTGTAAGTCTTGTGCTATAATACCAAAGTGTATTCTTGCATTATCACCTTTTTTTGCAACTGCATCTTTCCATCTGTATTTACGCAAAAGACCTTTAGCAACAATAGCTACTCTTTTTTCTGCATCTGTAAGTTCTTCAATGTCTTGTTTATCATTTCTATCTGAAGTGTTTATTGAGCTTGTTGTTGCAAATAAAGTTTGAAATCTATGAGAACTTGTACCTAAATCTATTTGATTGTCAATTCTTGCACCATTCCTTGCAGGAGTAATTGAAGCATTTGAAATGTGAAAATGTAAACCACAACCACTTGTTGTGCCACCTTGAATAAATAAACTATCACCACCTTCAGCACCGATAGCACCACAGGTAGTATTATCTTGTCTAAACTGGGCGATTTGACCATTACTGCTTGTTCTATTTAATTGTAAACTAATATCACCACTTGCAGTTCCATTTAATTGACCACTAGATGTTAAGGAAGTTCCAACATTTGCAGGATTAAATGCAGTTTGCCCAACCATAAGAACACCTGTAGAACTAATACGGCAACGTTCTGCAGTATTTGCACCACCAGCACTTGTTTCAAAAGTTATTTCTCCATCTTCCGTGCCATCTGTTATATCAGTAGCAATACCAAATATTTTGGCAAATTGATGTGTACCACCTGCACTATTTGTTTCTTTAAAAATTAAACCACCAATATAATCACCATCAGCAGGAGAAGCACTATTGTTAAGAAAATCAATAACGCTACCATGAGTGTCACCTGTGTTTTCAACAGTAATTCCTGTAGAAAAACTAGTGCCATCTGAAACATTTAATACTCCACCAGCATCACTACTACTGCCTATATTAACATGGTCATTTCCACCATCAACAAACAACATATTAGCATTGCCATTAGACTCAACTCTAAAGTCTACATCAGCACTATCTTCATTAAAAACTGCACCACCTTTAGCAGACAAAGCACTAGTTAAAGTAGATGCACCTGTTACTGCAAGTGTACCACCCATAGTAACATTACCATCAAATGTACCACCATCTGCTTTACTTACAGTGTCTGCCACAGAGAATACATCATAGACTACAATGACCACGAGGTCGCTTACAGTAGCTTCTGTATCTAGTACTATTGATGTACCACTTGTTGCAGTGTAGTCTGCATCACCTAACTTAACACCGTTTTGGTATACGTCTACAAAGTTACTGTCCTTGTAACTAAGTGTAGTACCTTCTGCTCCTGCACCACTGAATGTAGTCTGCGATGCTGTTGCAGTGTAGGTGTGTACCCTACGTGTTCCGTTAGATGGAGATACTCCTATATATGCCATATTTTATATTCCTTGTGATTCCACAAATGTTTTGTAGTTTGCTTTGACTGTATCTGTCCATATTGCATTGGCTACTGCTTGTACTTCGGTAGCTTCTGCACTTATGTCGGTGTCTGTGTGTGTCCACTTATCGTCTGCGTCTTTTGATGATGTGCATGGTACTAAAACGTGTCTTTTCCTTGACCTACTTATTTCTTTAGAATCTTCTACAATCTTCGTGTCGGTAGCCACTTGGATACACCAATTATTAACCACCTCTATTTTTTCTATTACTGCTTCTTTTGTAATTGCCATTTTTATCTCCTAATTTATGATGTAATATATGTCGCACTAAACATAATGTTTGTACTTGCTTGAATTTGTTGGGCAGCATCGTTTTGAGCAGAAGTGGCATCACCTAGTTGTATGAAAATTCTTGCATCATTTTCATTAATTGTCCCAACAAAATCTGCAACATTTGCACTTGCAACACCAGTTACATACACAGGCACAACGCTATCTGCTATTCTTTCACTTAAATTGGCAGGTGTAAAAGGTAAACTTAATCCAATAAAACCAACTGGACTAGAAACAGAAGAAGCAGAAATTAAACCTTGAACATGAACCATGCGACCAATTTTTGTATAAGCTGCAGTATTAAAAGAAGAGTTTAGTGTTATTGACCCACTTGCACCACACGTTATAGTTACATCATATGAACCTTCTTCATAATCGTCTAGCTGATGAGCTGCATCAGTACCACCTAAGAATACACCACCTGATAGGTATAGGTCTTTAAACCTTACGTTGGTTGTTCCTAAAATTATTGCATCATCTCTATTTGCACCTGCGTTAGATGGTAAGATTTGATTTGACCCATCACCTGCAAAGTTAAGACCTACATTTCCACTGTTAATAAATAATCTAGCACCTGCATTACCAATGTAACCTACTTCTGTAGTGTCTTTGTAAAATGCTTGTATCTTACCATCATTTGTTTTTCTAACAGCAACTATTGGATTGTTTTGGTCAGCAGTTGCGTGTAAACTTCCATTCGTTTTAGCTTCTACACCAACAGTTTGAAAATTAGTTGAAGTCTTACCAACCATAACATTTTCTGAAGAATCTATAGTAATGACAGTTGCATCACTGGAATTGCTTATATTAGCTATTCCTTCTTTACCTACTTTTGTTAATGCCATTCGTTATTCCTACTCAATTTTACTTGCATCATCTCTTTGCTTACGAGTTTTATAGTCACTTCTCGCAGTTACAAGTGCAACAAAGTCTGCTTGGTTACTTGGTATTGCATCTGTGAAGCTATCATCGTTCATTAACTTTACAGTCCACTCTGTCTGCATACGTTTCCAACAGTTGTTTAACTTGCCAGTTATTGCACCATCAATCCAAGCATCTACACCTGCATTGTCTGATACATCATTGTATAAATCATTAGACAGAATCTTCTGTTGTAAATCTGTTAATGTTATTTTCTTTTCGTGATTTGCCATTTTATATCTCCTTTATGATTGAGTTGTTTCACTCTTGGCTAATTAGCATACGAGATGCCCTGAAAACCATGTATAGTTATTTCTTCCATCTATGTCTGTTTGTGCATCACCACCACCTTGACTAAAAATGATGTTTACTGTATCACTAGCATCCATATCTGCTAACACAGAAAATCCTATACTATAAAAGGATGGGTCTGCATCACCAAAGCGAGGGTCAATTATAAAATTATAATCTTTATTACTTGTATTTAAACTTAAAAAATAAGAAGTTGCTGTTACATCAATTTCCATAAATCTTACATGAATTTGTAAAAAATATTTGCCTGTTACTGGTGCTACAAATCTATTATTAGTTAAATCAAAGTCATCATTTTGGTCAAATCTTTCGGCTGACCATGTTAGAGTGTGGTCACCAACAGAAAGGTTAGTTACATTTGTACCATCTTTGTGAACACTAAAAGCAGGTTGTTTTGGTTTGGTTACTGCACCTGTAGAATCAATGTGCATTGCATTATTAGCATTAGTCATAAAACTCATAGTATTAGTACCATGAAAATATACAATTCTACCTACGTCTGGGTCTTCATTATCACCAAACATAATAGATGCTTCATTTTCACCAAGTATCGTGATGCCTGTATAGTCTGCACTTTCTACAACTAATTCATTAGCATTACCACTTACAGATGAAGCTCCACTATCTCCAGACTTAACGTGCAATTTTCCTAATGAAGAAGTTTCTCCTATACCCACATTTTCTGAAGAATCTATGGTGATGGCAGTTGCATCTGCATTATCGTCTATACCCAAAGATGTAAACGCACCTGTAAACGTACCACTTGTTGCAGTCAAAGCATTATTACTTGGATGACTTACTGTACCCACTGTTCTAAACAAGTAGCACACAAAGATATTATTAGTGCCATTAGAAGGAGCCGCAGTAAATGTTAGTGTAGTTCCGTTGCTTACTGCGTATGCTACAGATGGTTCTTGTATAACACCATCTACAGATACAAGTATGTCCTCATCAGACCCTACTGAATGTTCTAATGTAAACGCAGTTGCAGAACCGTTGCCAGAAAGTCTAGTTGTTGCTTCAGGTGCTACAAATCTATTTGCCGCTGTGTTTCCTATATATGGCATATTATCTCCTAGCTTTCACTAATAGTGTCAACAAAACTAACCCAACAGTTTAATGAAGCATCTGTACTAGATTGTACTTTAAGCTCATCCCCACTCTGTAATATTATTTTTGAACCACCATCTATTAACTCCAATGCACCACCTACAGGTATAGGTGCATTTTTTATTAAGTAGCAATTTAAATCACTTCCACCTGCGGCTGCTGTTTCTACAAAAACATCAACAGTTATTTGTGAAGTAATAATATTAGCTAATCTTATACCGACAATCGCATCATCAGAATTAGAAGTTACTACTGTTCTAGCAGTTGTTCCTATATTTATGTCGCTACTGCTATCGAAGGCGATTGCTCTTTCAAAATCTTGTGCCATTTCTTTTTCCTTTTATAAAGCTATTGCCATAGCTGTTGCAAAGCCTTTAGTAGCTTTAGCATTTATTTGTGTTTGTATTGCAGAAGTAACACCATCTAAATATCCTATTTCAGTAGAGGTAACAGCACTTACTGATACATCTCCACTACCATCAGATACTAATGCCCTTGATGCTGTCAAGTCTGCCATCTTACTAAATGCTATGGCAGCTCCAGATGCTACACTCGCATTTACAACTGCATTACTTGCAAGTTGGTTTGCTCCAACTGCATCATCAGCTAACATAGAGTTTTCTACTGCACCGTTAGCTATAGTAACAGCACCATTTGATGCTATAGTTACATCACCACTTATAGCAACCTCTTGAAAGCTAGTTCCATCAGCTACTAATATCTTAGCAGAAGTAACATCAGGCATAATAAGTTGACCACCCAATGTTACATTACCTGTTAAAGTAGATGTACCTGATGTATTTAAATTACCATTTAAGTCTATTTCACTAGCAGTTAACTTAGCAGTTTGTAAGTCTTCAAAACTAGAACCTAACTTTAATTCAAACTGAGGTCCTGTAGTATTGTACGTAAATGTGGCATCATCACCTGAACCACCCTCTATTGTAATACCTGCACCATTAATAACTGCACTTGTACTGTTACCACTATCTAATACAATATTGTGGTCATTTAAATTTACAGTTGTTGAGTTTACTGTAGTTGTAGTACCTGATACTGTGAGGTCACCTGTTACAGTTAAGTTATCAGCCACAGTCACTTCAGACGTGCTATGTCCTAATGTTATGGCTGTTCCTGATACACCTGTACCAATAGATACGGATTCACTACTGTTTGCTGTGTCTACAATAAGATAAGCGTCTGAACCTTGTTTTATTGTAAGTGCAGTTCCTGAGTTATCAGATACTGCTATATTAATATCAGTTCCATCTGCACTAATAGAATCAAGTGCAATATCACCTACATTAGTAATTGCATTGTCATTAAAAGACGTAGCACCTAATGATATTGTACCTGTTGCAGTTAAGTTACTAGAACCTACATCTATGTTGCCAAAGCCACTAGAAATAGCACCACTGTTAAGTGTGCCTACTGTTGTTACATTTGATAATGTGTCTAGTGCAGATTCAAAGTAAGTTTCAAAATCAGTCAGTGCAACTTGCTTCATTGTACCTGCATCGTTGACTACAACTCTGTCTGCATCTGCAAGAGTAGTTGAAGTTGCAGAAGTATTACCATCCATGATATTTAATTCTGTAGCTGTTGCGTCTACTGCAGCTAGTTTTGTAAAGTCAGCTTGTACTAACCCAGATACACCATCTAGTAAATTAAGTTCTGTAGCTGTAGATGTTACATTAGTACCACCAATATCTAGTGTAGTTACAGATATCTCACCTGCTACTGTTACTATGCCATTTGCTACAGTTATAAGGTCTGTATCGTCTGTGTGACCTATAGTTGTTCCATTTATAACAACGTCATCTATATCTAAAGAACCACCTGTAATTAAACCTGTAGTTGTGATTGTGGATGACCCTGTATCAATAGTTCCAAAGCCACTTGTAATGCTACCAGAATTTAACGCACCTACTGTTGTAGCTGCTGTAGTTACAAGATTAGGCATTGCAGTTATTTCATCGTCAAAGTAAGCAGACAAGTCTGTGACTGCTACTTGCTTCATTGTACCACCATCATTGAGTACAACTCTGTCTGCATCTGCTACTGTTGTTGAGGTAGCACTTGTGTCACCATCAAGTATGTTTATTTCAGCACCAGTAGATGTAATTGATGTGCCATTGAAATCTATTGCATCTAAATATGCAACACCGTCAATGTATATATCTTTCCACTGTTGACTAGATGAACCTAAGTCATATGTATTGTCATCGTCAGGTATAATGTTAGAATCTACATCTGCACCAAACACAACATTGTCTGTGGCAGCGTCACCTAACGTCATTGTACCACCGTTGAATGTGGTTGTACCTGTTACGGTAAGATTACCACCTATACCTAAGTTACCTGATATGTCAGCGTTACCATTTATGTCAATGGTAGTGGCTGCTATCTGTATTTCTGTGTCGGCTACGAGGTCGAGTTGTCCATCGGCACTGGAATTGATGTATATTGCTGTATCTCTGAATTGTAACTTCTCTGTAGAAGCAACAAGTATGTCGTCACTAAACTCAAAATAATCCTCGTCTTCCATCCATTTCATTACACCGTCATTGCTTTGACCGTCATATGTAACTGTTATGTCTGTACCTGCTGTACCGTCACCAATTGTAAGAGATGTACCTAATAATTTAGTTACAGGTCCACCTTCACCTGCAGTACCATCGTGAGTGTGACCTGAACTAGCTGCAAAAGCCGCAAGTAGTTGATCAAATTCATTATTGGTATCTGATGCTTGTATTACATCACCATCAGTATATGACGATTGTCTTGTATACGTTGCTCCCATTAACGTCTAGCTCCTAATTGATATTCCAACTGAAATCCTTTGAGTGAATACGGATCAGTTGAACCTCCATCGTTTACTCTTAATGCTACTGCAAAACCTGAACCCTCTACAGGTTGTCTTACTAATGGTTGTGTAGGTCCTCCATATGTAGGTACGCCATATAATGATGTACCATAAATACCTGCAATGTCAGTTGAATCGAGGGGATAGGCTGCAGGTCTAGATGCAGTAGAACTCTCATAATCATACCGAACAAAAAGGTCTGCGTCAATAATTGATTCAGGTTTGTAGTTCACGACTACTCTTTGCATGTGTTTTCTTATTCCCGGATCATTCATTGTAAGGTCTGGACTGCGATACTTTCCGTTTATTGCAGTGCCATCAAATGTTGATCCTTCTTCTTGTCTGTATATGTAACCGTCAAAGCCACCATGAAGAACAAGAACATCTCCCACTAGTATAAATGTATCTGTGCAAGCAGGCTTGATGCCTTTTACTCTTGCAAACTCGTAGCCTTTTTGCCCACTCTGTTGACCTTTGAGAACACAGATTAATCCTTCTGTTTTACTCTCAAGACCTCCTGCCTTAGAAAAGAACAAACGGTATTGTGTCTTCTGTGGAATAACAATTGACTCAAACACAGACGCATCAGTTATGTTGTCATCAAATATAGATTGCACGTTTGAACTTATAGTTCCCAACTCAACGTCACCGATTTTTGCTGTACCTGCAACTGTACGCAAGCCATCAGGACCAAGAAAGATAAGATCACCAGCAAATTCTTGAATAGTCTTACCATTGATACATCCTATGTCTCTTGTTACAGCCGATACTGCGAAATCTGAACTTGAGCTACCTGATAATTTAAATATTCTATTTTCACAAAAGATAAATAAATTTTCACGGAATACTTTAAGTCCAACTACAGTGTCATCAACTTTTATACTTCCTGCACCTGACCCAGAGCTAAACGCATCTTCATCGAATGGTTGACTAAATACTATTTCTTGTGGTGTACTAGACATGCCTGCGTAGAACATGTGTTCTCTAAAAGATGTGACAATACTTGCACCTGCTACAGAACTGGTACTTATATCAGTAGCTGCAATAGAAGTATTGAAGACTGTGGGTGCATTTGTACCATCTACAACAACTATCTTATCATTGCCATCAAAGTTAAATCGTTCAAAAGAATACTTAGTGGCGTTAGTTCTACCTGTGTCTCTTTCAGTCCAATTCTCAGATACCACGTTTCTTGCTGAATCAGAAGAAGCCAAATGAGCTGCGGCACTTGTACCATTCGCCGCTCTAGTTACACCTGTAAATGTAGTAGCTGTAACTCCTGTATAAGTAAACTGTTCATTATCAATTTGTATTGTACCACTTGAACTAAATCCTGTAGTAGAATCAACAGTTATAGTTCCTGATCCTGTCATGCCAGTTCCTTGAGCTATAGCATTAGTTGATCCTCTTGCTACCTCTGTAGAAGCAGAACTAAATATCTTTTCACCTCTTGCGGCAAGTATCTTGTTAGCAAAACTAGTTACCATAAGAACAGATTCATCTGATGAACTAGTGTGAGGTATTATTTGTTCTATATGTTTTTGATAGCCGTTTATTCTTCTGTAGCCACCCTCTATATCAGGTTCAAAGTTTTCTAACTGTATAGCTTGTCCGGGTTGCATGATAAATGTGGAACGGTTGGCAACTAAGCCACCCTCACAGATAAAAGGAAATGCAGCGGTTTCACTTAAGTCAGCCACTTATACTGCCCTCATATAGTTCTTTCTGTTAATTAGTTCGACCCTCATCCGTTTGATACCGTCTTCGTATTCTTTGAGGGCGTATTGTGCTGTCTGTACATCAGACCTAAACATGTAGGTGTAGTACTTTGCACGTGCATTGACTATTGATTCAAATCTTGTTGGTATAATACCTGTGTCATCGTGAGCCGATAAATCAGTGTTTGTTACATAGTAATCAAACTTTAATGTTCTGTTGCTCGTGTCAGGTATTGGCGTAAGACCTAATTCGTCATTATATGTTGTATAAACAAATTCAGGATCAGCAAACTTATCTGTGTCTGGTCTGGCGTCTCGTTCTCTAAATTTTTCATTGTATTCTTCGTAAGACAGATATCTGAGTGGTATAGCTTTTATGTTCTCCATAAGTTGAACTAGCTTGACAAACGCTGCAGAACCTGCTGTTTCTGTAAATGTAACGTAGTGTGTTGTTGCTGTAGCTGTAAATGTAACTTCTGATAATAATACTTCGTTGCCACTTGCTATAGTAAGAGTAGATGACTTAGTTTGTGTGCCGCCTGAACTAGTACCTATATCTAAAGTAAGTGTTGATCCACTAGTCTGTATGAGTACAACATAGGATTTACCTACAATTAGATCACTTACTTCTTGTGTTGCTTTTGCACTAGTAAGTAACAGCGTGTTACCAAACTTAGAACTTGCCGCAGGAGAGCCTGATACTGTAGTCCAGTTAGTAATACTGGCTGAACCTGCTATCTCAAAGTCACCATTGCGTATATAATCTTTTGGTTGAAGAAACACATTATCATAGTCGATGTACTTAAGTGTAGATGCTATTGATGCAAAACTATATAACTGTTTACCTGCAATTGCATCAACCGAACCTTCTGCTCTTGTAAAGGGCCAGTTAAGTTCAGAGTTGAGTATATCAGATATAGCTCTGTTAATGTAATCTTTTACAGTAGTCTGTACACCTCTAGAACTTGTAAAGTTAGAACTAGTTAACTCTACTTCGTTCATATCTCTTAGTACATTATTGACTAGGGTAAGATATGTGCTTGCCATGTATTACTTACTTTCAGGAGTATCAATCTCTTTCGGATTGCTGTCAGTCACTATTTTGTTGAGTAACTGTAACTTTTGATCTGTTATGACTATGTCAGTGATTGCCTTATCTATTGCGTTCAAAGGTGGATTAGCACTGTTTAATAGTCCTGTAGCATTATCTATATCTAACTTGTATTGGAAAGCTAATGCTTGTGCTGCTAATTGTTTCATAAAAAAACTCCCTGTTGCTAAATTATACACATAAACAATATAAAAAGCAAGAGTTTATTTAGCTATACTACGTAGACTCTCCATGACTTGATCTATGTTAGGTTCTTTTGAGTTAGGATTGTGTAGGCATTTGTATTGTTTTGGACATCCTATACGTACATCTGTAAACTCTAACTCGTATGTTTTATTAGCACCTTCATATATACAAGCCATTTTATCTTTAAACACTTTTTGTTTTTTTAATCGACATGTAACATAAACGTTTTTCTTAATCATGCCTTGATGTATTTTTTGTTGTCTTGTATAGTTTTTCGATTTGTACTCGTAAGCAAACGCTTTGAATGAAACTACAATTCCTATAAACAAGACTGCAACTACACAAAAAACTATGGCAACGGTTTGTAGCACATCTACTACTTCTTTTTGTTTTTGTCTTGCTT
>Ga0208157_1001228_pt1 | contig 11938 bp, 11 predicted proteins | sample 5_EtaG_FD_184077 | JGI IMG/M metagenome (GOLD analysis project Ga0208157, IMG submission 184077) | Marine viral communities from the Subarctic Pacific Ocean - 5_ETSP_OMZ_AT15132 metaG (SPAdes) (version 2) | ecosystem: Environmental > Aquatic > Marine > Oceanic | place: Pacific Ocean | collected...
AAATTCTGTTTGTGCCTATAGCTGCAAATTTAGTAGATGCTTTATTTACAAAATGATGCAATCCTCTTGCAACCCCTGTAAGTTTTGATTCACCTAGTTGTTGCCAACCACCTATCTTTTCAGGTGTGCCATATCTAAAACGTACATTTTCTCCATCTATCCATTGAGACTCTGCACCTGTTGATGTGACTTGTTTATTGAACCCTGGTAAAAAACCTAATTTTTGTAACATATAACTCCATTTATGTATTCCTTATTGGTGGAATACCTAACATCGGCCTTCTGTCGAACCTGTTCTTTTCAGCAAAAGGACCATTTACATGGTTATAATGAAGAAACACTTGTCCGCAAGTAGTTCCTTTAAAAGGTTCTCTCCAATGCTCTAATTCACATCCACTATATACCAGCATATCGCCTACTTCAAGCAGGACTTTTGTGCCTTTTGGAGCGTCGGGTTTATGTATTTTTTTGTATTCATCTATAACAGAATTAGCACCTGTGCCATCTATAAAGATAGGCCAAGGATCACCACCTAAATGCACAGTAGTAGATATTTCACAACTAGGTCTATCTTTATGTCTTTTTAATTCATCGCCGTGCTTATATAATCTAGCGTAGGAATAAGTAGGACATAGTTCTAAGCCGGTTTCTTTTTGCATTACTGGTAATACTTTAACAAGTAAAGTCTCCATTACATTATCAGCATAATGTGAGTATGTATTTGGAATTTGTTGATCAGTCCATGTACCAAACATACCGTTGTCATAAGTTATGTTATTGTCATACATAAATTTAACTGCATCTCGTTTAAGCAAGAAATAGTTAAATATAAAGTTAGCTAACTCATAGCTTACTGCACCTTTGATTACTTGATATTTATTGAAAGCCATCTTGTATAAAATTAAAACTTACTGATATTCGTATATTGTTAGATTCATTAGGTTCAACTGAATGCCATAACCAAGAAGGAAACATAATTATTCTATTTACTTTTGCATCCAAATGAACTTCTCTCCATAAATGTTCAGGAGGTTGTCCATTAATTCTTGCAGGCATATTAGATTGTATACCGGGTCTTGGGTCATATAAAACTATTTTACCACAATTAGGTTCCGCTTGTACATAATACACACCACTAAATAAACTGTTAGGATGTATATGAGGTTTATTATATCCACCTTTGTAATTTATATTAGCCCACATATTACCTAATCTTGGTTGTCTATCTAACCATTCTTGTTTAAATATTTCATGTTGCATTTTAAATAACTCATCTACTAAAGGTTTAAATTGTGGCATTTCATGCATATTGGTTTGACTATGCCAACCATTAACATTTGTTTTTTTAACACCTTCATCTTGTTTAGACCAAGCAACAATGTCATTAGCTAGTTGTTGATTATTTAGTTTAACATCTTCAGCATGTATAAGTGTTGGGAAAAATCCTTGGGTTATCATCTAAACGGTTTACCTCCAAACCAACAAACTAAAGATTGTCTTATTCCTTTTCTTACAGGATTAACTCTGTGATTTAAAAATGATGCAAATATAATTGCATGACCTTGTTTAAGTTCTGCAAATTTACCTGGTGCCATTAGTTCTAAATCTCCACCTTCAAACTCTGATGGATCATTTAATAATAATGTCATTGATATTTTTCGCACCGGTGGTTCGTGTTCCATGTTCACATCACAATCCATATGCCAATCATAGAATCCACCTTCTGGATATTCTGTAAACTGTGCATTTTCTGATACCTGTATGTCACCAAAACCAAAATGATTTTCATTGGCTGTTTGTATAAAATTATTAAGGTCACGATACATGTGTCCCATTTCATTAAAAGGTATCCACGATATTGTTGTAACTCTTTTCTTAGTATCTGTTCCACCACCTGGTTTACCCATACCTACTTGTGCTGCTTGCGGTGGTTGACGTCTACCAGATTCTATAATCTGTCTACATTGATCAGGTGTGAATAAAGGTGTGGTAGTTTGAACTATCCAACTTTTCCATTTAGGTTCTTTGATGTGTCTGTTTTCGTACATTAACTTACTCCTCTATTTCTAATTGGGTCATACTGCACATCCATATTTGCAGCAAGTGTTCTTCTATATCCTGGTCCATTAAATGGATAAACGCAATGTCTTATGTCATATGGAAAGATATAAAAATCTCGTTCTTTAATATCTGGTTGATAATCTACATTTGCAAAATGTCCGTTAGCTGAACCTAGTATCTGAAGTTTACCATTTTGCGGCGACTCTGCTGCAGAGTATTCTACACCATAAGACTCAGGTAATTTTAAAATCATAACAGAGGATAGACCTGTAAACAATGATCCTTGGTGCACGTGCACTGGATTGTATTCATGTTCAAACATAGTATTAATCCACACAGAATTAAAATGTAAATCATATTGTTTAACTTTATTCCATTCTAAATAATGTCTAAACTTTAATTCAAACCATTGTAATACATTATTAGGTAAATGATTATGTCTAGTCATTTTAGGACTGTCTTCACCATTAAAAAATAAACTATGTTCTTTTTCAATTTTACCAACTAATTGTTTATTAGCAGGTTTTAATTCAGGATACTTTGTTTCGTAAATATGATTAATTGTATTATATACATCCAAAGGCACTTGATACTTTAATACCGACTGACCTAAAAATATAAAACTAAAATCTGATGTGTCCATATTTCTGTCTTATCCTTTCTGGAATTTTATTTATATAAGGATTGGTTTTCTTTCTAACTACTGATCTTATGTTATGCATATTCTTTCCTACGATAGTATCGTTATATTTTATACCATTAACTTCTACTTGTTTCAAGTCTTGAAAGCTATGCTTAAATGGTTTGATACCTAAAAATTGATATAGATCAATAAATGTTTTTTCTGGATTAGCTACCATATCATCGTATTTTATATAATAACATATATCTTTATAGTTATATGAATTTTTTATAGCTTCTAAATCTTTTGCAATAGCACCATCTTTATTCATAATCATACTTAATTTTTCATCATCGTTTTTACAATCAAATCTATTAGGAAATGCATCAGGGTTTTCTGTGTACCACTGCATATAACTAGCTAGCACATCCATTAAATCTCTAAGTATCACTATACATTTAAAAGGTCGTTTAAAATGTTTTTGCATCAATTGAAAATTACCAGGTGTTGTCACTGGTCCACGGTCAATGATTATACGTTGTGGCCAATCTTTATAGTAAGTATCATACACGGAATCTAATACATTATCTAAAGACTTGTGGTCTGGATAGTTTTCAAACACATCCGTTTGTTTTAGTAAAAACAAATCTTTCATTATCTCTAATGTAATAGAGTTAGGTGTTGCAGCTATCTCTGGATTCTGATTCATAATACTTGCAAATAAAGTATTACCAGATCTAGGAAGTGCTACTAAAAAGAAAAGTTGTCTACTTGTCTTTGGCTCCGAGATCATTGGTCAATTGTTCTTTCTTGTTGTAAATCATTTCTCCTGATTTTTTAACTCTTTCGATAGTTTGTAATTGTCCAAGTACATTAAACACTTCTGGTTGACTTGAACCCGATGTTAATGTCTCTGCTTTATTTTTCATAATTTGATGATAAGAATCTAATTGGTGTCTGTTGACATCTTGAGTATCAAATGAACCATCATCAAATTCTTTTTTAAGAGTTGACCATAATTTAATTTCTCTCATTCTGTCACGTGCCACTAATTGCATGTTAGCTAAACCATATCTAGCTTCATCTAAATCTATTTGATATTTTTCTAATTTATATTCGTCAGTTTCAGACTCTACTTTTTTCTCTAACCATTTAACTTTTGCTTCATTACGTCTACAATCAAATGATAGACTCATTAAGTTTTCTAAGAATACGTTTTGTTCTCTAACACACTGCCAATACTTAGAAGCTTTCGTTGGATACTTTGCATCCTGTAACACAGACATTCTCATTTCTGTCTCTGTTCTAAATACTTGTTTCTTGGTCCATGTATCACGAAGCTCGGCTGTCATAGCCTTAAACTCTTTGACGTCCTCTGGATCCAATAAATTATTTAAGCTTGGTGCTTCTTTTTCTATTAACGCATGTATGTTTCTTTTTTCTGTCATATTAATTCCTTTCGATTTCTTTATATATAACGTTTATTAACTAGTTGTCAATGTCTTAGCTGTAGCTACGGATGTACCTTCTGTAAATTCTTCTGTTGTATTCTGGTGAGGACTTGATGAATTTCCGCCACATACTAAACCTGCTGTATTTGGACTTTTAGACCAACCAAATGTATTTTTCCCTGTAGTCATATTTACAGAAGTAGCCCAAGATGTTCCATTGTAATAAAAATTACGTATAGCTTTAGGACCTGTTCCACCAGTTGGTGTTGGTTGATCTCCACCCATAAAGTATGCTTCAGTTGCTGTGCCCCATGCTCCATTGTCATTCATACCAACTATTGAATCGGCTTCGGAACTAAAAGAAGAACCGTCATAACTAAATGAAGTTACTGGTTGAGGACCTGGAGGAGCGTTTCCACTAGCCATGAATGTTGCTGTTTGAGTTCCAGTAGTTCTTAATAAACCTCTTACCGCTGGTAAAGAAGTTGGATTAGCTGTCCAACTTGATCCATTATAATTTTGTACATCAGCTGTTCTACCTGGGCTACCAGGAGTGTAACCACCAAAAGCAACAGCAGCTGTTGAAGTTCCTGTTAAACCATATTGAGAAACATCTGTATTCATGTTTCCACCACTAGTCCAACTTGATCCATTGTAAGCATAAGTATTTCCAGGATATGAACCTGGATTAATAGAACCACCTGCATAGATAGAAGCAGTTTCTGTTCCAGTCATATTACCATCTTGTACTACTGCAGGTAAACTAGTTGAGTTAGTCCAAGATGAACCATTATATTCTTCTGTTACAGCAGTATTACTGTTAGGGGGTACATTACCACCTGCAACAACCATAGCTGTTTGAGTTCCTGTTCCTCTTAAACCATATCTACCTGTGTTTAAAGCTCCACCTGATGCCCATGATGCTGAAGTTATTGTATTAATTGATTGGTTGTATTCTTCGGTTGAACTAATAGCTGGCCCACTTGTTGTACCGCCAGCAACATAAGTTCCTGCAGACGTTCCTGCTCCACTTGCTGCTTGTTCTCTAGCAGTAGATAGTGCAGGTATAGATGACCAAGAAGAACCATCGTATGTATCACAAGTTGTTATTCTTGTACCTGGAGGTGTTACACCACCAGCACTTATTGCTGAACTAGATGTTGTATCATTTGCAAAACCTACAGCTGCCCTTGCTGAAGGTAAATCAGTTTGTTCAGACCAAGCTGTTCCGTTATATTCTTCAGTATTAGCAACTGCACCCCCTCCAAAAAATACCGCATCTGTTTGAGAACCTGAACAACCTGCAAAACCTCTAGCAGTATTCATAGTTCCACCACCTGTCCAATTAGTTCCATCATATTCAAAACATACACCAGTTGTTGATGGTTGAAAACCACCACCAAACAAAGCAGATGTTTGTGTTCCTGCCCTCATCATTCCTCTCGCAGCAGTAGGTATAGAAGTTACCGCTGTCCAAGTAGAACCATTATATTCACATACAACAGATGAAACAGGATCTCCACCACCTGCTGCAACACCTGCAGTTTCTGTTCCTGCACTTGCTATGTAATATAATGAAGTAGGATAATTACCAGAAGATGCCCATCCACTTCCATTGTATTCTTCGGTTGCATTTAAAAAAGTTGTTGTATATCCACCAACTGCTACACCTGCAGTTTGTGCTCCAAAACCACTGCCCATAGCTCTTCTGGTAGTGACCATATTTCCACCACTAGACCATGCTTTGATGGCTACAGCAGATCTTAATGTTCCTGAATTTTCGTTATACCAAACCTGTCCCTCGTAACTAGAAGTTAACGTGGGGTCATCAGTAAGTTCTTTTACACGTTTGCCGTATATGTCAGCGTAATCTGCCATTAGAATATCCTTATGGCAGTATTACATCAGCTGGTCTGTCGTTACCTGGTCTAGCTTTTTCTTCATCAGATAATGCATCCCAAGCAGTTTGAGCTGCAGTTATTTCTGCATCAATTAAAGCTTGTGCTTCTGATTTAGTTTTTTCAACACCGCCTTTTTCAGCTAACCACATTGCGCCATTGACGTTGTTTCCAACCATCCAGACATCTGCGGGATAACCTCTAAGAAAGAATGCTCTTCTGTCTTCTGCAGTAAAGAATCCTTTTCCAGTGTTTGTTGCTACTCCATATATAAAGTGTGCCATAGTTTGTCCTCCTTAATTAAGTTTGTATATCATAGTTTAACTTTGTGTCAAAGTCTTAACGTTTAGTGCTGTTGATCCTTGTGAATATTCTTCAGTGGCTGTCGTACGTGATGAATAACTTGTAGAGCCCCCACATACCATACCTGCTGCTGTTCCTATTGATCCATCAGCTCCTAAATAAACTCTTCTTGTAGCTGTATTTGCATCAGTTCTCATGGTTGTGCCATCGTATACAAAAGTTGTAAAACTATATCCAGTTGTACCAGGTGAACTAGGAATAGGTGCGTTGCTTCCATTTGTAACTAAAAATGCTGTTTGAGTTCCAAAACCCCCTCCAAGGGAATTTTCTTTAGGTGCAGTTATTGCGCTTGTCCAAGCCGTACCATTATATTCTTCTACTGTATCACCTCTTCCAGAAGGATTTCCTCCAGGCGCATCTCCACCAGCATATACAATTCCTGCTGTTTGTGTTCCAGCAGAGGCTTGAGTTCTAGAGTGAAAAACATTTGTAGCTCCACCTGTTGTCCAAGAAGATCCATCGTACTCTTTGTAATCTTTACTTTTTTGATTAGCCTCTGGACCTGGAGATCCACCTTGTGCACCTCCTCCAAAAGCCGAAGCTGTTTGTGTTCCAAAACTAATTAAACCTACCCCTGTTGTTGGGTAAGCAGTTACGTTAGTCCATGAAGAACCATCATACTCAAAAGCATTTGCAACATAACTAGCTCCCGCTGTTGTCCAAGGTGTCGGAAAAGAATATCCCGTTGCTCCTATCATTGCTGTTTGAGTTCCTGCTCCTGCAGAACCAGATAAATTATTTGCAAGTGCTCCTCCTCCACTCCAAGATGTTCCATTATATTCTTCTGTAGTATTAACTTGAGGTTGACCCGCTCCCATTGGTAAAGTATCTCCACCAAAAGTTAAACTACTATTTATATCTCCACCTTTACTACAAGCTCCAACTCTTTTTGCCACTGGCATGTTTCCACCAGCTGCCCATGCTGCACCTGTAATAACGTTTGCTGATTTGTTATATTCTTCTGTATCAGTTATAGTTCCTGGATTTTTATCTCCACCTGCTGCAAACGCATTTGTTCCACTGACACCACCTCTACCTACACCATAACGACCGTTTGCCATTGTAGCTGGCGAAGTAGTAAAGGATGTTCCATTATAAAGTTCTGTTGCAGTAATTTGTCCACTTCCAGGAGAAGTAAATCCACCAAAAACCACAGCTGCTGTTTGAACTCCTGTATCAGCACCACCATCATGATCTGATGCAGTGCTTGGTCCAGCTGTCCAATTAGTGCCATCATATTCAAAAGATACTCTAGTGTCTCCAGCTGCTATAAGACCTGCTGTTAAAACTCCTGCTCCAGCTGATGTTGTTCTATCAGTTCCTGATGGAAGAGTTCCACCTGATGTCCAATTAGTTCCGTCATATTCAAAAGATGTAGTTAAATTAGCTGTTGTAGAAACACCACCTGCTAAAACTCCTGCAGTTTGAGTTCCAAAACAAGCCGAACCTCTTTGAGCTGTAGGTAAATCAGTTACTTCTGACCAAGAAGATCCATTGTATTCTTCAACCAATGATTTGTTACCGGGTGCAGGACTAGCATATCCACCAGCTCCTACTGCAGCTGTTTGTACACCAAAACCAGGAATTTCATAACGACCAGTTCCTAAAGCTCCACCATTAGACCAACCTGATCCATTGTATTCTTCTGTTGCAGTGCTTTTTCCTGATCCTCCAAAAATTAAACCTGCGGTAACTGGAGCGTTTGATCCGCTACCCATATTAAATCTTGGTGTAGTTATAGCCGAAGCACTTGACCATGCTTCAACAGACAATATACTTTTAAAAGTATCACTGCCTGTGTTGTACCAGATTTCTCCTTCACTAACCTCGGCTGTTGGGTCCGTTGCTACCGCTCTAATTGATCGTCCGTGTATATTTCTATATGTTGTCATAATTAACTCGTTGTAAAATTTTCTATGTTAGCTGCTGTTGTTTCACCTGTAAATTCTTCTGTTGCTGCTGTCAAAGATCCTGTAAATCCTCCAAAAGCTGCCGTAGAAACATTGCTTCCTGCATTTGCTGCACCTACAAAAGATCTTGCAGTTGCCATGGATGGTCTTGTTGACCAAGAGGTTCCATCATAACCAAATGTATCAGCTATGTATCCTGGAAAACCACCAAAAGATAATCCTGCAGTTAATGTTCCAGATAACCCCATACCATTTTTAGCTGAAGGATAAGCTGTTGCGTTTGTCCAAGCAGAACCATTGTATTCTTCTACATTAGCTACAATACCAGGATTAGCGTTTCCACCAACAGCAACACCTGCTGTTTGTGTTCCAAAACAATTTACAACTCTTCTTGCTGTATTTAATGTTCCAGGAACAGCTGTCCAAGCACTTCCGTTAAAATGTTCTGTAGAATTTAATCTAACTCCCACAGGAGAAGCACCTCCTCCTCCAACTGTTACTGCAGATGTTTGTATTCCAAAAGTACCGCTATTATATCTAGCTGTATTTAAAGTTCCACTAGTTGTCCAATTAGTTCCATCATATAATTGCGTAGCAGTAGAAACACCTGGACTTAAATAACCTCCACATCCCATTGCTGCAGTTTGTGTTCCACACCCTGTCCAATTGTCTCCAATTGCAGCTAAATTATTTACAGTTGTCCAAGAACCTCCGTCGTATTCTTCAGTAAAAAGTCTACCTGGTGCAGGTGTTGGATTAGATCCCCCAGCTGCTAAAGCTGCATTTTGAGTTCCCATACCTGCCATATAAGATCTTGATGTATTTAAATTTCCACCTGATGCCCATGCTGCTGCAGTTATTGTGTTTGTTGAACTATTAAATTCTTCTGTTAAATTAGTTGTTCCTGGACCTGGATTTCCCCCAAATACTACGGCAGAACCTTTTGAAGTCCCTGTTCCTCCTGCATAATATCTAGCAGTTGCCATTGATGCTGGTGACGTTGTCCATGTTGTTCCATCATATTGTTCTGATGCCCCTGTTTCTCCTGCAGGTGCAGGGCTTGCAGTAGTTCCACCAAAAGCAATCATACTGGTTTGTGTTCCACCTCCTGAAAGAAGGTATCTAGCTGTGTTCATTGAATTTACACTTGTCCAAGAGGATCCATCATATTCTTCTGTTTTAGCGCTAATACTAGGTTCTCTCCCTCCAAATGCTAAAGAAGCAGTTTGTGTTCCTACTCCTCCTAAACTACTTCTTCCAGTGCTTAAAGCACCTCCTGCTGTCCAATTAGTCCCATCATATTCTTCTGTGGCTGTTATAGTAGAAGGAGAAACATCTGAACCTCCAAAAATAGCTCCTGCAGTTAACGTGCCTGAACATCCTGCATTATATCTACCTGTTCCTAATTCCCCTGGAGCGCTATTAGCTGTCCAAGAAGAACCATTATATTCTTCTACAGAATGATAAGCTCCAGGAGGAGCGTTAAAACCACCTGCAGCAACACCTGCTGTTTGTGTTCCAAAACCTTGAGTTGTTCGTCTTGCTGTATTTAATGTTCCACCAGTTGACCAACCTGATCCATTATATTCTTCTGTTTTATTTGAAGGATTTCCTATAGGATCTGAACCACCAAAACCTAATGCTGATTCCGTTGGTGCTGAAACTGCAGAACCTATTTCGCTTCTAGCGTCTGTTAAATTTCCACTACTCGACCATGCTTGAACAACACCTATTCCTCTAAGAGTTCCTGTAGTAGAGTTATACCACATTTGTCCAGTTAAAGGTTCAGCTGGGTCAGAAGATAGCTTGTTAATCTTATGACCTACTATTGATCTATAAGTAGCCATTGATCTCCTTAATTATTCTTTAGAAGCCAGCCTTGAGTACCGTCTACATACACTAAAGTATTTGCTGCTCTTTCTGTTGATACTGTTAAAGGATCCGTTGATCCTGCAATTTTTTCTGTTCCGTTTTGATCGATTGTTAATGCGTTCGTATCAAATGTTCCTGCATAATCAATAAATGCTACTTCATCTCCAATACTTCCTGCAGGTAAATCCATTTCAAATGCACCACCTGTAGTATTAATAAAATAACCTTCACCAGCTACTGCTGTGAAAGTAGAAGTTTTTACTGCTTGCCATGATGTGCCACCTGATACTGTTGCAAAAGATAGATTACCAGAACCGTCTGTTTTCATAAACTGATCTGCATCACCATCATTATTTGGTAAAGTTAAAGTAACATTTGAAGCAACTGTTGATGGAGCTTGTAAAGCTACATAGTGAGAGTTATCAGCATCACCTAATCTTAGGTCTCCTTGGTCACCAATTTGTAAATTAGTTCCATCCCATACTAAATTTTCAGAACCACCAAATGCTCCTGAATTGTTAAATTGAACTTGTGTGTTTGATCCACCTGGAGGTGAAGCTAAAGCTATTTCGTAAACACCTGTGTTAGTTGATACACCATCAAAATATACTAGTTTCCAATCTTTGTCTCCTGTACCCCAAGATACTGTAGCACCTGAACCAGAAGCTGCTTTTAATTGTACTGTGTAAGAACCCGATGTTCCATTGTTAATAAGATAAAAATTTTCTGTAAGAACTGGAAAAGTTATAACTCTGTTTCCACTTATTGATCCTGTAAATTTTATAACTCTTGTTGCAACAGCTGAACCAGTTCCACCATCTGTTTTGTCTACAGCTTGAGTTCCAGCGCCACCTGCAATTGATAATTCTACATATCCACCAGAGATTTGCTCTATGATATTTAAATTTGTATTTGTTTTTGTTCCCCAAGTACCGGCGTTTTCACCAGTAGCCATTAGCTCTACGCCAAGAGGTGTGTATGTTGAAGCCATCTTTATTAATCTCCTAGTTTTAAGTATTTATATTGGTTATTTAGTTTTAAGTCAAACATAATTATGCTGTTTTAGTTGTGTATCCTGTACTTGTTTTTGGCGTCTTAGGTGAGTATCCACTAACTGACGTTTTTGGTGTTTCAGGTGTATACCCTGTACTTGTTTTAGGATCAAGTTTTCCATAGTATTTAAGAATTAACCCTGTACCCACAATAGATGTTGCTGACTGTCCGGTTAATCCTACTGTCATAGGTATACCTATAATTTCGCCAACTGCTGATGTAGCACTAACCCCGGTTAACGGCACTCCTATTCCAACTGTCAAAGATCCTACACCAGACGTTGCTTGCTGACCTGTTGGAATTTCTTTAATTTGTTCTTGTAAAAGTCCTACAGAAGATGTTGATTGTAATCCTCCTAGTTCAACAGTTAATGCATCAAGAATTATACCACCAACCGATGACGTTGCACTAATACCTGTTAATCCAACAGTAGCTTGTGTTATTAAAGGTGTACCAACACTAGATGTTGCACTTTGACCTGTTGGTACGACTATAGGACTTATAATAAAACTTAAACTACCTACAGCAGAAGTAGAACTTAATCCTGTTAAAGACGCAATTGTTTCTGGTGTAGCTGTTATTGATCCAACACTAGACGTTGAACTCAATCCTGTTGGTTGAACTAATTTATTAAATGAATCTCCGTAAGGTTCTTCACCCCAACCATTTCTACCCCAACCAACTAATGTACCAGCATTATCAAAATCA
>Ga0208157_1001232_pt1 | contig 11899 bp, 11 predicted proteins | sample 5_EtaG_FD_184077 | JGI IMG/M metagenome (GOLD analysis project Ga0208157, IMG submission 184077) | Marine viral communities from the Subarctic Pacific Ocean - 5_ETSP_OMZ_AT15132 metaG (SPAdes) (version 2) | ecosystem: Environmental > Aquatic > Marine > Oceanic | place: Pacific Ocean | collected...
CAGCTGTTGTGTTTCTAACACCTCTTGTAACACCTGTTAAAGTATTACTAGATATACCTGTGTATGAAATTTCTTCTGATCCTATTTGCAAAAAGTTTGTACCTGAAGTTGGAAACAAAGATGCATCTGTTAATACAACAGTCGTTGTAACTGCATTGATACTACCATTTAAAGTTGTAGTTGCTTCACCTGTTACAGTTCCACCCCATGCAGCTAAACCCCAACCAAAACCAGGTAATTGTTCTGCGGGACCTACTGGATAATAATGCTGTACTCTAATACCACCGGATGTTGTAGCACCTGAGCCTGTCTCATTAGATGGCATTGTAATAGTTAAAGTAGTAGCTGTTGGCACACTTGTTACCATAAACTTTTTATCATCAAAGTCTGATGCTGAAAAATTAGAATTAGTTATTGCTGTAAAATTATCTAAAAGAATAATATCATTTTCTTGAATGTTGTGGTCCGTGCTAAATGTTAATGTAACCGTTGCTGAACCATTCGTTGTACTAAATGCATTTGATAATGTTGTAGTAGTTTTGATAGGGTGAATGTCATAGAATACACCTCCTGTGTAAGCGTATAAAATCCTGTTTGTGCCTATGATTGCAAACTTGTTACCAGACTTGTTAACTAAATGATGTAAAGCTCTTGCGGCTCCTGTAAGTTTAGACTCACCTAACTGTGACCAACCACCTATCTTTTCAGGTGTGCCATATCTAAAACGTACATTATCACCACCTACCCATTGTCCTTCAGCTGTGGTTTCTGTAATTTGTTTGTTGAATCCTGGTTGAAAACCTATTTTTTGTAACATATAACCTCATTATATATTAAAAACCCCAACTTACAAACGAGTATCGGGTGCCTTTTTTAATCTCTTTTACTTCATGAGGGTATAAAAAGCAACTTGGAAATATAACGATATTTCCGGTTTTAGGTTCTATTTTTTGACCATTAATAATTAAATCTCCTCCTGCATAGTTTTCATTAAGCATACCGATAAAAGATATAACAGGTATGCCTTTATATCGACCATCAAATAGAGAGTGAATATGGTCATAATGTTTTCGCATTAAAGTTCCTTTTTTATATTTATTAAATCTTATAGATGAAAAAGTTGTAGCTAAATTACTTAATCTATTGTCATTTAAATCAGCAAATTTACTATTATACTCTTGATAAGCTTTAACTAAATAAGGCGTCATTTGTTGCTGCATCTCTGTATCAATAGGTTGAACATCTAATTCTTTTTCTTTCTCTGAATTATAACTATTATTCTCAGCACTATACCAAGTATGTTTTTCCCATTCTTTTTTATTAATTTTTTTTATTAAATTTTTACATACCTCTATAGGTATAATATTAGTTGTGTAAATGTAGTCGTTAATTTTCATATAGTTTTTTTAAGTCTAATTGTGTTAAATCTTTTTCTGACCCTAAAACATCTTTAGCAAATGTGTTAAAAGATAAACTAATTCTTACATCATTAGATGTATTAATAGGAACAGAGTGTCTTAAATGTGATGGAAATAATACAAGTTCTCCAGCAGTTGCTGGAAGATAAAATGTTTGGCTATTTAAAGAATTGTATTTATTGTAATTAAGTTTTAAAGTTTCGTATTGAGTTTTAGAAAACATAATTGGTGGTAAATGTTTATCTAATCTAAAATACATAACTCCTGATAACAAAGAGTTGGGATGTAAATGTTCATGATGAATAGATCCTTTTGGATTTTTATTTGTCCAAGATTGAGTAATACTTAATATATTATCTGACTCCCAAACATTTTTAGTAAACAAATTTATTGATTCTTGACAAAAGTCTTTTATTTTTTTTAATTGTTTTTTTTTAAAAAGGTAAGAATCAGAAGACCTAAAATTACCGTTTACACCATTAGGTTCATATTTAAGTTTTTCAATAAACTTTAATTCTTTATCTATATTGCCTTCATACTTTGTAATTAACAAAGGAGTAGCAAATAGTTGTAGTAATTCTTTCTTTATCATTTCTTTAAAATTTATAACAAATTTTAAATTTTAATCAAGCTATAATGTTTTACCGCCGTCTCCTGAAGAAGTAGCTGCGTGTCCCTGTGTTGTGTAAGTTAAATCTCCAAAGTCTGTACCATTTCCTAAAGTGGCAATAGTAACAAATTCTATTTTATCAGTTTTAACATTAGCTGGAACGTTACCACCTCCCATAACAGCTCTTATAGTATTTGAAGTAGTGCTAGTATTACTTGTAGATGTAGCTAAATCACCAAAATCTGATGCATTACCTGTTGTTGCAATTGTTATGAATTCTATAACATTCAATGATCCTGTAGGAGAAGTATATCCACCAGCAAAAATACCTCTTGTTGCTGAAGAACTTCCACCATTCAGTCTTCTTACTCCAGACAGATCTCCAAAATCAATTGCATTACCTGCCGATTGAGTAGTGATATATTGCATTACATTAGTACCTGCACCTGAGCCAGGATTACCTCCTGCCATTACACCTCTTGTTGGTGAACAAGCTGCATTGGCACCTGTATTAGCAGCAAGTAAATCTCCAAAATCTGTAGAGTTTCCTGTAGAAGCTATTGTAATAAATTGAATAGTATTAACATTACTTGGTGTATAACCTCCTCCCCATATTCCTCTAGTGTTATCATTTACACCTGTTCCACATCCAAATCCTTCATAATTTTCTAACATATCTCCAAAGTCTACTGCATTACCTGCTGATGCAAAAGTTATATAATCCATTGTATTATTATTAGCTGGATTAAAACCTGCTGAAAAAACAGCTCTAGTTCTTGAACCAACTCCCTGTATTGAAGATCTTGAAGAAGTTAAATTTCCAAAGTCTGTTGCATTACCTGTTGTAGAAACAGTTATTATATCTATCGTATCGTGTAAACTTGGATTATTACCACCAGCATACACACCTCTATCTCCTGCTAAAGTTTCTGGCCAGTTATCTCCCTGTCTTGCATTGTATACATCTTTTATTTTCCAGATGTATGAGTTAGGTCCATCTTTACTTGGGAATGCCATTATAAACCTCCATGACTGTTTGACGTAGCACCCAGTCCTCTATTTGCTGCAAGTAAATCACCCCAATCCTGAGCATTACCTGTAGACGCTATTGTTATATAATCCATTACATTTGATAAACTTGGGGCAGCCCCACCTCCAAATACACCATAAGTTTTATTACTAGTAGCAGCTAAATCTCTTCGTCCTACAGTTAGGTCACCAAAGTCTGTTGCATTACCTGTTGAAGCTGTTGTCACATATTCAATAATATTTGCTGTAGAACTACCTCCTCCAAAAACAGACCTTGTTGAACTCGATGTAGCTGCAAAAGATGTTTTTGTAACTGTTAAATCTCCAAAATCGGTAGTGTTTCCTGTTGTAGCCATTTCTACAAAACCAATATCATCTAATACTGCTCCAGGTCCAGGTGCTCTAATACCTCCTGCAATTAAACATCTGGTAGAACTTCCTGTTGAACCAGCATTAGTAACTGCTTGAACAAAATCTCCAAAATCTATAGCATTACCTGTTGAATTAACTGTAACAAAGTCTATTGTATTTTTACTCGAAGTTGCTGGAGTATCATATCCTGTACTAAATAAACATCTTGAAGAGTTTGAGTGAGCTTGAGGATTATCTCTAGCAACAGTAAGATCACCAAAATCCGAACAGTTTCCAGTAGTTTGTAAATTAAGCGCATCAATGGTAGTTGTTGCGCCAAGACCTGTAAAAAGTCCTCTAGTAGAATTACCTGAACCTTTAACACCAGCAGCAGTTGTTAGATCTCCATAATCAGTAGTATTACCAGTAGATGCAAAAGAAAATTGTTGTATTGTATTTATATCACTTCCAGTATTACCACCAGCAAATACACCAAAATCTGAAGCAACACTTAACGTAGCGCCATTTAATCCTCCGTGGCCGTTTGAACTTACACCATTACCAGCCATTGCTACAGTTAAATCACCAAAATCTTGAGCATTACCAGTAGAGGCAATAGTAATAAAATCTATAGTCGTAGTATTAGCAGGCCCTGATTCTCCACCTGCAATAACACCTCTTGTCTTATTTGAAGTTCCTTGCATTAAATATTTTGTTGCAGTTAAATCACCAAAGTCTGTAGCATTACCAGCAGATGCAATAGTAACATAATCCATTACATCTGATTCATTACCTGGACTTGTTCTACCGCCCATAAACACCATTCTTGTTTCAGAAGATGATCCACCGGCTCCTCCTCTTGCAAGTGTTAAATCTCCAAAATCAGTAGCATTACTTGTGGTTGCAAAAGTTATTGCGTCAATTACATTTGTTGAGCTTGGTGTAAAGTTTCCTCCAAATAATCCTTTTGTTGAAGATCCACCACCAGCTGGAGCTCCAGAACCTGATTGTGTTAAATCACCAAAATCTGCTGTATTACCAAGTGAAGATATTTCAATATATTGAATAACATTTGAAGCAGAAGGAGTATTCATACTTGCAAATACACCCCTTGTAGAATTAGAAGCAGATCCACCATATCTAGCTGAAGTCAATAAATTACCAAAATCTGCTGCATTACCTTGTGAAGAAAAATTTACATACTCTATTTTGTTTTGAAGAGAAGGTGTTTGTCCTCCTGCACTTACAAATCTTGTTTCATTTCCTACTGCTCTATTAATATTAGGGGAAATAGTTAAATCACCAAAATCAGTTGCGTTACCTGTTTGAGATATTTTAAATGAATTAATGGTATTAAAACTACCTCCTGCAGCTATAGCTAAATCCCCACCATCTAAAAATGTAGCAGGCCTTGTCCCTTGATACCCGTCTGTTAAACCGCCGTGGGCGTTACTAGTTGCTGCTCCTTGACCTCCTGTACCACCTAGGTCTCCAAAATCAGTTGCATTACCTGTAGTTGAAATAGTTACAAATTGTTTGTTAGTAAGTGGTGTACTACCAGTTACGCCACCTAATGAATATGCTTTTACTGAATTACTTGCTCCACCTCCTGCAAATATTGATGCAGTTAAATCTCCAAAATCTGTTGCGTTTCCAGTAGATGCGATTGTAATAAAGTCTATTACATTACTTGCTGGAGTGCCTCCCATAAATAATCCTCTTGTAGAAGAAGAGGTTCCTTGCATTGATCTTCTAGCAACAGTAAGATCACCAAAGTCTGCTGTGTTTCCAGTAGTAGCTGTTGTTATAAATTGAATTGTGTTGTGAGTTGTTGTGGGACCAAACGTAATAGATCCTCCAAAAACACCTCTTGTTGAACTGGATACCCCTGCCATAGCTTGTCCTGTTTGAGCGGATAAGGTACCAAAACTTACAGCATTACCAAGTGAAGCTGTTGTTACATAATCTATTGTATTTTTTGAAGGTCCGTTACCAGCGTAAACACTTCTTGTAGAACTATTAACTGATCCAATACCATATCTTGCAGCCGTTAAATCTCCAAAATCAGCTAGACTTCCCAATGAAGTAAACGTTGTGTAATCAATTACATTAGAAGATGTTGGTGTGTATCCTCCTGCAAACAATCCTCTTGATAAAGAACTAGTAGAACCTAAATCTCTTCGAGATGCACTTAAATTTCCAAATACAGAAACTTCTCCACCTGAAGCAAGATTAAAAGATTCTGCAATTGATGAATTGGTTCCAGGAAAAACAGTTCCTCCACCAAATATACCTACAGCTCCAAGGTTTGGCCAAGTCCCATTATAAACTTGGTTATAAACATCTTGTATGTTCCAAACGCCTTGTGCGTTATCAAATTTTGGGAACTGAGCCATCTAAAATCCTTATGCGTTTAATGCGTCTAACTTATTCCAAAAATATGTAGCGTGGGCATCTTGATCAAATGCTAATTCATTTTCAATTCCAGGGTTTGCTGGATCAGGTGATTTCCAAGTACTTGTATAAGTATTTAGGTAAGTTACTAAATCTGCTTTTGATGCAATTTCTTCAGCTTGATCAGCTGGAAAAGATGCATTATCATCAGCAATACCGATTAGCCACGAATCTTGTGGACCTGTTTGACCATCTATATAATTTGGCCAATTACCATTAGAACCATTATTTCCTGGGTATAGGAAAGAAGGAATAGTGCCGTCACTATTTAATTTATATTTTACTGCTTTGTATGCCATTAATTTTCTCCTTAAAGTTTATGATTATACTATAATCTAAACTCTGTAAATAGCATAGTTAAGCTGTAATTGCTAGTCTTGTTTCTTCTTATCTTCGTTGACAGTGGCTAAAGACTTCTCATCTAATAACTTAAAACCACGTCTATCTGCAAATTGTTGAGAGTCTTTCTTAAATATTTCAGCACAGTGCTCTAACCACTGCACAGTCATTTCATGACTAGGGTTTTCACCATTAGCCATCATATCATTTTCTCTTTTAAGATACCCGTATATTTCTTTTTGAGCAACCGCCGAGTTTATTCCCATATCAAATAAATATATTAAATTACCTTCATCTATTTGACCTCCTCTAGCTCTTGCTGCATTTAAAGCTTGTTTCATACAGGTCATAATATGATACTTAACTTCTTCTTTTTCATATTCTTCTTCAGTAATATCTTCTTTACCTAATTTTTTTAAAATAGATTGATACTGTGTAGTAAAGAAAGACATTTTACGAACAGCACCTTGGACACTATTCATTATGTTTGCACCATTTACTTTTAATTTTAAAAGTTTATGTTCAATGTGTTCTCTTTCTATTGAATCTAAATCTGGGTTCTCTAATTGTTTTTCTCTTTTTTTAATCATTATATCATTTTCATTCATTTTTAAATGAGCTTCTTCTAATGCTGTTCTTGTTCTATCTAATTCAGCTAAAGTATGTTTTAATGATCTTACAGGTGTAATGGCTGTTACATCTAACATAACACCCATAAACTGTGAGTGTGATTTATAGAAATTAGCCGATGTTTTTTTAATTGCAGGTAATGATGTGTTGATATGTTTTAACATACCTTGATATTGTTTAGTTAAAGAAGGTAGTTTAGATATACCAGCTAAAGTTAAATCTTTAGATTTATTGTTTTCTTTTGTCATTATAATTTCTTCTTTTTGTTCATTAGTTAATTTATTTCCTAATACTTCTTCTATAACATATAGATTTAATTTGTCCATACATTAAGATTACTATATTTTTCTATAATAGATTTTGGTAATATTTTTTTAATATTTCTTTTAGTTTTATTAATGCCTTTTGTTTTAATAGTATGTAAATTAGCTCCAATTATTTTATCATTATAACCCATACCATTTACTTCAAATTGTTTAAATGATTTAAAGTTATGTTTAAAAGGTTTAATGTCATAAAATTTATATATTTCTTTTATAATTTTTTCTGGGTTTTTAACTAAGTCATTATAATCTATTAATTTGTATTCACCTGGATGATGATCGATTAAATGTTTAATAGCTATTAATTCTTTTACAATTAAACCATCGTGGTTCATTAGTAACTCACATCTTTTTTCTGTATCCATACTTCCATATCTATTAGGAAAAGCATCGTAGTTTTTATCAGCCCATTCAATAAAAGAAGCTAGGACTTCTAAAACATCTCTAACTAATATTACAATTTTAGGTTTAGGATTTATATAATGTTTTAAAAATTTTAAGTTAGTGGGTGCACCCCATGGACCTCTATCAATTATAATAGGTTCTTTCCAATTTTTATAATACTCAGGGATCACTGCTTTAATAACATTGTCAAAAGAATTATGATCTGGGTAATTTTGAAAAACATCTAATGTTTTTAAATGATGTAATTCTCTAAATATTTCTGTAATGACTGAATTAGCAGTTGCTGCTATTTCAGGATTTTGATTTAATATAGTAGATATAATAGTATTACCTGCTCTTGGTAATCCACAAAGATAGTGTATTTTTCTTTCGTTCACAAAAAAAGATATAACATTTATTTATAATTAGTCAATATTATAGGCTAAAGTAACTCTAGTATTTTTATTATTTTTTTCTACGTAATGTTGCAAATAACTTCTAAATATTAATAAGCTATTATTTTCTGGTTTCATTTTTACTGTTTGATAAGATAAATGATTTAACTTTACAGATCCTTTTAATGGCCTCATGTCTTCATAAGGGTGTTTAAATATAGTAGCAGATCTATCCTCAATATTTTTTTCTACTTGTGCATAATAAATAACTGAAAAAGTATATCCTGCATGATTATGAAATTCTTGATAATCATTTTTATTATATATATTAAACCATCCATTAGATAATTTTTTATATTTATAATCTGATCCTAAAGTTTGATTGTATATATTGACATGTTTTAATATTTCTTTGTTAAGCTTATTAAAATTTTTATCTTTAATTATATCTAAAGTTCCCAGACTATTAAAAGTATTAACCAACCATTCAGAACCACCTTTTTTTGTTTCCTGTTTGGTGTCTAAACAATATTTAACTATTTTTGATTTATCTAAATTAGATAATATGTTTTCTTTATAATAAAAAGTAGTTGGAAAAAATTCTATAATCTCTTTCATAGAGATTACATAACATATTAATTAAGAAAGTCCACCATGAGAACCAGAACTTCCAGCTCCTTCAGAGTGTGTTGTAGTCATATCTGCATAATCTACTCCATTACCTGTAGAAGCAATTGTTATCTTATCTACAGCAACTGCTCCAGGTGAAGAGCCTCCACCAAATAAACCTAAAGTAGAATTACTCATTCCTATTATTCCTTCAGAAGAAGAGAATGTTAAGTCACCAAAATCTGTTGTATTACCTGTAGAAGCTATGGTTATATAACCCATTTGATTTCCACCTCCACCTCCATCTCCCCCTGCATAAACTCCCCTTGTAGAAGAACATGCACCTGCATTTAAAAGAGAACCTCCAGCAGCAATATCACCAAAATCAGTCATGTTTCCTGTTGAACCAAAAGTTATGTATTGAATAACGTCAGACCTACTTGGGTTACCTCCACCCATTACAACACCTCTTGTTGTAGAGTTTACATTATTTGATCCACCACCTAAAGCAGGAGAAATCATATCACCAAAATCTGTTGCATTACCCGTAGATGCAATTGTAATATAATCAATTGTGTTGTAGTAACTTCCATCAGAACCTCCACAAAATAAACCTCTAGTGTCATTATTTATTCCAGGGTCTCTACCTCTAGCAACTGTTAAATCTCCAAAGTCTGTTGTATTTCCTTTGACCGCTATTTCAAAATATTCAATTACGTTTGATTGTCCCCCAGTAATATTACCACCACCATGAACCACTCTTGTTGATGTAGAAACAGCACCACCTGTTCCTGATTGTGATAAATCTCCGTAATCTAAAAATTGTCCACCAGTGCTTATGGTTACGAAATCTATGATATTAGTATTACTATTTTCTTCTCCACCTAAACCATAACCAATATCAGTTGAACCAATATAAGCGGTTGGCCAAGAGTTATCTTGAATATATTTTGATAAATCGGACAGCTTCCAGATTCCAGAGTAAGGTCCACCAGGAGTAGGCATACTGGGCTATCTCCTATGCGTCGTCTATAATTTCGTATGAAATAGTAGCGGTTAAATCTCCAGTAGCAGAAGCTCCTCCAGCTATAGCGTCGCCTTCTTCTAAATAAAATCCATTATTTTTATCTATTAGAACAAGTGTTGCATCTGCTGGTACAGTGATTGTGCTAGCAAAATTAATTTGAGATCCGCCTGATTTTACTATTCCCATAGTTACTGCTGCATCATTTGTTCCATCAATATTTGCTATATTAATAGAATTAATTTTATAAACTTTATTTGAAGCTGCTGTTATTAAAGTTGTTGTTAAAGTAGTACCTAAAGCAAATTGATCTACTTCGCCTAGAATACTTGTTACGTTTACTATATTTGGTGCTGCCATAATTTAATCCTTTTATCCGAAAACGATTGCCATTGCAATAGCTTTTCCTGTTGTTGCTGGTGAAGAATCAAAGGTTAATTGACCAACAGCTGTAGTCCCTGACCCTGTAATACTATCTACCTTTAAAAATGTGCCTGCTGTTATATTTCCAGTGGGAAATTTTATTGTATAAGACTGTGCACTTGAATGTGGAGGCGACTGTAGCTTAATCCCATGACTGTTAGATTCACAATTAAGCTGAATTGTACCTGGATTTGTTGCACCACCAATTTCTGTTAAACCTGTTCCATTTGGATATAATTGTGTATTACCATTAGCTGCATCAACAATATTGATGTAGCTTGAATTTGTTCCTGAGTTTGTAACTAGTTTAAGATCGTATGCTCCATTAGAAGATATTTGTCCTACTTCTGATCCTCCACCAATAGTAACTTGGTCAGTATCTAATATTACATCACCAGTTCCATTTGGTTCTAATTCAATATTACCGTTTGAAGTAGATACAATTTTATTTCCGTTAACATCTAAGTCACCACCAAGTTGAGGTGATGTATCCTCAACTATGTTTGAAATACCTAAAGCTATTGTATCGATATTAGGATTAGTCCCATCACTTGCAGTTGCAAATACAATAGCATCACCTTTATCAGTTGCTGAAAAAGTAAACGAATCTCCTGAACCAGAAACATATTTAAATTGAACTGTGTAAGCACCTGAAGTTGAGTTTCTTAAAAAATAAAAAGTTTCTACGTCTAAAGGTATTGTTACAATTTGATTTCCTGTAATAGAACCCGTAAACTCAATCATTCTTGCTTGAGCTGTTCCAGTTAATGCACCATCTGCAACTGTTAAAGCAGTTGTTTGTGCACCACCAGCAATTGATACTGCTTTATAACCGCCAAGAACTTGTTCTATAAGATCTAGGTTTGCGTTTGTTTTTGTTCCCCATGTACCAGCATTTTCGCCAGTAGCCATTTTTTCTATACCAAGAGGTGTATATGTTGATGCCATAAATTTTATCTCCTATGCAGCGTCACTATAACTTGTATTTGATCCAGTTGCAACATCAGAATAATTACTATTTGATCCTGTTGAAAGTGCACTATAAGACGTATTTGAACCAGTGTCAACATCTTGATAATGTATAATAAATGGTTCTCCAACAGTGGCTGTCATTGTAAGTGTTGGTAATCCAACAACTTGATCTTTAGGATCTACGCTACCGATAGTAGAGCTAAATGAAACTCCTGTTAATCCCATCATTTGATCAGGAATATCTACAATTGTACCTATAGAAGCACTCATTGATACACCAGTTGTTGGTACAACTACTGATCCTGTTCCTTCAACAAAACCTACGGCTGATGTTATAGATAATCCAGTCGGTAATACTGCATCATTTGGAACAACTACAGATCCTTGTTGTGATGTAATTGTAAGTGTCGGTAGAAGAATTTCAACAGCATTGACTGCAACGGGAGTATTTAAAGTTGAAGTAATTGATAGACCTGTAAGAGATACGTCTTCGTTAGGTGCAAATGCATTTCCTTGTGTTGATGTAATTTCCTGACCAGTTAGTCCAACTGTTTGATCATTTGGATCTAAAACTCCAATTGCTGCTGTGGCAGAAACACCTGTAATAGACGGAGCAACTGAAATACTTGCTTCTGCATATCCTTGAAGATCATTAATAAGTAAACCATTTGGTTCAACTGTTACACTTATAACATTTGAAATTGTTCCAAGAGTAGAACTAAATGATTGACCTGAAGGAGTTACAGTTACACTAACTGCGTTAGTAACAGAACCAACATTTGAAGTAATTGATAAACCCGTAGGTTGAGCTACAGCATCAGATAATTGACCCCATTCATCTTCACCCCAAGACTTTGCTCCCCAACCTTGAGTTAAAACAGTGGCATCATTCCAACCAGCCTGTCCCCAGGTTAGTCGGCCCCATCCAGAAGAAACGT
>Ga0208157_1001233_pt1 | contig 11892 bp, 14 predicted proteins | sample 5_EtaG_FD_184077 | JGI IMG/M metagenome (GOLD analysis project Ga0208157, IMG submission 184077) | Marine viral communities from the Subarctic Pacific Ocean - 5_ETSP_OMZ_AT15132 metaG (SPAdes) (version 2) | ecosystem: Environmental > Aquatic > Marine > Oceanic | place: Pacific Ocean | collected...
CCATGATATCGGCTAAGTCTAATGTAAATGCTGTTGTTCCACTTGTTGCCATTATTTATTCCTAATTAACACTTCCACCTTCTACGAGCCTGTCTAATTCTTGAATTAGGGTCGTTTCTAGTTTTAGCTGAACTTCTTTTAAGTTGACCTAAAGACCTTGCACAATAAGATTTTCTACGTTTAGCAGCTTTACTACCTTTCTTTACTTTACCTGTAACTGCTGTTTTTAGTTTAGAGCCAGGGTTTAATTTTCTATAAGCTTTAACCCCAGCTTTAGTCATACCAGCACCAGACTTAGTAGAACGAAAGTTTTTCTTATTTCTAGCAGGCATTTTAGCCTGTTTTCTTATAGGCATAAGTATTTAGCTAAACTTTTCCGCCTCTAGCCTTGCCTTTAGCTCTCATAGTCATTTTACCGCCACGCATACCGCCTTTGGCTCTCATTGTAATTTTTTTACCTGCAGCATATCCTTTATTTTCCATAGGCATATCATTAGTCATTCTAGTATTCATACCCATACTAAACATTTTTTTAACATACTGTTTATTAGATTCAGCTCCCATTTCAGTTGCTTTTACTTTTCTGCCACCAGCCATACCACCTTTAGGTTTCATGGTTCTTTTACCACCTGCATAGCCGCCTTTGTTTTTCATTTTCATAATAAGTACCTTTATTTTTTAGCTACAGTTTTTTTCTTAGCTGTAGTTTTTTTAATTGTTTTTTTCTTAGCTGGTTTCTTACCACCAACATAAGCTTCGTTAATATCTGGAGTAGATGGATCATCAGCAACAAGTTGACCCTTGTCATTTCTTGCTCTTTCACCATTCATCTCATCACACTTGCGTTCTGCATCTTCTAAGTCTGGGTCTGGACCAAATATAGGTCTATAGATTCCATCCTCATCTAATTTTAAAACTTTATATTGTGATGGAAATTCACCAGTTTCTGATATTACATATTTTTTTGCCATAATTAATTCCTATTAGTCAGAATATACTTTAACCATTTCTAAAGTAATAGAGTAAGTATCTCCTGAAGAGTGTCCTTTAGTAGTAAATAAGATGTCTCCTGTTTTACCACTACCTGTGTTATTTGGTAAACCACCAAAGTCTTTAAAATCCATATGTCCATTACTACTCTCAGCAAGCTCTACTAATAAAACATTAGTAGTAGCATCTAAAAATAATTGCACAGACATACCTACAATAGCATGGCTAATTCGCATAACTCTAACTTCTGAACAGGCTACACCTGCTGCATTAGAAGCCAAAGCAGATACATCTACCTTGGCTACTGCGGATTCTCCTGTGCCATCGCTGACATTTGTAAACTTCATAACACAATTTCTTTCACCATCAATTATGGTTTGTGTTGTTACTGCATCAGCCATAAGTTACTCCTATTAAGCGTCTGCAAATGGAGTTACTAAAGTGCCTGAACCTAAAATGATTCCTTCTACTGCGTATTTAGCACTACCTACTGCAGTTACTTTAATAATACTACCTGCTAATCCACCTTTAGTTGAGCCATTTAATGTAATGACATCATTAGATGCACCAGAAATAAAAGTTTTACCTGTTGCATTAGTAACACCAGTATATAAACCGCCTACGAATTTATCTGTACCATCTGTAAGAATATCCATATCGGTAGCTGCTGTTTCTACTACAAAAGTAAAAGTAGCTCCTAAATTGTTTGTTTGATTTGGGTCGCTATCTTCACCTGGAGCTGTTGCTACTATGCTTGGTAAAGTAAATTTACCATCAGCATCATTACAGGTTAATATTTTACCTGCATGAGCCGCTACTGTTAGTGAAGTATCTGCAGTTAAACTAACTACGTTAGCGTTACCTGCTGAAATGAATCCTGCTAAAGATTGTATTGGACCTGAAAATGTCGTCTTTGCCATAATTTCCTCCTGGGAAATAAGTTCTACCGTCTTGGCTTGTCTGCTAGGTCAGTCTGTAGAACAAGTTAATAATCCTAGATTTAATAATATAACACAAAAAAAAGGGGAGCGTATGCTCCCCTTTACAGTTCTTACGAACTACCTGGCGAACCAAAGATACCTAGTGGGTCAGATACACCGAAAGAATATCTTTCTCTCGCTTTATATCTAACATTACCAGTATCGAAGTCTCCATCCATAGTAGTAGTCATAGGAGCTCTAACAAAATGCTTCATTCCATCTGGAACATCAGTAGTGATAAAGAAAGCATTAGTATCAGTTAAATAATGATTAACTGAATAACCTTCTGGAATCACTCCATTAGTTTTCACTGCATTTATGTCATTGTCAGCAGTTCCTACTCTGTAGTCACTTTGTAACAATCTAGTTGCTACAAACTGCAAGTCAGAAGGAATAATAAGCTTCCTAGCTTTTGCTGCAATTTTTAGACCTCTTTCATCAGTCCATTTGCCGATTTGGATGATTGCATCTTCTAAAGATGTTTCATTTAAATCTGCTCCTGTTGATGGTCTATTACTATTGGTGCCACCATTTACAAGTGGGTGAGCTGTGCTGAATAAAGCAACACCATCACCTGAAGAAAAAGTAGTTGAGAATCCATTGTTTAATGGATAAGCTGCTTTAACTTGTTTTGTATATGACATTGCACGAGCCAATGCTTTAGTATATCTAGCTGATACAGATACATAGAGGTTATCCTCCATAGCTTCTTCTGTAATGCTGAATCCTAAACCAATAGTTTCATGCGTATATCTAGCGACAAAAGATTCTTGTGCAGTATCATAATTGATAGCTGAACCTTCATCTTTGACTGGAGCTGCTCCAAAACCAGATAACTTCAATTCTTCTTCGAAACTTCTTTCAGAATTTTCAGTTACATAGATTTCTTCGTGCTCGTTCTCATAACGATTATATTCTTCACCGAATAATGCGTTAAGACCAGGTAAGAGTTGTTTTAACTCGTTAGCTCTTGAAATAGCTGCCATAATTTACTCCTTAACCTATACCTGTTGTATTTAACAACTGGTGTCCAACATTAAACATTACTAGTACATCAGTATAACTATCACCAACTTCACTATCTGGTCCATCTACAAAGTCAACGACTTTAAGTGGTAGTGTGTTGGTGGTATTTGCTGTACTACCATCGACTGCGTTTTTACTTGTACCTATTGCTGTACTTCCTGCAGTTTGCACAACAGCACAGTTCTTGCCAAGGTCGTCTTGTCCAAGAGATTCGTCTGATTGCATTTGCATTAATACGAAAGGGTCAGTAGCAACATACGCAACAATATCATCCGCAGCAGTTGATGCTGGGAAATATTGATTTGGTGTGAATTGCCCTGTAGAAGGGTCAGTGTAAGCACATCCAAGGAAAACACCAATAGGTGTTAAAGTTGCAGTACCAGTATCTTTTTGGATAGTGGTATTAGGGTTATCGTCACCCCACTTTACGAAATCACCAAAGAATATGGATGTACCATATGCATTTTTAATTTTGTAATGTGTAACTTTACCTTGATAAGGGCTTCCAACAACAGTTCCGCAAGGTCTTGCTCCCATAGGAGTTGCACTTGATGACATAATTGTCTCCTTATTAAATAATTATAAAATAAGAAACTATGAATCTTTACCAAATGTTGTTCGTGATTTTCTTTCAAAAACTTGTTTGGTAGCCATTCTAGAATCTTGGTCTTTAAAATATGTGTTATCTACCGATTCCAGTTGAGATTCTGCTAACTTATTAAAGTATTCATCTCTAGCTTTCGCTTTTTCTTCTGGCATCTTACATAACAGTTGCCCACCAATTTCAACATTACCTTTAACTGACCACTCTGAATTATGGTCCATCATATGAATTTGTAGTTCTGGATGGTCCTCTAATCTACAGGGTTGCCATCCTTCTCTAAATTTTCTAGACACATTAGGATTATCAGATTGACCTAAAAGGCTTGTTCTAATATACCTAAATATCCATCCTTTTTGAGGTGTCGGATTAGGTAAGTTCGATGGGTTTTCCCAGCTTTGTATACGCTGGCTAGCCTCTCGGCTTTCTATTTCCCTAGGGGTACGCTCTTGTGCTTGCTCTTCGCTAGCAGTATTAAGTTCTTTATTATCTTTATCAGACATATTAAGACTCCTTTAATAGTTGGTTTGCATACTGCTCTGGAGTTATATTAAGACGCTTTGCGAGGGCGACTTGGCTCTGAGTCAGATGAATTTTGCGAGGTGGTTTACCGCTATTCCTCGTGGCGGGTGCAACAGGATTCATTACCTGTCGTTTTGGGGTATCTTCAACTACTTCTGTTTCACTAGAAGCTACATTTTGGACACCGAAAAAATTTGGATATTCATTATGCATATGTTTATCTACTTCTGCATAATATTGTTGAGAATCTTTTTCAGGTAATATACCTTGATTACGAAGTCTCTTATCAATAGTTAAAGCATAAGAGGTCATTTCTTGGTGTTCTGGTACTGTACTCATAAACCAAGGATTTTTGTTTGACCAATTATCCATGTCTGGGTCAGATTGTTTTTGAATCTGAGGTTGTTCTTGTACTGGCTCTACATATTGTGATGCTATTTGTTGTTGCATCTGTTGTGCATAAGTACCAGCTTGTTGTTCAGCTAAAGTTGCTTGTGCTAATTCTGCTTGAGCACCAGCCATTACATCAGCATCACCTTCTTCATATGCTTTTTTAAATTTTTGTTGTGCGTTATATTTTGCCCATTGTGCATTATTAAGTGCTTGTTGGTTTAAAACATCTCCGCCTTGAGTAACTACACTTTGTAGTCTTTCATTCTCTGACATTAAATTCTTTAATACCTTTGTAGCTTCCTGAGACTCTCTCAGAGCCTGTTCTTTAGCTCTACGCTCTTCATGGTATTCATATTTAATTTTGCTTATTCTGTCGCCAGCTCTTTTACTGTAGTCTGCAATTTCTTTATCAACTGTTTCATCATCAACAGGTGCTTCATTTGTTTCTACTTTTGCTGGTCTTATATCTTCAGGAGGTCTTTCATCAATAACTTCAACTTCTACTTCACTTACTGGTGCTGTATTTATTTCACTTGCTACACCAAAGAATTTATCTTCTGAAGATTGTTCTGAAACTGGTTGTGCGTTTGTATCAATTACTTGTTCAATGCTCTCACTCATGCTCTTACTACTCCTGTTGGGTCATCGACTACTGCTTCCACAGTATCATCGTTAATTAAACGAAACTCTTTACCATACATTTTCATGCGAGTGCCTGAATAAGCTCTAAATATTACCCAATCACCTTCTTTGCACCAAGGTCCTGTTGGGAACCTTTTTTCATCACCATAAGCTTCAGTTCCTAGTTTTAGAACGAAACCACATATATTTGAAGTTTCTTCATCAACAACTGTTTGTGTAGCTTTAATGATTCCGCCATCTGTCTTTTCTTGAGCTTGTGGCATTGCAACAAGTATTTTCCAGCCTTTAGGTTGAGGTAACTGACTTTTAACTTCGTCACTAACCTCTGGCTTTTTAACACTATCTGGTTTTGGTATATTTACTTTTTTTTCAGTCATATATTTTGCACGACTTTTAGGTGTCGAGTTCCTATTCTTTAAGGTGTTGTTCTTTCCAATCAAGAACTTCACGCTCTGCAAGGGCTAAACCCTCGATTATTCCTGTCATTTTCTTATATTCAGCGAAGTCTTTACAACTTCCTGTTGAGATATGGTCAGAACATTCATTCATTATAGTTCTTAACTTTTTAGTTAAAAATCTAGAAAGTGATTGCTCATTGATATCATTACTCATTCAGATTGATATCTTTGACTAAATCTTTAGCAATGTCAAGTCCTAATTTATAATCTTGTGTAGATTGTTTTTCTTTATCTGCTTCTTTACTTAGCAAATCGCTAGCAATACGCTGTCCTACATTTAGACCAGTAGCTTCTTGTTGTGCTTTTATTCTAGCTTCTTCTAATTCTTTGTTAGTTTTTAGTCTAGCAGCATCAATCATTATTTTAGATTCATCTATCTGTTGTTTATTAGCTACTTGTTTTTCTTTAATCTCTAGTTCTTTTTGTTTAGCTAGTATGATTGGGTCTTGTGCTTGTTCTTGTATTCTAGCTTGCTCTGCTTGTGCAGCATTAGTAGAAGCTACTCGTTTAGCTGCTTCAGCAACCAATGTAGAAATACGTTTTTCTACATCTGCTGGTAGAGGTTCTCCTACTGGAGGTAACTCTATACCCATTTCTCTTTCAACTTGGTCTCTAAACTGTAATGCAAGATGTTGCATAATATAATCTGAACCAGCACTTTGTATAACTTGAGCATTTGGACTCTGTTGTACTTTTGCTTGTATATTTGGGTCTTGCTGTGCAGAAGCAAGTGTTTGTATATGAGCTTCATGGTCTTGGAACTCATATGCTTGTACTGGCTTACCAGTAATAATATTTTGTACTGCTGTAACTGGGTCAACTGCTGGCACATCTTCTTGTGGAGGTACAATAGTATCTACATCTTTAATGCCTAATACTTCAAGCATTTGTCTATGTAACTGTGCTAAGTCATATAACTGAGGTGCTTGTTGTGCTAATTGCATTGCAGCTTGATATTGCATAATTCTTTGAGCCATAGTTGCTGCATTTGGGTCAGATACTGGAAGTACATCTACTCTATTGTCAAAGTCTTGTACTTTAATCTGCTGACCTTCTTCTACTTCGTAAGGATAATTAGGCTCTGTGAAGTCCTTAATTACATTTACAAGTATTTCAAATTCTCTTTTCATTGCAGCATGAAGTCTTGCTTGAACAGCACTCATTACTTTCATGTTTCTTTCTAGTAATGCTAGAGTTGTTCCAACAGGTGCCTGACTATTCATGTCAGATGTTTTCATTTCAGCTATGCTTGCAAACTTCTTGCCTTCTTCTACTATGTTTTGTAGTAAAGAAAATAATGTAGGTGAAGGTTCTTTATAAGGTAAGAATGTAATATTGTCTCTAATAGCACCACCTGGTACATCTACATCTCTAAACTCACCTGGCATTATAGGACTATCATCGCCTTTAATACGCAAACCTCTAGCTTTTAAACCACCTGGCAGATTGCTTAAAGTACCTGCATCTACTAATTGCCTTAGTATAGATGTAGCTGATTTAGCTAATCCACCAATCATATGTATCAAACCAAAGCCATAAAAGCCTAATCCTGGTAAATATTGATAATGAACAAAATGCATCCTTCTTAACTTAGCCTTGTCATCTTCGTAATAGTTTCTTCTGATACTAAGAATAATGCCTGAAGGATTATCTATTGTTACTACATAAGGTAATGCGATACCTGTATCTTCACCATTTTCATCTTTATCTTCAAACCCTTTAAGGTCTAAGTCTACTTGCATTTCTAATATAGTATGTCGTGTATCGTAGCTATAACTCTCTGATTCACCAGTCATCTCATTATATTTCTTAGTAATATCTGATGATGTTGGTGTTGCATCTGGTAATTCTATATCTCTGTAGAATCCACTAACCTGCATCTTTCTGATGTCATTAGTAGACTTCTTCATTACATGAGTAGCTCTTTCACAAGTTTCTAAATCACTTGCACCATAATTAACTACAACATCTTCTGCTGGTACAAAGATACCACTAGGTCTGTTTAGTGTTGGGTCAAAGTAAATCTTTCTAAATGCTGAACCTGCTAATGGTAATGAAAACAGCATTTTTTCTGTTTCAGTACGATATTCAGTCATTTCATATGTAAGCAAGTAGTTAAGATAATCTTGAACTCTTTGACTTTGTTTTTCTTTTGTTGAATCTATTGGTCCTACTATCTTTGTTCTTACTGGACCTGCTGCTGGAAATATTTCTGATATTGCCTGCGATTGAAATTTAATAACTGCTTCACTAAGCATTGGATGGAATACACCACAAGCTCCTGCCCAAGGTGTTGTTCTATCTTCAATCTTTAATCCTAACTGGTCTAAACCTTTAGTATAAGTTTCTTCCCAATCAGCTCTTGAATCTCTATCTGAATTAAAAGCATTTAATAATTCATTACCTATAGAATTAAGTTCATCATCATCTAAATACTCTACAAGGTTTGAATCAAAACTTTCTGCTTGCATTTCGTTTGCACTAGGGTCAAAGTCAACAATCATTCCACCATCATCGGTTTCTGTTGTTAATGCATTTTGTATTTCAATATCTAAGCCTTCTTCTGGCTCCATCTCTACTAAGCCATCTATTGGCGTAGCAGGTTCGTATTGTTTATCTATAGCCAATGTAATCTCCTAGTAATAATCTGCTTTACGATTGTGTTCTATTGGCTCATCTTCTTCATCAGAATCTAGAGGAACAAAACCGCCTTGTCTAAATCTTAACAGAGCTTGCGTACTGCTATCAACTAAATCGTCATGTTCCATGTTAGGGAAACCAGCAAACTCTTCTACAACTTCTTCTGCCCATCTTGTTTCTGGTGCCCAAACAACGCCTGAAGCAAACAAATCAGATACAGCATTTACCCTAGATATTTTATCATTACCACGACTCGGTGTATATTCCTGTACTGGTATGCCTGTTTGTCTAAGTTCAAAGATTAAAGGCAAGCCTGCTGCTTTAGCCTCTACAATGAACGCATCTGGTTTATAGGCGTTATACTTCTCAAAAGCCATTTTCTTTAAATCTGGGAACTCTAGACGCTCCTTATAGGCATCTAAGAGTATAAGATTGGGTGCCACAAAACCATCATCATTTTCTTTGTAGAAAACTCCCCATGTAGTACAAGCTGAAAAGTCAGCTCTTTGGGTTTTTAAAAAGGCTGTGTCCCATGATTGAATAATGAACTCACAGTCAGGGGGATTCATCCCATCCCATACTCGCCACCATTCTCTTTTAACAAGAGCACCTTCTTCTGAAGTAGGGTCTTGTTGATACTGAGCCATCCACTTTGAACTAGGCAATTCAGCCTTCAAAGCTTCCAACTCTTCTAACTTCCAGAAAGCATCCCACAAAGGCTTACCAGAAGGTAAGATTGCAGGCAGTTCTATAACTTCCCATTGGTCGGCTCCGCCACGTTTGACACTAGCATCCACAACTTGACCAGTTAAATCTTTATTATGCCATCTTGTCATCACTACAACGATTGCACCATTAGGCTGTAAACGCTGTCTTGGACCAGATGTATACCATTCATAGGTACGATTAAAAACATTTATGTCTGAACTTGCACCTTCTTGTTCAGAGTGCGGGTCATCAATGATAAGTAAGTCAGCACCTTTACCAGTAACTGCACCACCTACACCGATAGCAAAATATTCACCGCCTTTGTTCGTGTTCCAACGACCCGCAGCTTTGGAATCCGACTGCAAACTAACATTCGGGAATATTTTCTTATAATCTTTACTTCCTACAAGGTTTCTAACCTTCCTACCAAAACCTACCGCTAATTCTGCGGTATGTGCTGTCTGTATTATCTTCTTTTCAGGTCTGCTTCCCAGAAACCATGCAGGTAATAGGTAAGACGCAAACTCGGATTTGGTATGTCTAGGTGGCATATTGATGATGAGACGCTTTAAATCACCATTGGCTACCCTTTCAAAGGCATCCGCCATAACTTGATGGTGGGGACCATGGATAAAAGCACTCCAAACTTCTTTAACAAACGCCATATAATCTGTAGAACACTTCTCTCTGGCTTTAGCTTCTTCTAATTCATCTAATAAACTTAGAAACTCTCTCTTCTCATCCAAAGAAAGGTTTTGTACTTGGCTTAATATTTGGTTACTCATACATCTCCTATACTAGATAGTAAGTATGTACTTCCTAAAAATAAAAACTTACTAAGTTCCTACCACTAAGTGGCACTTAATAAGTAAATACTCTACAAGTAGGTACCTACTAGATGTAAATCACGCTAGATTTTAACATAATTGCACATCTTCACAGGAAAAACAACCATTTTTACAAAATAATATTGGGGGTCTAGGGTCCCTTGGGTCTTTCCTGGAACAAATTATATATGATATCTATACAAAACGCTATCAAAATGCAATATATAGGGGGGGTCTATGAAAATGAGTAATATCCTGTGCATATCACTATGTATATAAGATAGTAGGAGTCCCGCACACACAAAAGGGGGGAGGGGGTCTATTAATAGTGGCGGAATCCAAACACAATATGTAGTGGTTCAACGATCATCTGGTAACACAACATCTTGTGTCTACCCCTATATATAGTGCATGGACATATCGCACCACATACAGCACACACACAGCCTATGTGTTGACCTATTAGATAGTTGGTTGTTGGTTGTCTATTGGTTGCTTAGTAATGCTTCGATACGCTCTTCAATATCTCTCTCAACTTCATCACTTGTCCTTGCTTCCTTGGTCTCTACTACATCACTAAACAAACTAACTGACTTGCCTAGTAGTTCCAAGGCTCTAATCCTAGCTGAATCTGAGTCTGATTCCTTGGACTCTCTATATAACTGGTCTATGACATAGTTTCTTGTTCTAAGGCTACTAGCAACTGCTGACTGCTCTTTACGTTCAATAGCCTTATGTATGCTTTGTGCAATCTTAGGGTTCGCTACAAGCTTGCTTGCTTCCACCTCTACCCATTTAGGTATCTTCCCTTGCTTGGTTAAAGTAACATCATAGACCTTTGCATATGCTTCTTTATAACTACCCAACTTGCCCTTGATAATTTCATCCACAAACTGGCGTTGCTTGATGGTTAGTTCTAGTTCTTTTTTAACTACACTTAGACTTGGTTTTTTTGTATTGCTCATATGATAAATATTAAACGAACTGGATTGATTTTGTAATGCTCACATACTGCTATCAAATATCATGTACTGGTAAATGTTTACTTTGATGTTTACATGAATTAAGATGTTCTCAACAAACAACGAATATGGAGATTTTTTATTAGACAAATTTAAGCAACTATCAAGTAGAGTTCCCAACGTAGATACGAACTTGATTGAGGGTCTTGAGAATTACCCTCGAAGATAGAGAGAAGCTTCAAAACAAAACACGTACCATTAGAAGTGCTGAAAGGATTCGATATAATCTGAAACAAAAGCATGGATGCGGAAACGATAACTTCCAGTTGCGACTACTCCAATAGTCTGTGAATTAACACACTGAAGAGAATCCTAATTATGGGGTTCAAGAAACTTATAAATACTTGGAGGTATTAATTATGTTTAAACCAAGCGAAGCGAAAATGTCATGTCTATCAGTTCTGAAAGGGAATAATATTCCATTCTTAATTGGTGGAACTGGCGTAGGTAAATCCGCAATTGTTAAAGAGATTGCGGAGGAACTAGCGGAAGATAGGACTTTGACTGATTCAGTCAATCCTAAAGATAATGAATTTGGATTCATTTCTTTTAGATTGGGGTTAGTTGAATCTATCGACTTAGGCGGATTGCCTTACATTGAAGATGGTACTCAAAAGAAGGCGTTTCTAGGGAATTTACCTAGAGGTGGCGAAGGGGTATTTTTCTTAGATGAATTTGCTCAAGCACATTCAAGCGTGCAAGCAACGATAGGACAATTATTAGACCCAAAAGGGCAAAACGAAGAGCGTAGAATTGGCGATTATGTTTTCCCAAATGGATGGAAAATTGTACTAGCAGGCAATAGGCATACTGATAGAAGTGGTGCGAATAAAATTCTTAGGCATTGCCAAGATAGAACGACTGCAATTCAGTTTACTCACGATGTTGAGGACTGGTTAGCATGGGCTGATAAGAATGATGTTCATATGGATGTCCAAGGATTAATTGGATATATGCCACAACTACTTTGGGAGTTCGACCCTAAATGCAATGACCCTCAGCCAAGTCCAAGAAGTTGGACAAGGTTAAGCGATACATTGAAAACCAATCCGCCTAAACAAATAATGCAAAAATTATTTGAAG
>Ga0208157_1001235_pt1 | contig 11885 bp, 13 predicted proteins | sample 5_EtaG_FD_184077 | JGI IMG/M metagenome (GOLD analysis project Ga0208157, IMG submission 184077) | Marine viral communities from the Subarctic Pacific Ocean - 5_ETSP_OMZ_AT15132 metaG (SPAdes) (version 2) | ecosystem: Environmental > Aquatic > Marine > Oceanic | place: Pacific Ocean | collected...
CAGCATATCCTTGTCCGCTTCTACCTGCTGACTGTCTAACTACAGCTCTATTGTAGTCATAAAAAGCTTTGTCAAGTAAATCTAGTTGTACTTGAGAACCTATTTTATTAAACTCTCCAGGCGTTAAAAAACCTCTAGACTCCTTGTTAAGTATTGATAATACTTTAGTGTATACATTGTCTACTGATATTGCCATTTTTTATTTTATTATAATTACAGGCCCTAATTAAAGGGCCGTAATTACTAGTTATTAGTTTATTCTTTTTTGTATTGATTTGTAAACTTCAACACCTTCATCTGTTTTAAGCCATGCAGCAAATGCGCTATATGGATTTTCATCAAAAGGTACTTCCATTAATTTTCTATCATTTGATCCCCAAGAAAAACTTCTTTGGTCTTGTGATAATTTAACAATATTCATTTCACTTGCTTTAATTGCAAGGTTTCTAAGTACAACGTTTTCATCTTGTACTAAATCTAAAAATAATACTGGGTTGTTTTTAGCAAAAATATAAAGATCTCTTTTTATTTCGCTAGAGCTCATGCTATTTACAGCAGATCCTTGTTCAACTCTTAATATAGCTTCTGCTTGATCAATGTCAATAGATATAGCTGTATTAAGCGCTTGCATTTCAGTTTCAATACTAACTAATTGCTCTTTAGCTTCTGCTACTTCGTCTTTTTCTTCATAAACATAACCTTTTTTAGGGTGATACAAAGATAAAAGCTTTTGTAAAGGTTGATTTTGTTTTGATACAAATAAAACACCTTGTTCAAAAATAATATGATCTAGTATAACATTACTATCTTGTTCATCAACAAAAATAGAATTTTGATTACTTGCGTATCTCATTTCTCTATTTATACCTTTTTCTTCATCAAACCATAGCATTGGTTTTCTTTTTGTAGATTTAGACTGTAATACATAAGACAATGGCGAAGCATTACCTTTTAAATAGTATTGTCTATTTTTAATTTCCCACTTAGGGCCTTGAGGTTCTACTACCTCAACTTTTTTAGCCTTTTTAGGCTTTTGAACTTTCGTTTCCATAATATAATATAATTAAATAGTTAAAAAATAAAGGGCTAGGCGCCGAAGCGCCTATTCCTTTAATTATTGATTGACTTATGAGTCATGTGTTATTGCACACCCTGTGATATCTGAATCAGCAAATACTGAATTCAAAGCGTCACAAACAACGATAAGACCGCTATTGTCATCAAAACTTGCAGCGTTAATAGCTTTAGTAATTGATTCGATAACTTTCTTATGTTTTGCAGATGTAATTACCAAGCTAACTGTATCAATTTCAGTTGTCGCGCCAGGTCCTGTAACAGCAGATACAAACTTCATTGCTACTGAAACAGCATCACTTGCATCAACACTAAATCCTAAAAAAGAACTTAGAGGATAACAAGCCATGTCAGCGGCAGCATCGATAGTGTCTCCATCTGTAAAAAATAAATATTTATCCATTTTGTTTAGTTTTTAAAGGTTATTAATTATGATTCTTTTAACATTACAAAGTTATTAGCACCTTGTACTACTAAACATCTTTCAGATAAATAGTGTACCTCCATGATGTCATCTCCAATATAAGAAGCAGATCCCACAGAACCAGTAACCCAAGATTTCATTCTTCTGTCATCAGTTTGTGAAGCTCTATATCTTACGTGTAAGAAAGGTCTTGTAATGTTTTTACCAAGTGATTGGTCATAAACACTAGAAGTTCCAGCAGGAATTAAACATCCTGAAACATCACCAAATCCACCTCTTGCAGCAGCATCGTTTAGGTATTTCCAGTCAGACTTATAGAAGTCATAAGAACCTCTTCTAAATCCAGAGAAACCTAAGTTAAGCGCCATATCAGCAGAGTTTTCAAATACTCCGAAAGAAGCACCACCTTGGTAGTTAGAGTTTAACCCAGCAACCATATCATCGATTGTAAGAGCTAAAGATCTATTTACATAAAGCATGTTTTCTTCAATTGCACCTTGCTTATCAAGATTTTTAAGTAATAAATCAAAGTCAGCTAAACTAGCTAAATCTTCAAATACATTACCTCTTGTTTCAATAGCAGCGAAAAGACCTTCAGTACCAAACTTATCACCAGTATCAGCGATAGCAGTATCAGCAACAGAAGTTCCTTCAACACCTAATACAGATTCAACCATTGAAGTTTCAAGATAATCTTCGAATCTCATTCTAGTTTCACCAGCAGATTTTAAGTACCAAGAGTAACCTACGTTACCAGCTTCGTCGCTACTTTCAACCCATCCGATTTGAGCAGTATCAGAACCAGAAATCTTAAAGTGATCTTTAATGATAATTGGTCTGTTGTTATACTGTTGGAACTGAGGCTTAAGTTCTCCTACCATAGAAGCAGAACCTTTTGCAAATTCAGAACCATATACAAATATATTTAATTGCTCGTTGTTTTCAAATCCAGCAGTGTCTAGACTAGCAAATTTATAAGGTAATAAAGTAGCATCAACAGTACCAGCGTCACTTGCAACTCCAGTTGAAGTTGAAACATAACATTGTACAGTTTTAAGCCCAGTAGCAGCATCAGTAACGATAACTGTATTACCAACTCTAAGAGAGTTAGTATTAGCAGATCCTAAAGATACCGTACTATTACCTTTAACCTCAACTTCTATACTAGTAGTAGATCCAGCAGCGCCAGAACTTTTATAAGCAATGTGAAGTCTGTTTTGCTCAGACCAAATAACTTGATCAGATTCCATAGGCATTTCAGCCCCTACCATTTGAAGGAATCCACTAATTGAACGATTTCCGTATCTTTCGATTTCTTGTTCGTACAATTCAGGTAAGTATTGTTGTGCCCATCCAGCAGTAGCCGAAGCCGTGAAGTCAATATAATTGTTATCACTTACAGTTGGGGAAGGCTGAGGAGTTAGAGAAAATGATCCTCCTAATCCTAAAGACGTATTAAATCCCATTTTGTTTTAATTTTAAGTTGTTATTTATTTCTAATTTTAAATTTCAACCTAGAGCTGTCATCACCGCTTAAAACTTTAACTTTAAATCCTGAAGCATCTACTGTAGGAGTAGCTGATCTTGGAGACATATCAATGTTTTTAGCTTTCATTGTAGTCTCTTTTATAGCATCGGCTTTTCCTTGATCGTAAAAATGCTTTACAATTTTGTCAATGTTTTTTGCAGCATACAGAGCTTTGTGGTAACCTTTAGCATCATTCATCATATTATTTTCGTCAACGTACTCCGATACGAAATTTAAAATATCACTTTGATACTGCCTTGTACTTTGAACATCACTTACTTTAAACCTATACGTCTTTTCGCCTACGTTAAAATCAAAACCTTTGAAATTTTGGTTAAAAACATTATCAGTTGCGTTTTTAAAATGTTCTGCACTAGCTTTTTGAGCTTTACCTAAAGTCTCTTGCTCTTGGCTGTATTTATTGTAAAAACTAACTGCTTCTTGTTGTTCTCTAGTCAACTTAGAACCCAACTTGACTTCCTTGTAGTATTGATCTTTTAAACCAGTAAGATGCTTTTTAGCTCTTGCAATTTCTTCTTTGAAAGCCAATTTTTTCTTTTTTATATCTCTTGGCTCATCAATATCCTCATCAAACTGAAAGTTATCTTCAATTAAGAAGTTAATTTCTTCCATATTTAAATGAGGCTTAGTATTTTTATAATACTCTATTATTAAAGTATCATTGTCAATATTTGAATAATCAGCGTTTAGTCTAGTATAATCTTCTAAACTACCACCTGTTTCTTCCATAAACTTAACTAAATCTTGTAAGTTTTCTGGAACTACAACTTGTGGTTCTATTTGTTTTTCTTCAACTGGTTGTTCAACTATTGTCTGTGCTTCAACGTTTTTAGTATCAGCTATTTCTTCTTGTGTTACTTCTTCAAGAATTACTTCTTGCGTTTCACTTTGTTGGGCAAGCTCTTTAACTTGCTCTTCTTTGTTTTCTTCAGGAACTTCTTCGCTAACGTTGGATTCGTCGCGAACAGGTACCTCATCTGTGCCCTGCTCTTCAGTGGACTCATTTTGTTCTTGAAATTTTTTTAATTTTGATAAATCTATTTTAATAGTTCCATCCTTTTTAACCTCCTTGTAAGAAATTTTTTCTTCAACAGGTTTTTGTTCTTCAACAGGTTGATCTTGTGTTTCCACCTCTTGAATAACTTCTTCTTGTTTTTCAGTGTTTTCCATGATATAATATTATATAATTAGTAAATTACCTAGGTTCAAATTGCTCTAGGCCAAAACCATCTAAGTTGTCAAATCCAGCAGATTCAAAACTCTTAGGTCCAGTGTCTTTTTTTCTTTGATCAATTAACTCGCTTTGTTGAGTTGCTTGTATTTTAGTTCTTTCGTCTTTACGATCTTCTTTTTCTTTTTCTCTTTGTTTAACGTTATCTACTTCAGCTTGTCTTAACCTTAAATTCATTTGAAACTCTAACTCCATTAATTCTTTTTTAATAGCAGCTTCTCTTTCCATTTTTTGTATTTCAAACTGAGACTTTGATTGTTCTATTTGTACTTTAGACTGAGTTAATGCTTGTTGCTTTTGCATTTCAGCAGCAGCTGATCTTTCTGATGCAGCAGCATTAGCTTCAGCTTGTACTCTTATATTTCTTTCTTTAAACGCTTGGTCATCAACTTGTTTTTTAATTCTTCTTATTTTAAGTAGTTGATTAGCTAGTTTTAAGTTTTTAACTTCTCTAATATCAATAGCATCATCAAGATTTATTTGCTGTGACTGTAGTGCTACTTGTATATTATTCTCTAACAATTGTTTTTCTTCTTCATCAGGCGCTAGTTGTAAGAATATACCAAAATCATGCAAATGTAGGTTTGACATTTCTTCTAGCGTAGCTACATTAAATTTACCTAATGATTTTATAAATGATTCTCTAGTTGGTGAGTACTCAATAACATCAGAAACTCTCATAGCGATACACTCAGCCATTGATAAAGTTAAATATAAACTAGAGCTTAACACGTGTCTTGTAGCGGTGTTGCTATTTGCAGCTGCTAGTTTCTGTAAACCAACTAAAGCGTTACTGTCAGGCATACTACCGTCTCTTGCTTCATTTAATCCTGTTACATCACGCATCATTTGTAAGTAGTAGTTATAAGTTTGTATTAAACTTTGTATCTTACCACCTTTTGCGCTAGTATTTAATTCTGAAACAGGCGTAGTACCTCTGTTAAAATCACCATCTTGGTTCATTGATCTACCAATAACACTACCCGTCTGAAAGTACATGTTGAGTGCTTCTTGTGGGTTATAGTTAGTACCGTTACCTAAATCTATTTCAGCTAAAGCATCAGCGTCTAAATAAACACCATCTGGTACCATTTTAGATAATACTTGTTGTAATTTTAAATGAGTTAGTTGAATCATGTCAGCAAAACCAGTTACTCTACTTACAAGCGACTCTACTCTTCCTTGATATATTCTAGGCGCTACAACAGCGTAGCTCATAATAGCTTTAGTAGTATCAGCTTTTGGTCGCATCATATTTTTCTTCAACTCCCACTTTAATAATTTCTCACCGCTACCTATTATTTTAACACCTTCGTATACAACCTCTATCGCTCTATCTACTCTTTCAAAATCTTCGTTAGAAGGAGGATTGAAAGTATCATTTTTTTCTAAAGCTCTTTTACCACCTGTTGATGTATTTTTTATTTTATAAACTTGATTCATATAAGTTTTATATTCAAAATACAAAACTTTAATCACATTGTTATCTTCAGATTTACCTTTATATCCAGAATTATTTGTATAAGAACCACTATAACCTCTATATTCTTCTAATTCTTCATCTGTTAATTCAGGAAATTGTTTTTTAAGTTCGTTTACGTATATCTCTTTTACTTCTCCAATATAATATATATCATCAAAATAAGGTGACTCTGTAGGAGAATAAACTAAATCAGCTGGATCTACATATTCAACTTTAATACCTTCAGCTTTATTAAAAGAACTTTTTACAGCTCCCATACCTATAACAGCTAAATCATAATTAAATCTATCTCTTATTAATTCATATTTGTTTTTATCAAATATACTATTAATAGCTTCTTCTTCAGCGACTTCAATACTTTGCTTATAATTAAGCTGCATGTGTAGATTTAATTCTTCTTTAGATTCTGGTATTTGTGATTGTTCATTATTAAAAGTGTCTATTCCAAAAACATTTTTAACTTCGTTTTTAAAATCCTTACCCATCATATCATTTATCATAGCCTCTACATAATCAGTTCTTTTCTTTATAGAAAAAGGATCTTGAGAATAAGCTCTAATATCATATGACCTATCAGCCATACCATTTACAAGTATATCTACGAATTTGGGTATAATAGGTACTGGTTTCCAGTCTAAATTAAGGTAAGATAAATCACCATTAATAGATAATTCATCTTTATATTTTTTAATAGATTGCTCTCCTCTAGCGTATAATCTTAAATTATGAAATGATTCTTTAAACTTACCATATCTATTATAAGATCCACTATTATTAAACCACTCGTGCTCTATGGCTTTACCAACCTTAGAACCATATTCTAACGTCATCTTTTCTATATCACTAACAGCTTGGCTAGGAAAAGCAGTTTTAATACCTTTATTAATCATTCTTATATTATTTGTGATCTAACACCTTTGTTATCATATTTTTTAATACCAAGGTTTATTGATTTTATTTTTCTTTCTTGAGTTGGTTTATACAGGTTTTTATTACAAGCCATTAAAGCTAAACCAGAACTTATTGAAGCATCAAATTTAGTTCTATTATTTATATCAAATTTAGCCCAGTCTTCTAATGTTCTTTGAAAATACATGTCACCATAGCTATCACCCAATTGTCCTACATAATTTTCAATATAACTCTCTATAGCAGCGGCATGTGCTTGCTTAATATCTTCACTTGAATTAGGTATACCACCTATTTCTTTTTCTGTAACTGATAGTTTGTTGTAAACTTTATCAGGTCTGTTCATAGAATATCCTCTGTAACCTCTACGTCTTAAATAGTACAGTAATCTAGGTTTATTATTTTCGCACAGTATTGGCATACCATAAAATACTAGAGCCATTAAAACATCTTCAAAAAATATCTCAGCTGTTTGTGGTCTAGCTACATATTCTAAAAAAACTCTATTAGGCGGTACGTTTTCCATACTAAATTTAGTAACACCATGTAAAGCACCATTAGATCCTAATCTATCTACTGTACCTGATATATCGTAACTATCACAACCAAACGCGCCTACATGTTCATTACCAGGATATTTAACACCATTTTTAACTATTACCCTATTCTGTAAGTTCATTTCTGGTATCCAACTTATTTTAAATCTTCCATTATTATTTGGCATAAATTCTACGGCAGTATCTTTTACACCGTTTTTCCATTGGAAACTTCCTTTTGTTACAAGACCAGACATTTTCATTTCCTCATTATAATCTATTTGCTCGTATATTCTAGTTAGATTAAATAAAGATTGTTTTGTTTCATCTCTAAAAGCATGTTGCTCTGTACGAGGAAACTGTCTGTAATATTCGTTTAAAGCGTCTTGATCCGACTTTAAACCATCAACTTCATTATTCCAATAATCTATAACTCCGTCTGTAATTTCATCTCCATAAGGTCCAACAGTTTTTTCTCCTGGATTTTCGAATACAGGTAATCCATAAGAATCAATGTATCCTTCGTAGTTCCATTCCATAGGTATGAACAAACTATATAATCCTGAGCGAGTCTGTCCATTGGCGTTTCTTTTTTTAACATCTGAATCATAGTATAGTTTTTTAAAGTTATCACCACCTTTATTAAGCGCGTTAGATGTTGAACCCATCATACACTTACCTATTATTTTACTACCTAACCTTAATGTGGTTTTCGTAACCCTCCAGTTGTTGAGGATGTTGTTCGGCTTCTCCCACTTCCCCGATTCATCATGGACGAGGAGTTTAAGTTTCTCCCCATCGTAGGAGTTGTCACCGGTGTTCTTCCAATCGATCGTGGTGTCAAGTCCCTTGAGATCCTGTAAGGCTTCGTCGTTGGCGGATGTTGAGGTAAGTTTACGACGGGTGAACTTGCTGGCTGGGACACGGTAGGCAAGCTCGGTCTTTGGACGGTCCATTCCGTCCTGGGTCGGTTTGAAAAAGAATGGGTAATTAACGGATATGGGTACCACCTTATCTGTGAACATACTCTTCGCGTCAGGTCCGGACTTGGATAATATACCATACCTACTGTCACTTGATATGGTTGCCAAGTTAACCACCTCTCCTGATGCCATGAAAGAAAACCCGGAACGCCTGTTCTTAAGGTAACACATCCCAAAGGATCGTGTATCTGCCTTACAAGCTTCCCAGAAAATAAAGAATAATCTATTTGATTCACGGAAGTTTGGTGCCCCGACGTCAATCTTAGACCACTGCAAGTACATGTAATGAGTACCACTAATGTAAGTAGGAACGTCTTTGTTATAAAACCAAAAACCTTCTTCCCTACGAGTAAATTCATTATCGATGTAATCATACCATTCTTCTTTAAATTCGCTAGGATATTTCTCCCAGTCAAAAACTGTTTTTATTCTTGATAAAGCTTTAGGATATTCAAACTTATTCCATTTGTTATCTTTAAACTTATAAATATCTTTTTGTTTTGGTAAGGCTATTTTTAAGTTTTGTATTTCATATACTTCACCTATTTCACCAGTCTTACTTATAACTACAAAGTCATGTTCTTTGTTGTAACCATACTGCCATTTTTTATACCTATTGTTTCTATTTAAAACTTTAGGTTTAACATAATCAGTTAGTACTTTTAATAAAGTTTGCTCGTACATTATTTAGACCTCCCTTCCGCGAAACCTTTAAAAGTTTTTTCTTTTGTTTCTTTTTTAGGTTTTTCATTTAACATATCCTCTTCTTCTTGTATACGTTTAAGTATTTCAAAAGCATCAAATATTGCTAGTTTTTTTGTAGCAGCTGCGTTTTTTAATCTGTCAGCGCTAATGTCATCTTCTGAGTCTACAATAGGTTCTTTAGCAACTTTAATAAGTTCGTCCACAGCCACTTGCCCAGCTTGGATTATATTCAACTTCGTCTCCTTTGTATTCATATTTAATTGTAATATCATTAGTTCGCATACGGTATAATCTGTCATTATCTATAACAAATTCATACTCACTGCTTGGGCTAAACCCAACAAGGCTTCCCTCGTTCACTTCTAAAGCATCTAAGGAACTATTACCATATTTTAGTATCCCAACACGAGAACGTTCTTTTTGAACAGTTATAAGATGTTTTTTATTTTCAACTATAGGTTTAACAAAACAAAAATCAAATGGTGCTTTCCACTCGTTATCTTGTTTATATAAAAATATTTGATCGTAAAAACAAAAATATAAATCTTCTTTAAAATATGAAGAACTATTTTTTTCAACACCTCTTACGTCGTAAAACCTTCTAAATACATTATGGTGTACAACTACTTCGTCACCTATTTTTATATTTGTTTCACCTATTTTTGGTATTGATTTTACAATACCTATTCTATTAACGTACTTATGATCGTCCATCGTAGTATTAATAATAAGTTTTTTACCATCAATATCTACCTCGTTATCGTATCTACCATTTTTTGGTTGTACTATAAAGCTAAATAAACTTTGCATTAGTATTCTAAATTATATTCAATTGAAATAGCCATATTGGAATTAAATTTTTTCCAAGGTATAACTTCGTGTTCTTTCGTAATATATATATTATATGAATTATCTTTTTGATCAAATAATATATCAGATATACAATGTCCTCCGTAAACCTGTTGGCCTACGGAGTAATGCATTGCTTCATTTTTATAGTCAGCTCCTATGCTTATTTTTCTAATTAACTTAGCCATAGGATTTGATTTATTTATTTTTCTTCTGCTACTTCTTCTTCTTTTTCTTCTTCTACTTCAACCACTTCATAAGAACCATCTTCAAGATTGATATTAACCTTACCGTATTCTTTTTCTAACTCGTCAGCAGTTTCTTTAGTTTTTTCCATTACATTATTTAAAGCATGTAACAGCTCGTGTTTCTGTGCTTCAACAGCACCAATATCGTTCACTAATTGTGATCTAACTTTTACTTGAGCTTGAATTCTTTTCAATTGCTCTTCTGTAATTTTCATTTCTTTTTTACTCATAATTTTGGATTTTTGGTTTTAATTTAATTTAATTATTTTTTAAATATACTAGCTGCTTTTTCACCACTCCGACCACCGAAATAAGCTAAAACTACAGCCATCATAACTTTTTCAAAAGTATCATTCCACGTATTATTTATTTGAAACGGTATACTTTCTACACTATCTAAGATACCAGCTAAAGAAAATATAACAATACACCACACTAATACTAAGGGGCGTACATTTTTTGACATCCATGAGTCAGACATTGAGTCTGCTTCCCATCTTGATGTTATAGCTGTTATTTCTTTTTCTTGTTGTTCAAATATCATTTGCTGTAATTTTACTTTATCGTCTGCAGGTGCATCTGATTTAGTAATAGCTTCAATAGCTTCTCTTGGTGATGTAACACCTTGCAATACGTTTCCTAATGTAGGGTTGATTACAGAAGCTGCGCCAAACAATAATTGGCCAACAGTAGTATCTTTAAACTTCTTTTTATTTGACATTTTTTCTGCCTTTACGTTCTTCACCTTTAAGAGCGTTATCGATGTCACCTATTTGATTACCAACTTCTTTAAAAGCTTTAACTACATCTTGTAATTCTTGAGTAGTTAGTTTAGCTCTTTTTTTAACTTCTTTGATAGTTGCAATAGCTTTTTCATCAACAGTGGTTTTACTCCATAGAGCTTTCCACATATCTTTCCAGTATTGTTTAGTTAATCTCCACATAGCTTATAATTTTAAAGCATCTATTTTAGCTTTTTCATCTACTGATAATCCAGATACAAATTGTGTAATAGCCATTTTAAGCTGTATGTGTCTTTCGTTTCTAGCTAATTCATCTTTTTCATCGTCTGTTCTGTCTGATTCTGTTACAGCTCTAACTCTTTCAACGATTGCTACTGAATCCATAGTAGATAATATTTGTTGTGCTAATTCGTCAGCACTCCATGTTTCTTCACTCATAATTTAATTTTATTTATTGATTATTAATTACTTATATATATTTACTTGTTTTCTAGCGTTTTTACTCTAATGTCTTATTTTAAGAAGATCTCCAGTTCTATAAACATCACCTACAGCTAAACCAGCTGAACTAGCTGCTGAGTTATCAGCGTGCTCAGGTACGCCTTGAATATTTACCCCTGTACTTGTGGTTTCAAACTTTCTAGCTGAATCGTAATAAAGTTTTACTGCGCCGTCAGTAATAAATTCAGCCATATTTTCCGTAGTGCCTTTGTTTATTTGGACACTTGCACCATTACTTGTAATAAGTAAATTTCCTGTACCACTATCTTGTATATATGAGTTTGAAGCATCGTGATAGATTTGTAAGTCTTCCCCACTACCTGCTATAAATTTATTTCCATCAGTAACATAAACGTGTCCACCTGAATTTATATTGCCTGTTGTAGTAAAAGAACCTGTAACTGTTACTCCATTTGTAGTAGTTTCTAATTTAACTGAGTTATCGTAATATAAACTAACTGCACCATCTTCAACAATAAGTACACCATTTTCCCCTGTTTTTGGTCTTAATGCTATTGCACCACTTGATTGTTCAATAACAAGTGAACCTGTACTATTTTTAATAAAACTATCTGAACCATCGTGATATATTTCTAAATCTCCACTTGTGCCTAATTTTAATTTTGCATTATCAATAAACCTTGCATTTT
>Ga0208157_1001243_pt1 | contig 11818 bp, 13 predicted proteins | sample 5_EtaG_FD_184077 | JGI IMG/M metagenome (GOLD analysis project Ga0208157, IMG submission 184077) | Marine viral communities from the Subarctic Pacific Ocean - 5_ETSP_OMZ_AT15132 metaG (SPAdes) (version 2) | ecosystem: Environmental > Aquatic > Marine > Oceanic | place: Pacific Ocean | collected...
CGCCATAATAAAATACTCCTTGGCTTAAAGGTTAAGATAAAAATTTGACGAGTGTTGTGGAATTACCTTCACTAAACTCATAAGTCTTGTAGGCCGTAGCGTACATTTTGTGACTTAATTAGAAAGGTACAGTATTTATCACAGGGTTTCGTCCCTATCGAAACATTTTTTCCAAGAAAATAAATCGCAGCCAATAAAAAAATCGTCTGGGGTGATATGTTTCGTTAACTTTCCATCCAGTTCTTCAACTTTTTTAAAGATAACTCTCTCTCTATCTATAGCTACAAGTGCCACAATATCACAAACTTCTTTTGTTAATGGCTGTTTTGGTCTGCTCCCAGAGGCAATAGAGAAGTGATATGAGAAATACTCTCTTCCTTTTCGCTCATACGCCCTTTTCATTCTGCTTGATTTGACCTGTATCCTGAGAGGCTTGCCATCCTTTAGAGCCAGAATGTCTGTCTTTTGGAGGTGGACGAGGGTGCAAGGTATGTCCATCTTGAGTAGCTTGACTGAGCAAATGCTTTCTCCTAGCTGACCAGTAAGGATATTATCAGTCATTTATTCTTCTCATAAAAGATATGACCACCTATCTGCTTTATCTTTGATACATCCGAAAGCCAGTAAGGAGATACAGATGTGGCGTGAAAGAAGAGGGCAGTTTCTCCTACGCAGGTTACACGGTCTTTCTCCGTGTATTCATCCAGCATAATCTTTGCGAGGAAGACAGAGTTTTCCCACGCTTTCTTTTCTTTTGGCTTGTCTGACTTGCCGTCGCAATACCAACTGAAGGAGCAGACCCTATCACCCTTTTGAGTTACGACTTCCTTTACTGTGTCTGGGTAGTGGGGGGAGGCAACACGGTTCAGGGTTACTTCGGCGACAGCTATTTGTCCCTGCAATGGTTCATTGCGAGATTCAAAGTAGATGTTAAGTGCGAGCCAGAGTACTGCTTCGATCATGGGTTTCTGAAAAAGTAAGCCCCCGTTAGGGGGCTAGTTCAGAGAGACAATCTCTAGGCTAAACCTTTTTGTGCCATCTTTTGATTTGCGAATTGGTCAAACCTGCTTTCCGTAGGGGCATCACCTGTTGCACCAGCAGACGGTGAGCTTCCTAAAGAGCCTGTATAAGCAGATCTTTTCTTCGCAATTTCAACAAGACGCTCCATTTCTGGAGAGTTGAGATTGTTTTTATAATCTGTCATTAGCTTCATTGTTAATGACGGGTCGATAAGATCCTCCATTGTGTATCCACGCTCTGCCATAAACACTGGGAAGTTTTCTGCCGCTTCGTCTGGCAGACCAAGTTGTTGTTGAATCCTGTCTATGTTGTTTCCGATTTGCTTTTGCATGGCTTGGATCTGCATATTGTTTGCATTATCCATCGTGTCTTTAGCGGCATTGACGTTGCCCTGTGACATCTGAAGAACCTGATTAAGCATACTTTCCATCTTCGCCATTCTGTCGCCCATGTTGCTCATGCCAGACGTATTGCCTTGCATCATTTCTGCATATCCAGGGGGAAGAGATATTGCGTTGTCTTCAGACCACTTTGTCAAAGCGTCGCCTATGTTTTCTTGACCTGCTTTTGCAGGTTGCTCACCTTTGGTATTCCCCATTTCAGGGTTCTTTCTGCTAGATTTTAGGATATTTTCTAGCGTACCTGCTACGTCCTTCGGTTGCATGTTTGGGTTTGCTCTGAGAATTTTAGCTACTAGATCGTTGACTGGCTTTAAGTTTGCATTTTGATAATTCAATGCGGCGTATCTCTGCATAGTTGAAGAGATTTGCTTTGGGGTCATGTTGCGTTTTTTGCCATCACCCATTTCTATCTCGTAGACAACAGCTTCCGCTTGCATCTTGTCGCCTTCAGTTTGAGGGCTTCCTTTCGCAGACGCTTTGTCTTCGTTACTGTCTTTTGCCTTTGGCTCTGGTGCTGGTGTAGGTTCAACAGGCATATTGTTGGGCGTACCGAGCTTCGCCGTTGAGATACTGTCGATTATTGCTTTGTCGTCTATAGCCATTATTACTCCTTGGGAGGCCGTAGCGTCCCGATTAAATTGAATGTGATGGCATTATGTATTGCTGTTGATACTCTTGTCGTCCCTCGTTAAAGCTATTTCAGCTTCAAACTTTGACCTGAGTTTTGTCGGCATATCCAGTAGGGCTTTCGCCGCAAATATAGTTCCTCTCCTAAAGTTGATTTCATCCAAAGACATTGTCGGTGATTCTGCGATTGCCATTGCGGAAGAAACGATTTCCTCCTCCATTACTTTACGCATGACTGTCCACCCTTTGCTATTCTCAAGGGTATCTATCGCATTCAGCGAAGCCTTTGGGTTCATCTCTTCTTAGCTGATTTCTTCTTTATTGCTTTACCTGCCATAACCGCACCATGACCTTTCGGGCCAGACGAGGTTTTATGGGGTATGCTACCCATGTAGGGTTTTAAGTTAGGCTGTTTTCCCATTATAATTTCCATAACATAGTTGATAATAAAAGTATGATAGCAGACGCAGTACCTATAAGTAGTCCCTCTATCCGTTTTAGACGTATAAAAAGTTCTTTAAACTGGATTGATGTCTCTGTTTCCAGCTTGGTCAAGCGTCTGTCTAGCGATGATATTGTTGGCTTATCCATTCATTAACTCGCTATTTGTTTACTGTCTTTTGATATTCTATAGACATAGTTTTTATTCTATCCCACAAATCCAGTTCTCTTGGCATTACGCTATCCAATAAATATCTCAACACATTCATAGTCGAATGATGTGCTTCCAACTCACCTATCAAAATGCGAGCTTCATCCGTGTCTGGCAATGAATAAAATTTTCCGTCAAGTTCTACACGCATTGAAATACCTAAACTAAATCAGAAAACACAGCAGATGATTTAGTTTTCCCATCAGGAAGGTTTGTCGGTAGTGTTGGATACGTTACACCTTTAACATTATATCCATTTTTATTTTCATTTATTTCAACATCAGGCGACCACACAGAACTATCTTGGGTAGGTAAATCTCTAAGAGCTTGCCTATATGCTTTCCAATCATCAGGAACAGTTTGTCCTTTTTCCGCACATTCAATAATAACAATATCTGTTTTGTATAAGAACGTATCTCTTTTATTTCTTGCCATTGTTGCTTTATCATCTTGAGAAAGATTTTTTAAATCTGAGTCAGTTAACGTCACGCCAGTAACATCTTCTTCGCCAAGTTTTGCAGTACGTTTATCTCCCACACTTACAAATGATGGAACACTACCTGACTTTGGAGCGAATGCCATAACAGTACTATCTAGTTCTTCTTCTGTCATCTTGTCATTTAAAATGATTTCAGCCCACGAATTATCGCTAAATGTTACTTTAGCTATACCGCCATTTATTTCAGTTATTGTATATTCAGCCATAATTTACCTCTTCTTTGACCTATAGTTATCTCTGTAAAAATGTTTTCTTCTTCTTCTCATTTGGCTTTCTGCTCTTTTACCATCTTTAAATTCTTCCTCTGTCATATAGTTATAAGTTAAGTTAGAATTTACACGCTCAAATGGAATAACCTGCATAATAACTGTTCCGTATTTTACTGTTCCAATAAAATCCCTATCTATTATAAATGGAAACTTAGCGGAGATAGTATAGGTATCAGTATCCACCACACCTGTAAGACATTTAATAGGAATATCATCTCTACTAAATGGAGCAACAAATAAACATGACCAACCTTTTGGAGTTATAATTCTCCAAGGATTATTTAATTTAAAAATTTTGTTAGGAAGATGCTGAGTATTTAAAGTAGTATCCTCTACTTGATTTTTGTAATGAATACTAAGGCTATAAAGACCTTCGTCAGTTTTAATATGAGTGTATTGATCTAAAGCAGTTTGGTCGAATGCAGTTTCGTTTTTAATAAAAATATCATGCCATAATGGAATACCGAACCCAGTTCTCATAGCGTCTGTAAATGGCATACAAGTTTTAATAGAAACATTTGTTAACGCATCAAGAGGAATCATTTTCTTTTCGTCTTTGTTAATTTTATGTTGCTTCATTTTATCAGGGAAAAACCTAGTCATTGGTTCTGGCTTTGGACATAATTCATAATCAACTTGACCACCATCTGTACTTTCTTGAAAGACAAATTTTACATCTATGTCCCTAGCTTTATATGCAAGTTCTTCTACTTCTTCTATTGTTTTAAGATGTAGCACCATTTATCGTTCCACTATTTGTTACTATTGTTATTGAACCAGATGTGAAGGATGCCGCCTTACCTGCCGCACCACCTGAACCTCCGTTTCCAGCACTAAAGCCTGAACTTCCGTTAGATGCGTTTCCATTTGCTCCTGAAACTCCACTTGTTCCATTAGTGGCATTTGCACCTTGCTGACCAAAACTTCCACCTGCTCCAGCATTTCCACCTGGGCCACCGTTTCCACCAGTCCCAGCATTTGTTCCGCCACTGTTACCATTCTGCCCATTACCGCCATTGTCAGCACTACCTGCGGCTTGCCCATATCCTTGACCTACTGCACCATTTCCACCCCATCCTCCATACCCACCTGATCCACCTGAAGAACTAGAAGTAGAAGAGGATTTTCTTCTAATTTGTCCGTATGTTCCTTGAGCCATTTGGTTTGCCTGAAACGAATATTGATACCAAGGAAGAGCAAGGCTACTATCTAAACTGTTTGAAGTTTGTCTGTATTGACTTGGGTTATATTGGAAACCTGTGTTGGGGTGATTTCCTCCCCAGTTATTTCCCTGCCAAGGATACTTTGCATTATTAGTATTAGGATTGCCTTGAGAATTTACTCTGCGAACTACGTTAATGTTATTCCAAGAGTTTCCACCTCCAAAATTACCTTGTAGAGTACCTGCCCACATAATACTTACCGTCATCAAATTAAATGAGTTGTAATACTTATTAAAAAAATAGTTACTAGAGTTATAGTAGTATGAAGACCAACTAGAAGAAGTATAAGAACCATTACCACCAGTGCCGCCTCTTCCACCTCCGCCGCCGCCGCCACTTCCGCCACCCCCACCAGAGATTTCTCCAGTATTGATGAGGCTAAAGCTGTGTGCTGAAGTTATTGCGTGACCACCTGCTCCACCTGCTCCACCATCTTGACCAAGGCCATTGTTATTGTTTCTTCCTCTAACGCCTTTAGCACCTGCCGTTCCACCCAGACCACGAATAGTACCTGCGTTCTCTATTTGAAGTGTGCCGCCCATGCCAGACGGGATAGTCATTGGGCCTAAGTCTACACCTGATGGGATGATTAGAATTTTAGGAGTGCCAGACTGGTAGTCTGCTGTGCCGAAAGCAGTTTGAACATTAAAAGTAGAAGCAGAACTTGCAGTAGCAAATATTGCTCTGTTAGGAAAAGAACCAAAGCCTAGCGTATTATAACCAAAGCCTGTCATTACGCATCATTTGCCTTATTAGTTGTGAAGTATAATTTTATTCCGAGAAGTCTGGCATCTTCTGTAGCAGTATCATTGCTATCACTTACATCTCTAAATATTTGAAAAAATGTTAAGTCCTCATCAGCAGGTGTACCTGCTATTGTTATTGGACTACTTTCAGCCGTAATCAGCACTGTGTTTGCAGTACCCTGACTAGCGTCATCTACTGGTACTGCTGTACCGAAAGCTAAGTTTGCTGTGTAACTATCGCCCATTCCACAAGCCTGTAATGACCATGTAACACCATCTGTATCTGTCGCACTAGAACACCAATAGGCTTTGAAAGTTACTGTGCCTAAATCCCAAGATTTAGGGAAACCTACTGTAAATTGAGCATACTCATCTGACCCATCATCAAAGTCCAAGCATTTTAATTCAGGGCCGTTTGATAATTCAACTTGAGCAAGAGCCGCACAACCATTTGTTGTGGTAGGATACATTGCCGCCGCAGGTATCCAAATGGTTTCTTTACCTGCAACTTTTACTTTAGCACTTGAGACTGTTGGTTGCTGAGTAAAATCAACTACACCACCTGATGATATTGAGAGGGCATCTGCATCACCCACAGAGCCAATAGTCCCTGCGTTTTTGATTTTTATATTACCTGCAAAAGTGGCGGTTTCGTCTTTAAGTGTAAGGTGGTTAATAACTGAGTTGCCAGTCCTGTGGCTAAATTCCAACCCACCACTTTCAGAGCCAGCAGTTACGGTTGGGCTTGCACCAGTAATCCACGCATAAAGAGTTTCGTCGCCACCAGAATCATCTCCATAGAAACGAATTGATCCGAGATCATCAAGCCCAGAAGGTGAGGCAGAATTTCTAACTAACTTTAAAAGTGGACTAGATAAGTGGTCAGAGTTATCTGAGTTAATTATAACTTCTTTTGTATTAAAGGTAGATACATCATGGGTTAGAACCAAGGCATCAGGTTCAGCCGAAGCCGCACCGCCAACTTTTGCGGCTTTGAATCGTAGTGAGCCGTCTTCTGAATTGTTACTTCCATCATCTGCTTTGGCATAAATACTAGCATAATGATGATCTGTACCTGATGTATTTGTTGCCCAGAAATCTATAGTTCCGAGGAGATCATCATCATTAGTTCCAGATGCTTGATCTCGCATTAATTTAATTACTGGCCCATAATTGCTATTATTTACATTATTTGTAAGTGTTAAATCACCTTCATGGTGCAATCTCATTACTTCTATTGGAGCTCCATTATTGGCAAGATTGAAAACCATGTCTGTTTTGTTAATAGTAGTAGTGAAAGATGAGTTTGCTACTGCTTCAATGCTTGCTGTAGATTCTATAGCATCTGTACCACTTGATTCATTTGGTGCTCTCCACTGCAATTTACCTAGAGACTCTCCAGAACTGATACTTGTGTCTATTCTTTGAAGCTCGATTATACCACCAGTGGAAGAAGAGACATCTAGCTGACCATCTATATCAACGTCACCAGTGAACGCACTCGAACCAGAGCCTTTTAATCTGAGCCTTTCGTTCCGAGTACCAGAGGTGGAAAGTTTAAAAACAAGATCAGATGTATTAACAGTGCTTGTAAAACTCGCTGTAGCTTCAGCTAATATTTCAGCAGTGTAATCGTCAGCAATACCTCCACTAGACTCCTGATAGGCATTAAACAGTAGCCGTCCAAGTATATCCCCACTAGTAACAGAATAGTCGTTTGTGCCAATATATATAGTTGGCTCCCAATGCCTGTGATAAAGCGGAAAATTGTTTTGGATATACCCATTGCCGATTTGAAATGTATTGTAGTTAGTTCCATTGTACAGTGTTCTGAAGTACATTGTGCCATCCTCAGAATTATCACTAACGTCATTTATTCTGGAAATTATACTGGCATAATCTACATACTGATTGTTATCATTCACCCCCCTGAAATATACACCTCCTGTGTAATCCCAGTCAGCAGGTGAGGATGGTTGTCTGTAAAAAATTAATCTTGGGTCTGCGGTATTTGCATTAGTGTCTGTACTTGTAAGAATAACATCGTCATTAGTATCTTTGTAAACCAGTGTATTGTTTGCCCCAATCAAATCCTCTGTAAGTTGTGCAACAGTTCTTCCTTCCACAGACGTACCATCAATTTTCAGGTAGTCATTGTCTGCGACGTTTGCATTTGCTGATAAGACATTACCGTTTGCAATTCCTAAAGTCACTGTCGGTATAGATTGCCAAGATGAACCGTTGTAAAATTTCAATGTGTTTGATGTGCTATTGTAAAACAAATCACCTTCGTCCAAACTGGAGCTAGGGTCAGAAGATCCTGTTCGGTATCTTTCAGCAAATGAATTAACACCTGCAATGTTGGTTGCCGTTGTGTTGATGTTCGTTATAGCACCTGCAACTGTACCTATATTCGTAACAACTCCTGAAGCACCGAGGGTCGCCATATTTGTTACATTGGCTGATGTGCCGAGTGTGTTTGCGTCTGTTATAAAATCTGCCGTTACAAGATTCATGTCCGTTACAAAATCTGCTGTAACGTGGCTCATGTCTGTAACAAAGTCAGAAGTCACTAGGTTCATATCTGAGATAAAATCGGGAGTTACTAGGTTTAGATCTGTAATAAAGTCAGCAGTGACTAAATTCATATCTGTAATGAAATCAGAAGTGACTAAGTTCATTTTAGTAACAAAGCCAGCATCTATTAAATTTAAGTCAGTTATGAAATCTGCCGTTACGAGATTGAGGTCAGTGATAAAATCAGCAGTGACCAGATTGAGGTCAGTAATGAAATCGGCAGTAACAAGGTTCATGTCTGTAACAAAGTCAGAAGTTACCAAGTTTATTTTGGTAACAAAGGTGCTGTCTATTAGTGCCATGTCTGAGGCAAAGTCTGCCGTTATTAATGATGCTTTGCCAGCTACTGTAGTAATGTTGTTAGATATACCAGCCAAAGTGCCAATGTTGTTTGTCGGACTTATTTGCCCAGCAACGGTGTCAATATTATTAATTCCACCTGCCGCAATGTTGATGTTGCCAATCCCAGACGCTACTGTGCTTACGTTTGACGTTGTCGCCCAGTGTTTTGCCGAATAGTTCGTTCCGTCTACAGTTGATCCCGTGTGTTGAGCCCAGTCTTTCGATGAACCCCCAAGGGTTGAACCAGTCATGCTTGCACCTTGAGCCCACGCCTTTGCAGATCTGTCGTTGGTAGACGCACCGTCTACTTGGTTTGTGTCTTGAGCCCATGATTTTGCCGAGCCTCCTGTGCTTGCTTGTGTTCCTTGTGCGTATTCTTTTGAAGAGTAATCTGAACCTGATACAACCCCACTTGTCTTGGTTGCCCAGTCCTGTGCTCCAGAAACGTCAATGAGCTTGTAGGTATTGGCAGACGAGGTGAAAGCAGACTCCGATCCGAATGTCTGTGCGGAAGCAAGTCCGTGAACTATATACCCGTCACCGTTTGCGACTGTTACTATATCAAAGTTGTTGTAAGATGTTGAAGTGGAGAAAGCTCCTTCTATGCTGAAAAAAGTTGTTACGTCTGTCCAGCCAGACCCAGAGTTTGCGAACTGCCCGACACGAACCTGTATCTTGTCGTCTGTGGCATTGAAACGAAATTCAAAATTGTCTGCTTTAAACACACCCGTCGATGTGTCAAACATATCGTCTAGCAAGTCTGAGAGTTGGCGGTTGCCTACTTCTGCCGCTTCTAGGTATGTGTCTAAGTTATGTGTTCCTGTCTTTGAAGATACAAACTGTATCTGTTCGCCTTTGGGAGTTGTAATAGCCATTATTCGTAATACCCCATATCTTTCATTAACCTGATTAATTTTGCCTTAGTAAGGGCATACTTGTCGTCCGAATTTGCTTTTGATTGGTTTGCTTCTAATTCTGCAATACGACCCTCTAGGCCAGTGAGAGCTTTTGAAACCTTGCGTATCTCTCCGAGCATTTCGTCTTGTACACGGCTAAGTTCAATGTCTGCTACTCTTTCAACTTCTTCGACATAGTCTTTAACCTTAACGTCTACTGTTGTGGCTAATGTTTCTTTCTTATCGCTCATTATCGCCTCGCTTGTTTCATTGGGACTAAGTTCCCCTTCTGGACTTGGTTCTGTATGTCTTGTTGGGACTGCACGTTCGCCCCTCTCATCTTCTCCATCATAGAAATCTGCTGAGATGGGGAAGCTCCTTTGGATTGGAGTTCCTCTTGGCTAATCCTAAACCTGTCCATGTCTGTTATGCCCATAGCTCGTATGGCTTCTTCTGCGATCTGACCTGCGTCGTATTCCATATTGAGGCCAGTCTGTTGCATGATCTGGAGCATGTTCATCCAAGTCTCTGCGTTACGAGTTGGTTCGAGTGGGAGTGTCCCGTCGATGACTAAATAGTCAATGTCGCCTTGCAGGTCTTTGGATACTTCATAATCGAGATAGCCGTCATCTACTACAGATGATAATTGAGTGGGCATATTGGTCGGATCTATTTTGATAGATCCTTCCATAGAAAGTGCATCCTGAATATTGTTGACCATCATGCGTACCATTGGTCGTATGGTTGTGGCAGACATAACACGGCTGATAACGCCCAGACGCTGTGATCCGAGTTGTGTCAGACGCTGGATTTCCGTCGCCGTCCGTATCCCGTCTGAGGTTGGCATACCTTGTTGTGCGTCTGAAGCGGCAGACACACGCTGTTTTAATTCGCCCATTGCCGCAATATCGTTGAAGTGTCCTCGTGTTACGTCTGGCACTTGAGCAATAAAGACACCATCCCCAGGCTTTGTTCCAGGGAGTGTACGCACGACACCCCAAGGATTCCTGTCTATGAGGTCTGGGACAGACACCTGTGTCGGGTCAACGAAGATTAAATTGTTGAGTGCGGCAGACACGTTGTCTATCCGAGAACGTAGAAGATAAGTTGCAATATCGTGCATAGGAAGCAAAAGGTCATACAAAGATTGCCCGTATGTTTTGTGGGTATCTTGGTACAGACCGCCAATGGCGATTGGGAATTGTTGCCCGTATGGATTGAGTTGCATACGAATAACTACGTTCTCGTCTAGGATTGTAAGGACAAGATAGATCTGTTCTATTGAAGGTATACCTATTTCATGGCCTGACAGACGCACCCAAGTCTCGTCAACAACACGAGCATCTCCGAGAGTGAAGTATGAATGATCGTTCCTCTCTCTTTGGTTTGGTTGGGCAGGGTCTATTGAAAGTCCTCTTCCCTCCTCCTTGTGCCAGTGATGAGCATTCCATGCGTTCTTTGGAGGTGTAAGTTTGTGGCGAAGAGCAGGGAACTGCTTCAATTTGGGATATAGGCCAGAGTAGAGGAGGGAATTAAAGCTGACGTAGTCAGAGAATACTATGTATTGCATGTTGTCCCAGTCACCCCAGTTGACACGGGGATCGGGGAATACTCTGCGTGGGTCAAAGTTTACTATTTTATTCTGGTTAGCTTTTGCGTCCCATACAATTTTTGTTGGGGCAAAGCCGTAACGGATTGAGTCGAGAAGCATCTGGGCAAGACGAGCTTCACCTGCTGTTCTTCTCATCTGCTGATGGAGTACTCGCTCCAGTATCATTGATGACTGACGGGATTTACGGTTCATACCCTCAAGCTGGAACATTGGATTACGTCCAGAGAGTGCCGCCATCATGTATGTAAGGACTGTGTCTGCGATTGCACGAGTGTCTGCTATGACTGCCTTTTCTCTGTATTCTGTAGCTTCAGGAGGGACATAAACATCATGGGCTCTGTCTGCTTCCTTCCAATGGTCATAGCGTTTTGAAATTTTGTGGTATGACATATCCATCATGGACTTAACGTAGTCTACGATCTTACGTTCCTGTTCCTCTGTCAGGAGGGAGGAGATGTCTTCGTAAGCTATTAACTTCTCTGCATGTTCCGAGAGGTCGCAGATCATTCCCTCATTCGGGCCAGATTGGTAGTTAGCAGATCTATAATTTTGTGTTGCAGAAGATTGTGCCATAGTTTTTTTTACCTCTTATATATTATGCTGTCGTCCTATAGAGTTCCCCACCCTGCCCATTTCGGTAATGTTTTACTCACACGGAGTTTAAGAGATTTACCGAAAGAAGATTCAAAGTCGCTTGTATTATTTAAAGACTGGGCCACATCGCCCTGAAGATCCCATGCGTCTACTGAGATTGATGTCCTTGAGAGGACATCAAGAGTTATTGAAAGTGCGTCTACTTGGTCGTCGTGGTTTCCGTTGGGGAATGTTACCGCTTCGTCTACGAAGCTATCGAGCCAAGGGGATGCTTGAGGTAGGAAGACACGGCCTCCTTCGATGAGGGGAAGCACTGAGTTTACTCTGGCTACCTTATCGTTGACTACCTTATAGGGGATT
>Ga0208157_1001244_pt1 | contig 11816 bp, 17 predicted proteins | sample 5_EtaG_FD_184077 | JGI IMG/M metagenome (GOLD analysis project Ga0208157, IMG submission 184077) | Marine viral communities from the Subarctic Pacific Ocean - 5_ETSP_OMZ_AT15132 metaG (SPAdes) (version 2) | ecosystem: Environmental > Aquatic > Marine > Oceanic | place: Pacific Ocean | collected...
TTCTACGGCAGAAGGTGCCTCCATTCTATAGTTAATCTCGCTTGGTGTCAACACCGAAAATAGTCTACCTCCAATGGGGGAGACGACGACGCTGATGATCGTGAGGGCACCAGCAATGCTCCACATCTTCTTCTCCATAAGACGAAGACGCTCATCAATCTTTCGGATGTCTCTTTCACATCCCTTCTTTATCTCATCTGCTCTTCTGTTGACTTCTCTGTGTACGCTTTCTATTTTCTCAAATAAAACTGCGTCTATTCTATCTTGCTTTTCCAACTTCTCATTATGAACAGCAAGAAGTTGTCCCATTTTTACAGAGTTATCCTGTAAAGATTCTACTACACGTTCTAGTCTTTCTAGAATAGCAGCATTGACTCCGGCTTCATCCATTTGACATCCAAGTTTTACGTGACCTTGGTCCTAGGTAAGCGTACTTCTTTTTTTTCTTCTGTAACGGAGTATCATAACCTGCGATAGGACCTTTATTGTCCGACTTGCTACTGAATCCAGGTTTAGCACCAGTTGCCCCACCACCAGCAAGGGTAGTAGATTCTCTGACAATCTTTATTACTCTATCAATATCCATTAGATTGTTTTTAGGATAGCAAGACACTTCTCGTCTGTTACGATATCATCAAGACCAGACTTAGGGTATTCTGGAATGCGATTAAGGAACAGTAAGAAAGTCTTAATCAAAGACCAATACTCCTTCTCAATCTTATAAAACATCAAAGGAACAGTCGCCTCACCAAAAACATTAAAACAAATGATAAAGTGATTTAGGATGAGATGTGCTTTCAACTCATCCGTCATCACATACTTTTTAAAAAGACGTTTGATATACTTAAACCTTTTCAGGTCTTCTTCAAAGTCTTCAATCGTGACTGCTTGTGGATTTTCGTAATATTTAATAGCAAAGAGGAGATGATTCTCCTCGTTCAATTCATCAAATCTCATTTACATTACGCTTCTACAGTAATTGTGCCAGCAGCAGTTCCGATAGCACCACTGTTGGTGATCGTGGAGTTAGTGCTGGTTCCAGCATCCTTGACCGAACCGCTGTTTAGCGACATGGCATTAGAACCGATTGATAGTTCGTCACCAGCATCAGTTGCGCCATTGCCAGCAGCGATGGTGAGGGAGAAGACCAGTTCGTTGGTGCCACTACCAGAGGCATACGATAGAGTATGGTTGCTATTAGTGTCGTTCACAACGGTGAGTTGTGGCGTACCAGTAACATCAACTGCTTCGTTGAATCTTACTCTTACCTGTAGTGTACCACCTTCCGACTTGTCGAATGCGGTTGTGATGAATTCAATCTCAGTAATATCAGCAGAACCAATTTTAACTGCTAGACCACTGACTGCTACCAGCAACTCTGGGTCAGCGTTGACATTACCATTACCGCTCAAGGCAGATCCTGCCTCACGAACCCAACCGCTAGCGTTAGCGAAGACTTCTTTTTTCTCAGCAGCGGTCAAATTCTTTGGCTTTGACTCATCTGAATCTGAAATACCCCAGAGTGCCATGTTTCCTACGAGTTTTTGTTAAAATATTTATATAAATGCCACGACCTAAGCCGTGGCAAAGTTATCAAGATTCGCGTTCTGCGATAGCATTCTTAACGACCTCTAGTAGTTGGTCGTCCATGTCAGTCTTGGTCAACTTAACAGCTTTCTCAAGAATAACAATACAAATCTCGATTAGTTTTTCTCCCAATGCTTCATTCTCAGGAATTTTAGCAACGGAGTCGCGGACAATTTTGCCCGCGATAGGTAGAAGAATACCAAGCATGATTTTAGGTTAGACTAACCTATATATCACTTCTTCTTCTTTTTAGTATCGATGATGGCACCTTTGCCATACTTGTCAGTGATTTGTTTCTTTACAATATCCATTGCGGAAGAATTACCTTTCTTTGGTTTCTTCTTACCCCACTCCGAAGTTGCTTTGTCATACTTGGGCGCTCTTTTGTAATCGGTGTTACCACCAACTCCACCACGCTCCATGCGACGGTCCTTCATGCGATCATAATCTTCTTCAGAAACATAAGTTTTTAGAACACGATCTAGAAGAGTTTCCTCAAAGTGTGGGTTTTTCTGACCCTTCACCTTCTCCATGTCCTTGCGAGCCTTCTCGTTATTTGCTTGACGCTTTTTGAAGTTGGTCTCAAGATAGGAGTCATCCTTTTTCTTTTTACCTTCAGATACGTTCGCAGCTCTCAATCTTTTTGCCTGACTCTTATGCATCTCAACGGCTTTGTCCAACTCTTTGGCAATGCCTTTGACACTTTCATTACTCATCTTATTCTGACGCATGGTGTTCTGCGTCTGAGCGGATGGAGTAGCGGTAGGACGAGGTTTGCGATTGATCTTTACGCCAATTTTTTCAAGGGCACCTTGTGCTCTTTTAGTGACGCTATCAACAGCACCTGCTAGATCTTCCTTCATGTTCCGCATTTCTTGAGAGCGGAACTCTTTCTTAGATTCATATCCAGATGGTTTAGCGCCATCTTTGATAGATGATCCTCTACCAAGAGACTTCCTCTGAGAGGATTGTCCCATCTTTTTCTTGTCTTTGTACTGGGTGCTCAACTTCTCCTCAAGTTCCTGATCTTTTTTAATGTCAGGATGGGGAGCATACAAAGGACCCTCGTAGTTACCAGCAAACTCAGGTTCTTCCTTCATGCGGCGCTTGGCAGCATTGCCCTTGCCTTGATCACTTTGACTCTTTACACGTCTATCAGAGACTCTACCTGGTCCAGTGCCAGTTCCAAGTCGGAAAGCAGTGTCGCGGTCAGCATCAGTTCTTCTTCCACCTTTTGATTTGGTGTCAGAGTCCTGCATCTGACGAGCACGTTGTGCTCTAGCGCCAGTCAGTCCTTCATCAATAGCAACCTCTTCGGTCTTAACCTCGGGCATGACTGTGATTTTGTTCTTTACACCTTTCTTAGGGGTGTGATCGCAACCACAGTCTTCAGACTTTTTTTCGATTACGAAATCAAAGTCTTCGCGCCAATCATAGTGCTCTTTCTTAGCAGTCTTTGCTGCTTTTTTGAAGGCATCCTTAGCAGGATAGTCCTCATCACCAGGTTTGGCGGGTGATTCTCCACGCTTTCTCTTGGCATGGATGTTTGCATAGAGACCTTTCTTCTCTTCAATGGTCTCACCTTCAGGAGTATACCCTGCAGCAAGATTCTTTTTCGCCTTCGCTGCCTTTTTGACAGGAGCAGTGGTAGGATTTGGTCTTGGTCTATAAGGTGCGTCATTCATTCCAGCATCCCTCATGGCATCCCTCATGGGATACTCACCAGCATTGCTAAATGGTTTGTTACCCTCAACCATCTCACCTTCTGGTTCGTAGGAGTCAGCAGTTCTTACGTGGGGTGCCAACTGATACATTGGTTTGCCGGTGGTCTTACTCTTCATACCCGCCTTGTAATTGCGGTATGCGGGAGTGTTACCCCTGACATCAGAGTTGGTGATGGTGTATGCCTCACCTCGAAGTTCTACCTCGGCAGCATGTGCTGCTTCCTCTTCTTCCTTGACACAGTTAGGAACTTGGCGACCGTTCTTCATCTTGGTGCCTTTTGCCTTATAACCGTCCCAGCAAGTAGAAGCGCCCACGTTCTTACGTGCCTGCTTCATGTTACCTTCGGTAGCAATCTCTTCGGAGACACCAGTCTCTTTATCCTGACGGCGCTGAGTTCCCACTGCCTTAATCGCACGGGACTTCATGCTCATGCCCTTTTTATTTTCCGCCTTTTTAGTAGGGCGAGGCATCGCTTTCTTCTCTGGCTTTGCTGCCATAGAGAACTTCTCGTCAACGGTTTCTACTTCTTCTTTGCGAGTATCTTTACCGTCGGGTTTGCCACCCTTGGCACGTTGAATAGCATTATGTACTAGTCCAGCATGCTCTTTAGAGTCTGATTCTACTTTGCCGTCGCCGTCACGATCTTTTTTCTCCTCAAGATAAGGACGACGAAAGTCCTCGTATGCTTGGTTCCAGATGCTCATCTTCTATAGTGGACGATTAACTATTATCTTTATTTAGCAGGCAATGCGTCCTTTACCCAAGTTCTAAAAATTTTCTTACTCTCGTCAAGGCAAATTAGATAGTTTGGTCCCCGTCGAATAATCTTACCAGACTTATCACCAGTGGTGATTGGGTCTCCTTCATTAAAGATCTCACCTGCTTTATACTGTTCCTCTAGTGAACGCTCCTCTACAGGGATGACGTTCATCATCACGTAGTTGTAGAGTTTACCGTTCTGTTCTGTCGCTAGTTTTGCGATCTCCGTAGCACGAGACTTGCGAACTACGATGTTGATTGCGTTGTATCCACTTTCGTAAACAGACTGAAGAACATCATAGATGGTCTCAGCGTTCTCGTCATCAACTACAGCGTCACCATATGCTTCTTTAATACGATCAATATCAGCATCACGGGATGGGAAGATGTAGAACTGACCACCAGCAGCAGACTCTTGTGCCGTGGCAATCACACTATCACCAATCTCATCGTTATCAAACTTGTCAAAGGCAACCGTCAACGGTTCTTGCCTTGCTGCTTGATCAAACTGTTGTCTTGCTCTAAATTGATCAACTTGTCTGAGTAGGGCATCAACGTCAACACCCTGAGCAGCAGCACCGGATTTTTGACTGTCTGCCTTGTCAGTTGAACCCGTGCTACCAGTAGATCTAACAGCAGCAGATCTCTCTTCAGCGTCAGCATCCTTCTGTGCTTGACGAGCATCATACATTTTCAGTTCACCTCTGACGGTCTTTGCCTTCAGTGTGCCCTGCTTATCATACCAGTCTCCGTGCCCGTCTCCTACCAGACCCATTCGCTTTGCCTGGGCGCTGGCGCGGGTTGTTCTTGCCTCTACGATGAACTTCTCGAACTGCTTCACGTATTTTTTTATAATAGATTGTTTGGTTCTGACGAATTAGCGCAAGACCAAGGGTCTTCGTATGCATATATTTAGCTTTGTCATCTCTGAATTGTTCCATAAATTGATGGAAGAACGCAGTGAATAGCATTATCTCAGCGGGTTGACGATTAATTTTTTTAACCGTGCCAGCATAGTCCCAAATTAATTGATCCCAGAACTCCTCAGTCATTTGGTCTTCCCCCGATAGCATCCCACATATCCTTAACCATATCTCGTGGTTCTGTGGTTCGTTTATGCATATCCGGATCTACCCACTCCTTCCATTTATCAAGATTTTCTTGTGTGGGAACAGCGATTCTTACCATGGTTCCCTCCTCAACAAACTCTTCGTTCATTTTCTCATAGGTTTCAGGTGTAATCTTATCAAATTCGGTCATAGTCCAGGGGGAAGTCGTGTGGGAACAGCGATTCTTACCATGGTTCCCTCCTCAACGAACTCTTCGTTCATTTTCTCATAGGTTTCAGGTGTAATCTTATCAAATTCGGTCATAGTCCGGGGGGAAGTCCAGGGATAGGGATTGGTATGTTGGTGCCAGGGAAGGTTGGTCTTGGAATTATAGGAGTTGGTCGTCGATTTTTAAGTCCTGGCATAGCATTATCACACATCATAGCATCATCACGCAAAAGTTCCATATCAAATCTATCATCCAAATCAAATCCAGATGGTCTAGGAGGACGATCCAACATCAACGCGGTAGAAAATCTATATGAGAAAGGGCTTCTCTCCGTTTTAGTTCGAATCCTCAATTTCATACTAGCGCCAGACTGGGAGATTGGTTTGACGCCAATGATTGATAGATTGTTAGGATCCGAATTCAAAGAGTATAACCCATAACCACCAATTTGTATGTAATGAATGTTCTTACTACTATAGTAAGCAGAGAATGCGTTTAAAAATTTACTCCCTGTGATGTAAGAACTTTTAAAATTTTCTAGATCAAAAGATGCGTCTTCTTGAGGTACTTGTGTGCTCTTAGCATAGTTAAAAAGTTTAGGTTTAGCTTTCCATATCATATTGATGTCACTAATGACATTCATATTTGACAATTGTTTTCTCATCTCAATTGCCTCAGTGGTATTCTTTCCATCAAGATACCATTGACCACCTCTATGCTTTAAACTTGCCTGACCAAAATCAGCATCAGCATTAACTTTGAGTTCAATACCAATATCCTTTCCAAATTTTGGATCTTGTCCTCTATGGTATTGATTCGTAAACAACTTCAAGTCTGCTGTCGCATTGTTGGCACCAGCTGGTGTAAACCCAGATGGCACTAAACCTGCGTCTTTATATTGACTGAACAGTTTGTTCTCGTAAAGAAAACCAACGTTTATTCGTGAGGATATACCTGCCTTCCCTTTTGCCCAGTCATCATAATCTGGATCACCACTATACTCTGCCCCTGGATCCAGTATTACAGACATAAAAAAAGACCCTTACGGGTCTATTTATTGTGAGTTTCAAGAAAGTCTCTTTCATTTTGATAAGGAACTACTTCTCCAGTGTATAATTTCCATCCCTCATGAAGTTCAGGAAATAACCACTGATCAACTCTATAACAATATTGCCAGTTAACTGGTTGAGCACAGTTCATAACAACTACCGCCCAGAATCCTGTTAGGTAGTTGATGAACGTAAGCATTACAAATCTCCCTCGGCACGATGCTCAGAATAGTAAGCATCAAATGCACCAGTAGGATATCGTTTTGACAACTTGCTGATGTTACGATCAAGCACTTCATCCATGGTAATCTCAAGGGCAATACATGCTTGAGCAGCATACCACATTAGATCACCAAGTTCAATAATCATATGCTCACGATTATCTTCATTAAATGGTTTGCCTTGGAAGATCATCTTTTTGACAATCTCAAGAAATTCACCACCCTCGGCATTGATACCGACACCTGCGGTCAGTAGACGTTCAATGTTGGCACCTTTCTCATCCAGTTGTACTAGACGGTCAGACAGGGCGAGGAAGTCTGTAGAAGCATCAGAGGTGACGCCATTGACAAACTTCTTATAAGATTCAAAACGGGACATAGTTAGTAAAGTTGTTCTTCGGTTTCTGTTTTAATAACACAGTTGGATAGGGGTTGACTCACACATAGAAGCGCGAATCCTGCTTCGATCTGATCGTCGTCTAGAAATGACTGGTCCTCTTGATTGACTTCTCCAGAGATAATTGTTCCAGCGCAGGAGGAGCATGCGCCAGCACGACAGGAATATGGAAGGTCGAGACCTGCTTCTTCAGCAGCATCTAGGATGTAATTATCCTCATCGCACTCAAAGGTTGTGCTTGTTCCGTCGGGTGCTTGTAGGGTTACGGTATGTGCCATATTTAAAATTTGAACTCGCTAAACTTAGCTTTAGATGTTTCCGATTGTTCATAATTATACTGGTCATCGTCTCCTTTGTCAAGGATATCGTCCTGTGCTGTTTGCTCACAGTCATACAAACGCATTTTAGGACGATCGATGCCCACGACGAACCGCTTATTAAAAGTGGGGTCATTATATCTATTCTTTAACTGTTTCACCATTACCTGACCTAGAGTCTCAAGTTCCTCGCTGCTAACAAGGGCAAACATAAGGTCAGCAGTAGCAGGAAGACCAAAGGATTCAGAAGTGTCAGTAAGGTTAGGATCAGAGCTAGCAAAACCACTGCGAGTGGTTTGAGTAGCAGAGAATATGGGGACATCATATTCGACTGCCAAACCTCTAAGTTCTTCAGCAATTGATTTGATGTAATTATAAGAGTTGACATTAACCGCTGACCTATACCTTGATGAAGCACAAATATTAAGGTAGTCAATGAAAATAATGTCAGGCTTAAATGACTTCTTAAGATGAAGTTCGCTAAGGAGGGAACGGAAGTGTCCGGCATGAGCAGAACCCGTAGGATACTCCTTAATAATTAGTTTGCCTGTAGTTTTGTTACTGAGGTTCTGAACCTTCTTATAGAAAGTAGACTTAGGAAGTTCCGAAATCTCTTTGATGTTAACATTGAGAAGGTTAGCATCAATTCTTTCCGCAATCTTCTCCTCAGCCATCTCACATGTGATGTATAGAACGTTCTTTCCCTGGAGGAGAACGCTTGCAGCGACATGGCACATGAAAAGAGATTTACCGACACCAGTGCCAGCGAGTGCGATATTAAGCGTTTTATTAGACACTCCGCCCGCAGTAATCTTATTGAACATTTCAAGATCAAAGGGGATCTTATTTTCTCTGCGGTTATAATACGCAAAGCGATCTTCGTAATCATCGATGTAGTCGTGTCCAACGTGTTGATCAAACCCTACGGATAGAGCATCCTTGAGAATATCAGGGATGGCATCTGGACCTTTCTTGTCATCCTGACCGTCAGCGATCTGAATGCTTTCCATCAGTGCCATGTAGATAGCACGTTCCTTACACCACTTCTCAGTGATGTTCTCAGTCCATTCGCGTTCTGTCTCAGTAGGTTCCAGACAATCAATCAGAGTTTTAACAAGAGCAAACTCTTCTTGTGTCAAGTCATTACGATTCTCAGTCTCAATATAGAGAACTTCTTTAGTAGGAAGTCCATCATATTGACGAATGTAATCACCAATCTGCTCAAAGATTACTTTGTCAGTTCTCTCATCAAAGTATTCTGATCGCACAAAAGGCAAAACCTTACGTGCGTATACTTCATCATGCAGAAGATTCTTCAGAATCGTTAGTGGTATCCTCTCTTCCGCCATAAGTAAACTCAAGTTTCGCGGCGGCATCAAGTTGCCGCATTACATCATCAGTGAAATATTTTTTAGGTTCTCCGAGAATAGTTTTCTCGTAAACCTTTTTACCGTCAGGCATCTTCAGGTAACTGCCCGCCTTCTCAAAAATACCATACTTAAGGGCAAGTTGTGGCAGACCATAATACTTGTCAAGTCCACGCTCATCATAAAAGAGGCGGATCTCAACCTGCTGATTCTCTCTGCTCAGACGCGACTTAGCAGTCTTTGCCTTGATAACATTTCCAATGATTTCTGTTCCATCCTTTTCCTTCTTTTTGCTAAGATAAATGATTGTGCTGGCAGCGTATTTGAGTCCACTACCGCCTCCCATTTCTTTTGTAGGAACGTAAGCACCGACGACATCGTAGGTATGGTTGGTGACGATCATAGGAACATTCGCCTTTGCTAACTTAGAGGTTAGGATGCGGAAGGTGCCTTTGATCAGTTGACTTTTGGTCATGTCGCGAACTTGTTTGTCATTCAGCGTGTCTTCTGTCTCCTTAGCGGTAGACAACATGCCTAGACTGTCAAGCACGAACATCATAGGTGGTCTTTCTTCTTCAGGGAACTTGATATATCTATCAAGAATCTTATATGCCTGGTGTCTAAAGATTTCAACTGTCGAGCATTCTACATGGACAAATCGCTCAGTGATACCACGCGAGGAGAGTATATTTCCCTCAATAGCACCTTCTGTATCAAAGTAATAGACACAACCTTTAGGATTTTGAACTAAAAAGTTCTTTACTACTGCGGTGGCGAAATAGGTTTTTCCTGTAGAGGTCTCTCCTGCGATTGCCGTAATACGATTTCCAGAGACACCACCAAAGATGCTGCCGCTAACCAAGGCATTAAAAATATGAGAACCTGTGTCAATATAGGTCTCATGTTCTTTGATGTCTTTAACATGAGTGATATACTCCTGGTCAATCTCTTTGGAGATTATATCAAAAAAGTCCATTAGATACCTAATAATTTACGTTGTCTTTCAAAGTACCCATGGAGAATCCATGAACTACTATTCATCTTATCGGTACCACCTACACCCCACTCAAAGATAACTCGATCATCATCCTTAAAACGATCTAGTTCTGGAGTGTTGTCCCTACCACGATCACCACCATTACAGAATACCACCTGATCAGAGATTTGTAAACACTTTTCAATGGCACCACAGGCACTATCATCAGCATCATCCCAAGAAATAACACCATCTACCATGTCAAGATGGCGTACAATGTCAGCACGTTCTGTCCAACACTGAAAGTACTGACCTTTCTTACGCTTCAACCAAGGGTCACCATTCAATCCTACAATAAGATTGTTAGTAATGTCTTTGGCACGTTTGAAATATGAGATGTGTCCGCTATGGATGGGATCAAACCCACCAGTCACCAAACTTACCTTATCAAAAAACATTAGATAACAAAAATATAGTCTGAGTTTTGGGATTTAAAACTTTCAACTTGTTCTCTAGTCTTAAAGAACTTAAAAAGTTTTACGTCTGAATGCCCTTTAAGTTGATACTTTACTTTGATCATAATACAAATCCAAATTCTTCACGAGCAATTTTTTTGTATGGTCCACCAGGATTATCAGCACGGATATCTTTGATGCGGACAAGTTTTTGATAAAGAGAAGTGTCACCACCAAGACGCAGAGCGTTGATAATGGTTACTAATTCTTTGTCAGTAATGGGCAATTCCATAATAGCACTAAATGAAGAAAGATTCAAGGGTAGCGGTTTTCTCTAGTGACCATCCAATAGCATCTAGAATGGCACGAACGGGTTCAACGAACGATTTACTAAACTGAAGATCGTAGTCAATATATTGTTCCAGTCCCAATTCCACAGGGAACTCATTGATGAATGAGATTACATTCTCGTGAATTGGATTGGGTTTTTTTAAATAGCAGAACTTAATCTTCTCGCCGTTGTTGATGGCATTATATTTATTCTCCAATCCATGCTTTTTGATATAGTGATTGAAAAGCAAAGCACCTCTAGCATGAATAGGAGTTCCTTTGTTGTAGATTGATAGAGTACTCTTATATTTGTTTACATCAGACACTGAACGTGGGAACGAAATCAACTGTGGTGGCAACTTCTTAAAGTCAACCTTTGCTCGTTCTACAAAGTCAATCACATCATCTTCAGTCTGAGTCATGATGACCTTGAGCACATCCTTAATAAGTTTGCGACAAGGTGCTGGTGTAGAAGATTTGACTGCCTCAATACCCATCATTTTGAGTTGTGGTTCTTTAAAACGAACTCCTTCAATGTCCCAAGCGTTGAGAATGTATCTCTTCTTAGCAGTCCAGATGCCACGTTCAGCGATTGTCTCACGCTTCATGAACATCTTCTGCTCGTAAGCATTTACGTATGTCGCGAGGTCTTCATAAGAACCAGAAATATACTTTTCAAGTTCCACCTCACAGATCTTATCAAGGAACCCAACAATGACTTCAGTAGTTTTCTCTCTGCCTTGGAATACCTTGTCAACAAGAGGACCCAGATTGAGATAGATAGAATCAGTGTCAGAAGCAACAACATAATCAACCTCGTTAGTTTTTAGAACTTTGTTAATGTACCGGTTCATCCGGTTTTCGATCCACCGTATACTGAACTGACCCCCGAGAGTAATTGCCTCAGCATTCTCCAACTTATAATAACGAAAATAGTTATTGCCAATAGCACCATAAGCACTGTTGAGTTGGATTTTCTTTGCCATCTGGATGTTATTACATCTGGCAATCTCTTTCTCAAGTATCTTGGAAGGGTTCTTCTCATAATCTTTTTTCGCTTGGATCATCTTCTTCTTAAAGATGACACGCTCCTTATAGATTTTATCCATCAGAACCGGTAAGAAACCACGTTCTTTAGTTGTGAACATGGCACCGTTAGGACAGACAGTTACATCTTTGAGATCAGATAAATCAACCTCTTCTGCCAGAAGGCGATCAACGGTGACTGTTGGGTGTCGTTCATCCAGCAACGTTTCAGGCGAAATGTTGTACTGCATGATGAGGTGCGGGTATAGTGAGTTGAGGTCAAAAGATACAACCCAGTCATAAACACCCGGAACTGGTTCTTTAACGTA
>Ga0208157_1001245_pt1 | contig 11806 bp, 4 predicted proteins | sample 5_EtaG_FD_184077 | JGI IMG/M metagenome (GOLD analysis project Ga0208157, IMG submission 184077) | Marine viral communities from the Subarctic Pacific Ocean - 5_ETSP_OMZ_AT15132 metaG (SPAdes) (version 2) | ecosystem: Environmental > Aquatic > Marine > Oceanic | place: Pacific Ocean | collected...
CATATTATGATGGTAATGATTTTGGTAACTATCAATTTGTTTCATTAAAAGATATAATAAATCAATTTATGTTAATATATGTTGGCGAAGATAAAATAATTCAAAAAGCAAAAAGATTAGATGTTGCTTTCCATGCTCAAAGAGCTTTAGCTGAATTATCTTTTGATACGTTTAAATCTCATAAATCACAAGAAATAGAAGTTCCAGCAACTTTACAAATGATACTACCGCAAGATTATGTTAACTATACTAAAATATCTTCCGTTGATCAAGGTGGTATACAACACCGGCTATATCCTGTTAAAGATACTTTAAATCCTATGTTAAACCCATTACAAGACAGTGATGGTAATTTTAAATTAGAAGCAGAGGGTACAATTGTTACTGGTAGTGATAGTATAACATTAACTGATAGAACAGAAAATGTTTTAATTGGTATGGCTGTTACTGGTTTAGATATACCAGATGATACTACCGTTGAATCTGTATCTCATGCTACTAGCTCTACTACTATTACAATTACAAACAATGCTACCGCTGACGCTACTGTTATATTACAATTTACAAATAATACTAATGGTTCTTTATTAACACCTGAAAATGCTACTCATGTAGTCGGCGATTTAGACTGGGCTAGTGGTAGTAATACTATAACTGCTAATAGTGTTTCTGATATTTCTAGCTTAGAAATAGGTATGTTAGTATATCATGAAGATTTTCCAGTTGGAACTAAAATAGCAAATATTACTACAACAACTATATTATTAGATCAAGACGCTACAGCAGATATGAATGCTAATGAAGGTCAAGTAGTTTTTGTTGATCCTGATAAAGACACTGACACTTGGTCAAGTTATAAAGCCGCGACACCTTCTGAAAATAGTATTCATGATGACTACGAAGATGATATATACTGGCCAAATGAAGGTGGTAGATACGGGTTAGAACCTTCTTATGCTCAAGTTAATGGTAGTTTTTATATAGATTTAAACAATGGTAAAATACATTTTAGTTCTAATATATCTGGAAAAACAGTTGTGTTAGAATATATAAGTGATGGTTTAGGCACAGAAGACGAAATGAAAGTACATAAGTTTGCTGAAGAAGCAATGTATAGATCAATACTACACGCTATTGCTTCTGGCCGTATACAAACACAACAATTAGTACCAAGACTTAAAAAAGAAAAATTTGCGGCTGTAAGACAAGCTAAATTAAGATTATCAAATATTAAACTAGAAGAATTAACTCAAATACTTAGAGGTAAATCTAAGTCGATAAAACACTAGCACATGCCAGAGATTAAACATCAGTTTACCGGTGGTAAAATGGAAAAAGATCTTGACGAAAGATTAGTTCCAAACGGTCAATATAGAGATGCAATGAATGTACAGGTTGCAACTTCAGAAGATTCTGATGTTGGTACTATTCAAAACATACTAGGTAATTCAGATATTAGAGTAAGTTATTTAGATAGAAATACACAAGAAACTGTATTTTTAAATATAAAAAATGCTAAAGTTATAGGCGCTATTGCTGATGAAAAACAAGATATGTTATATTATTTGTTATGGACGCAAGACCGTAACTTTATAATATCTTACAAAAGAAACGATGCTATTGCTAAAATTATTTTTATAGATGATAAAACTAGAGTTGATAGCAACGGCGATCAAATACCTTCTGTTTTAAAATTTGACCCTGAGTATACTGTTACTGGTATAAACATTATAGACGATATGGTATTTTGGACTGATAACAATTCAGAACCAAAAAAAATAAATATTCCACGTTCTGTTTCTGGAACACCTTACTTTGATCATACACAATTAGTTAACACGTCTTCTAGTATAGGCGAGCCTATAAAAGAAGAACACGTAACTGTAATTAAAAGAGGACCAACTTCTCCTTTAAATATGTCTCTTGAAACTGATAGAGATCCAAGTAAATTGTATACTGCTATTATAAAAATAAGCGATGGTTCTGATGTTAATTCTGTTGATAACAATGGTTTTGCTACTTTAGGTAATGATTTTTACGGCGCTGCTTTTAACACTAATCCATTTATAAATTTTTCTAATATAACAACTCAAGAAGGTAGTAATACATTTCAAGTGCAACTACCTACTGCATTAAATTTTTATGGACAAGAAATAGATATTACAACTACACTTTCACCAGATGGTTACGCTAATGCTATGACAGGATGGGCAGACGGTAATGGCGTAATACAACCTGGAACTAAAGTTGTTTTAAAAGAATACAGCGATGATGGTGAAGCACCTGGAACACCAATTACAGATTTTACGTTAAAAGGTACTATAGAAGAAGTATACACAAGAGGAGTAGTAATTAAAGTTACAGCTATAGATGGTTTTGCACCAGTTGTACCACCTGGAGATACTGAGTTAAAATATGCTATAGATTTATATGAAGAAGATGAAAACCTATTTGAATTTAAATTTCCTAGGTTTTCTTATAGATATAAATATGAAGATGGTGAATATTCTACGTTTGCTCCTTTTACACAGGTAGCATTTATTCCTGGTTCTTTTGATTATCATCCTAGAAAAGGTTATAATCTAGGTATGACTAATAGATTACAAAAAGTTATTTTTAAAAACTTAATAACACAATATACTCCTAAAGATGTAGTTTCTATTGATATACTATTTAAAGATGAGCCTTCTCCAAACATATATGTTGTAGATACCATAAGTCCTAATGATTACAATCCTGGTACTGGTAATTTATGGAATAATATTTTAAATAATCAAGCTGATTTTGTTATTGAAAAAGAAACAATAAATAGTGTTGTTCCTTCTAATCAATTGTTAAGACCTTGGGATAATGTTCCAAGAAAAGCTCTTGCTCAAGATATTAGCGGTAGTAGAATAATATATGGAAACTATATTCAAAATTATAATCTTTTAACTAGCAGCGGGCAAAAGTTTACGCCTAACTTTGCTGTATCACTTCGTAGTGGCCCACCTACTGGGGTTAGTGCTGCTAAATCTATAAAATCATTAAGAGAATATCAACTAGGTGTTGTGTTTATAGACGAGCACGGAAGAGAAACACCTGTTTTATCAAATACTTCTGGTACTATTAAGTTAGAAAAACAAGAGGCTGATAAAGGAAATAGAATTAGAGTTAAGTTAACAGAGTTTGAATACCCACAAGTACTATCACACTTTAAATATTTTATCAAAGAAACTTCTGGTGAATACTATAACATGGCAATGGATAGATTTTACCATGCAGAAGACGGTGGTATATGGTTATCTTTTCCTTCTTCAGATAGAAATAAAATTGATATTGATACATTTTTAATATTAAAAAAAGGTACAGATAGTGATAATTTAGTTGAAGATTCTGCTAGATATAAGGTATTAGCTATAGAAAACGAAGCGCCTGACTTTATAAAAACAGCAAAAAGACTAGCTGGTTCAGTTCCTCATTTTACTACTTCTACCGATATATTTGGCGTTGGATTAAATGAATCACCTCTTGTTGGTAATGATGAGTTTAAAATGAATTATTCTCCTTTCTTTGCAACTGCGGCACAAAATTTAGCTGAGTTTGCAGCAGAGCCTGGTAATAAACTATACATTGAGTTTGCACAACAATCAACTGATCAAAAATCAGATAGATATAGAATATCTTCAATAACTAATGATTGGGATGGTACATCAGGTACTGTAGACGATGCTAAGTACAGTATACAACTAGAAGAAAAGTTAGGTGATGATGTTAATTTTATTACAGATGATCCAACAGGTGCAAATCCTACTAAAATAGAAAACGGTACTGTAGTAAATGTTTATAAATATGAAGTTGAAAACTCTCCTAAATTTGATGGTAGGTTTTTTGTAAAAATATATTTTGACGAAACATTTAGAAATAATATAAGTAAAAGCTTTAAAGATGGTCTTGAACTAAGAACAACTCAAAGTAAAAGAATTTATATTATGAAGCCTGATGATCAGCACTATGATAAGAACGCAAGAGATTTAAATCATTTATTGGTAAACGGCTATGATCATGGTAATAAGTGGACTCACATTCATGCAAATGATGCTATGATGGGTTACTATACTTTTTACAAATTTCATTCTTTTGCTTTTTATTTTAGAAGATATCAAATGCTTGAAAGAAGCGCTGGATCTAATAATAAATATTCTAGATTATTTCATTTGAGAAAAAGTAGTAGCAACCCGATTTACATTGATAAAGATGATCAAGGTTGGGATAAACATCCAAAAGCGGTTGAAGAATTTGGAGACGTTTCTTATAACTCTTGGAGTGGAGATGGTGACAAAATACTTCGCGTAGGTTATAATAATGGCACACCTGGGTATACTGCTAATTTTTTCGGTGATGTTACTGTCTCACTTGGTAGTATTGACATGTATTTTGACGAAGACGTTACACATGTTTTAGAATCTGATGATTCTGCTAGAGATACAGAAGTTTGGTTTATAGATCATGGCCCTCATGCTGGTAATAGAAGTTCTAGTAACGATTTATATTGGGGTGGTATTACCACTCATAGTCCACCTAAAAACTCTTTAGGTTTACAAAAATATGGTAATAGTTATAATATGACACTTGCTTTTGGAGGTATAAGAGGTTCTGATCCTGGTAATCAAGGATATCCAGGCGATGACGGTGTTACTTCAACTGATGGATTTTTTAATATTGCAAACTGGAACGCTACCACAAACGCTGATGTAAACCCTAATTATAATACATCTGATGTAGAAAATTTTGTTAGGAACATTAATCCTGGTTTTAAATTTAGATGGAAAGAAGATCCAAATCAAACAATATATACTATAAATGGTGGCGTTAGTGAAAATTTCGATAGATTAATAAGACACAGTCCAAATAAAGAAAATAGAATATCTGTAACCGGCAGTGGTATGTTTTCTTTTGAAGACACTGTTCCTGTAGATGAACAACTTTCCATGGCTGAACATTTAAGTTTTAACTTTACAAAAGGCTGGAGATTAACTGGCATAGAACCCGCGTTAACTTGGGATCCTACAACAGAAGGCCAAATAACAGGTGGATTTGATATATCTTTAAACGCTATTAATAGCGCTGGTGGAACAACTGGTGGTAATACAGTTCAAGGCGGTTCAATAAGTGAATTTATAACTATATATGTAAAAGAGTTATCTGGTACAGACGCTACAACAGGTGAAACAGCTACTATTCACGAAGGTATGGCTTTAAAAAAATATACCACAGGAGGTTCTGCTAATGATTTACAAAGTCATTTAGGTAGTAATGCAAATGAATTTTTAGTTATTACAAAAATAAATAAAATTACAAATGGTAATTATTATGAGTTATTGTTAGGTGGATATGAACACCCTGTTTTAGAAGCTACACATACTACAATAACAACAACTAAAATACCTACAATTGGACAGCCTTATCAATTTGTTCAAGTTGGTATGAATGGTTGGAGCCCTAATTCAGAGTTTAACGTAAATGTTTCTTGTGGTAGTTTACCTTGGATAGCTAACTCATTAGGTAAAATTGGAGCTGTAGGTTATACATTGGAATTTGTAGATGAGTTAGAACAAGAAGAAGTATTATCAGAAAACCCTGCGATATTTGAAACAGAGCCAAAAGAAACAAAAGATTTAGATATATATTATGAAGCTAGCGCTGCAATACCAATAAAAGTTAATAAAGATAATATACACGAGGCTTTTCCTATAGGAACTTTGTTATATAGCTTGTCTGGTTTTACAGTTACAGCTTGTAAACTAATTGGATATAACGATGTAAAATTAATATTTGATCAGCCTTTTACTTTTACTATAGGTACTGCTGCACGGTTTTTTAGACCTGATGGATCAATTATAGAAGTTGAGGTTATTTCTATTGATAATAGCAATAATACAGTAGAAGTTGATCTTGAAAACTATCATACAAACAACTTTGTTTTAGACTGGCACAATTGTTTTGCTTTTGGTAATGGTGTTGAATCAAATAGAGTTAGAGATAATTTTAACTTGCCATTTATATCTAACGGTGTAAAAGTTTCTACAACATTAGAAACAGAATACAAAGAAGAGCATAGAAAATACGGTTTAATATACTCAGGTTTATATAACTCCACAACGGGTGTAAATAATTTAAATCAATTTATACAAGCTGAAAAAATAACAAAAGATGTAAATCCTATATATGGTAGTATTCAAAAATTACACTCTAGAGATAGCGACCTAGTAACACTATGTGAAGATAAAATTTTAAAGATACAAGCCAATAAAGACGCTCTATTTAACGCTGATGGAAACACCAATGTTACAGCTAGCTCTAATGTTTTAGGTCAAACAATACCTTACATAGGTGAATATGGTATATCAACTAACCCAGAATCATTTGCATCAGAATCTTATAGAGCTTACTTTACAGATAAAGTTAGAGGCGTTGTATTAAGATTGTCAAGAGATGGTTTAACACCTGTATCAGACGCTGGTATGAAAGATTGGTTTAGAGATAATTTTAAATTAGCAACTAAAGTTATTGGTAGTTTTGATGATAGAAATGATGAGTATAATATTAAACTACAAATAGAAAAAGATGGTGTTGATGAATCTAAAGTTTTAAGTTTTAATGAAAAAGTTAAAGGATGGGTTAGTTTTAAATCTTTTACAAAAATGCAGCTAGGTATTAGCATGGGTAATGATTATTATACTTTTGATGATTTAGGCGTATTATATAAACATTATGACGAAGAGCAAGATAGAAATACTTTTTATGGTACACGTACGCCTTCTTCTTTTGAAGTTATATTAAATGACGAGCCTTCTGCTATTAAAAACTTTAACACATTAAATTATGAAGGTACTCAAGCAAAAGTAGATAAGTTTACTTTTGAAACAAAAAACTTACCTTACCAGCCACAAACAGATTATACTGATCAAAAATATTATAATTTATTTGATAAAGAAGGTTGGCTTGTAGAGTCTATTATAACAGATAAAGAAGACGGTTATGTTAAAGAGTTTAAAGAAAAAGAAGGTAAATGGTTTAATAACATTAGAAAAAATGTTGAGTTAGATTTATCAAAAGCAGATACAGCTGATTTTACTTTTCAAGGTTTAGGTTTTTCTAACAGTATAGCTTTAGCTCAAGGTTCTGGCACTTCACCTGCTTGTCCAACACCTATTTTTAGTTATAATATTATATCAGGTCTTAGCTTTTTAATACCAGATCCTGTTGCTATAAACGGTTATGAAAGCTATACTTGGTTATTAACTTCTCCAACTGGAGCACTTGATGTTAGTGGGTCAACAGGTATGAGCGTTTCTTTTTCATATCAAGATATAGTTAATGAAGGATCTGGAAGATGGACGTTAACAGTAGATTTTGTATGGCCACAAGGTATATACACGTGTCAAAGTGTAGCTATATTTGAGCCTATACTTGGGTGTACTAATCCTAACGCTACTAATTATGATCCTAATGTAAACGTTGATGATGGTAGTTGTATTGTACCAAGCGGTATAGTTTATGGCTGTACTAATCCTTCTGCTAGTAACTACGATCCAAACGCTACTGTTGATAATGGCTCGTGTGTGTTTGCCGGGCCACCACCTCCAAACGGCAATGGTCAAGCAGATGATGATGCTGTAGAAACACGCGGTGAAACAAGAAGTGAAACAACTGAACAAACCACTGTAGAACCTAGGGCTTTACCTGTGGCTACATTAGTAAAACCTACGCCAACAAAAGTAACACTAAAGAAACCAACAAAAGTACTACTAAAGAAACCAACAAAAGCAAAAACTTCATTTGGTCAAGAAATAAAACCTTCTAAATATTAAAAATAATATTAATGATAACACTAACTTTAAATACAGATAAAAAAATAAATATATCTCTGCAAGTTGGAGACGCTATTTATGCCAGAGGTATTGAAACACAACCAGGAGCTGATGACTCTCAAGCAACTGTTGGTTTTAACTCTATAGATACTGGCTCACCTCAATTAGTTGGTATATTAAGAAGAATACAAGTTTCTCAAAATATAAATGCTTTCCAATATTTATTAGATGTTGATGACCAAGAAATAGCTAGCATGGGTTTTAACCCGTATTATCCTAACGCTAACGATTTTATAATGTTTTCAAAGTGGGATCAGTCTGCTGGCAATGTTAAAGGATATTATGCTAAAGCTAAATTTGTAAATAATTCGCCAGAAAAAGCTGAATTGTTTATGGTTGGAAGTGAAGTAACTATAAATAGTAAATAATATGTCATATACAGAATTTATAAAAATAAAAAACGGTGTAAAAGCTCCAGCTGGTTTTCATTATATGCCTAATGGAAAATTAATGTCTGATGCTGATCATATTGCTATGTTTGGTTATATTGAAAAAAGAGTAAAAAATATAAGTGTAGATACAACTGATGTTAGCGTTTTTGGTGAAAATAGAAGTTTTTCAATAACTACAGATGTAGGCGCTATATTAAGTATTGAAATATACGAAGGCAATAACTATTATAATTTTAAAAATAAATTATTTGAAAACAAAAGCAATAGATTAGAAAAAGTAGAATCTAACGGCACTTATAATTTTTCTGTAAAATTTCCTAATAATGAAGGTGGAAGTTTAAAAACGTACTATTTAAATATTTATGCAGAAACAGCTTTTAATATAAAAACAAAACACGCTGATCATATTGAAGCTGTATTTCCAGATGGCACTATAGATTTAAATAATAGTGTAGGTTCTAAATCTAATATAGTACAAAAAATTCTTTATCAAGATACAGTAAAACAAATTAAATTATCTTGTGTTGCACCTTCTTTATATTTAACAAGTACTAGTACTGTAAATGGCGCTACGAGTGGTTCTAATAGAATAGTTGTAGATGGTCAAACTTTAGCCGGTAACCCTCATTTATACGCAATAGGTGATAAAGTAACTGGTACAGGTATAGCTGCATCGGTACATGCTATAGTAACTAAAATAAACCCAGATAATGATAACGCAAATGAATTTGAAATATCTGTTGCAGATAGTGCTACAAATGATGATACGCTAACTTTTACTCCGCCTTTTAATGGCATGACGCCTCATTACACTGAAAGTGCTACTGGTAGTTTTAGTTCTGATAATTTAGCTTCAGGTAAAAATACAAAATTAAAATTTAAAATAACTTGTACAGCTCTTTCTGGTAGAACATTTAGCGTTATTAAAACGCCAACAATAGAAGATTTATGCGCTGTTAAACTTGTTACTTTTGGTGCTAGTGCTAATGCTATTGAAGGAGAAAATACAAGTAGTGATACTGTTTTTCATAGATTTCCTGTTACTAATATTGCTGGTTTAAGAGAAGGTATGGTTTTAGATCCAGCAAGAAGTGGTACTGGGGCCAACACTACGCATAAGGCTAGAATAAGTGAATACAGAACTAACGTAACAATACAAGAGATTGTTGAAAATAAATACTACACTGATTTTAAAGATGTAGAAATACAAGACGTGTATAAACCAGGCGTTGATCCTCTTCATAACGATGTTTCTACTATAGATAGAACTGGTGCTGTTACGGCTCAAGCTGGTAATATAACATTTGATACGCAACAAGTTGATGCTTTAAAAGCAGATTCTAACGTTAGGATATTTGGTTATGGTTCTGAAAATATAGAAGCTATTACAGGCGCTAAAGTTTATTTAAGTGATATAACTTTAACACCAAGTCAAGTATCAACTGTACTAGAAAGTGCTAGTAGTAATAGTACAACACTTGTTGTTGCTGAGGCTGGTAATATATCAGTAGGCATGACAGTAAGAGGAGTTGGTATAGATGCTTCTGCAAAAAATCCAACTGTAGTGTCTAAAAGCGTGGCAACTGGAAGTGCTAACGTTGTGGTTAGCGCTGCTCAAACATTAGAAAGTGGTCAAACTATATTTTTTGACGGAGCAAGTAACGTTATAACTATAACAGGTACTTTAGAAATAGAAAAAATGGCTATTAGCGATACTGTATTGTATTTTGATGTAGAACGCTTCTTGACAGCTCAATAAGTAAAAAAATAGTAAAAACTGTGATTATAAATAATAAAATAAATAAATATGGCTATAGGTGAAAAAATAAATTTTAGTCCTCTTAAACAAAAAGATACCGCCTCGTTAATCGGCGGTCAAGTGTTAGGTATTGGAAGCGCTATAACAGGCGTGGCTGGTGGGCTAGTTAATTACTTTGGCGGTAGAAAAGCTAGAAACGAAGCTGAAGAGCAAAGAAGAAAAGCGCAAGGACTTTTAAACGAACAAGTAGCGGCTTACCAAGGTTTAGATACTAGTAATATATATGCTAACGTAAGAAATCCTTATGCTAGCATGGAAACTGAGTTTGAAAATGTATATGAAGACTTGACTGTTAACCAACAGCAAGCTAGATTTATGGCTGAGCAAGGCGCACAGCAAAGAGCGAATATAATGCAAAACTTATCAGGTGCTGCAGGTGGTAGTGGTATAGCTGCTTTAGCACAAACAATGGCTAACCAAGGTCAATTAGCAGCTCAACAAGCTTCAGCTTCTATAGGACAACAAGAGGCTGCTAACCAAAGATTAGCGGCGCAAGGCGCAGCAAATGTACAACAAATGGAAGCTACTAGAGAACAACAAATACTTGCGGGTGAAGCTCAAGCAGAACAAGCTAGATTAGCTGGAGAAGAAGCAGCTAGAGGATTAGAATATCAAAAAACGCAAAGCATGATGGAGTTAAGAGCAGGTCAATTACAATCAGCTGTCGATGCTAAGTTGCAAGCGCAAAAACAAATGTCATCAGGTATTTCAAGTATTATAGGTGGAGTAACAGGCGGTTTAGGTCAGTTTGCGTCAAGTGGTGGTTTTGGTGAAAACAGTTTGTTTAAAACATAATTAAATATGGCAAAGAAAAATACAACAACAGGTGGAGGTTTTTATAGAATAGGTCGTGCTTTAGGTGCTTCTAAAGCAACAGAAACAACGTCAGGTTATATAGATTTTGAACCTGCTATGAAAAATCTATCAGACGCCGCAACTATTTTAGCAAAAAAAAGAGCTAAAAGCGAAGCTAATTATAATAACTTTATGAGTGATAATCCAGTACCTGGGTTATCTGCTGAAAATAGAGCGTTTGCACTAAAAGCTTTTGATGGTGAAATTCAACCTTGGTTAAACGCAAGAACTGACGAATATAATAAAGCGGCTGCAATTGTATCTAATCAAAATGTAGATGTTAGCTCTAAACAATATCAAGATGCTGTTGATAAAATGAATTCAGTAAAAGCTGCTTTTACTAATTTAGATCAACAAATAATGCAAATATCTGCTGACCAAAGCAAATATCATGGCGCTAACTGGAAACCAGGTGGCGCTAACTCTGATGAGCAAAATGAAAATTTATATAATATAGCTCAAGGTAATTTCAAGCTAAAAGACGGAGTTGGTCTTAATCTTAGCATTGGAGAAGATGGCTTGTTGTATCAAGCGCAAGATGGTGTCGATATTGAAGATAGAGTACTTTACAATGATTTAAATTTTGGTAGTCAATATACTGGCGTTTTAAAGGATTTAGTAAACCAAGAAATGGAAGATGTAGGTATTAATGCAGACACTGATAAAGCAAGAGGAAAAAATGAATTTATAGAGTCACAAGCTAGAAAAGATGTAAAAGAACACGTTGAAAATGTGTTAGAAAATGATCCTAACGCTGTTGTTAATGAATTTTATCATAGCAAAAACCCTATGATAGATATTTATATTGCACAACAAATGGAAATAGA
>Ga0208157_1001246_pt1 | contig 11802 bp, 15 predicted proteins | sample 5_EtaG_FD_184077 | JGI IMG/M metagenome (GOLD analysis project Ga0208157, IMG submission 184077) | Marine viral communities from the Subarctic Pacific Ocean - 5_ETSP_OMZ_AT15132 metaG (SPAdes) (version 2) | ecosystem: Environmental > Aquatic > Marine > Oceanic | place: Pacific Ocean | collected...
TGGACTGACCTCATTAGAGATAATCAGTCTAAGATGTTAGCAAAGAACTTTAACGATAAGACAGTCTTTGGCTGGTACGACATGCGTGAGTATAATCGTAGTAATACTGATAACAGTTTTGAAGTAATACTTTGGACCAACTCTACATTTGATTTTAGGTATGGAGACTTAGATATTATACAGCACGATGTTCTTATTGGTCAACAAAAAGATTCAAATACTTACTATCAATACTTGTTTCACGATGAATGTAATACAGGTACAACAAACACCAGCTCGTGTGTAAGCACTAACTGGAATAACACCACATCCAATACTTTGTTAGAAGATGGTGGTTCTTTGTATGGTACAAGTGAGACTATTGACTGTAGTAATCCACTAAACGATGTAAGTTGTGCAGGTTATTGGGATGCTTACGATGACCTCCAGTGTGATCTAGACCCACAGTACGGTCCTTTCTGTCCCGGATATACACAAGAAATGGATATTGGTTATTACCAAGAAGAAGAATACTTTGACTATGGATACGAAGAAGAACTGTTTGACTATGGCTACGAAGAGTATGACATGTATGACACTTTTGAAGAGCCAGAAATCTTTGAAGAGTATGTGTTTGAATTTGAGTATGACATCTTTGAAGAACCTGAAGTTTTATTTGTAGAAGAAATAATCTTTGAACAACTACAACCACTAGAAGAATTTATAGAACCTCTACCATTCATACGTGACGAAGAAGTCTTTATACCTATTGAAGATTTAATGATTGAAGAGTTTGTATTTCAAGAAACATTTATTGAAGAAATGGAGGAGTGGTTTGAGGAAGAGACAATTGTGGAAGAAGAACTTGCGTATGCAGAGGAACAGGAGGAAGAACTTATTGAAGAACTTGTTGAAGAAGAAGAAGTTATAGAAGAAGAGATAGAGGAAGAAGAACTTGTTGCTGAAGAAAAAGGTTCTAGTTTAACAAAAGAAAAGTCGTTAGCTGTTGTTGCATCTACAATTAAAGCAGCAAGAGAAAGCATATACACGACAACAGGTGGTAATACATCAACAAACTCTAGCTCAAACTTATCGACATCCGGTTCAACATCAGCTAGTGCAACAGGAAGTATTAGTAATTCACCTAGTATATCTGACCAGTTTTCATCTTCGACTGCACAAACAAATCAATTATTAGACATGAGTACAACGGTTACAGCTACTGCAACTTCAACAAACTCAGTAGATTCTAATATGAGTTCTGTAACAAGCACAACATTTAGTTCTAATACTAATACAAATAATAGTATTCAAAATCAAATTGATGTGTCTGTTTCTAACAGTGGAGATACGGATGCTGAACAGTTAGTAGAAAATATTATAGCACAAAACCTACAAGCTGCTCAAGATGATGTTGAAGCTAAACAAGAAGAAACAGGACAGTATGGGTCAGAGAATACTATCATAGCTTACATGGGGTTTGTTCCTAACTTTAATAACTATAGGTTAGTTACAATGCCGGACCAAGATGTGTGGTATGAACCTACATCTATTTATACAGATAGTATATTATCAGATAACATAGAAGGGTTTTATCAGATGGCAGGACAAAGTTTAGAAACTCTAACTGAAATGAAACAATTACAACCACCACTATAAAATGAAAATACCACAACAACAAAGTTTATTATTAAACAAACCAAATGAAGCATCGCCTGAAGAGTTTTTAAAGTGGCAAGAAACTGAACTAAACTGGTGGGCAGATAGACAAATGAATATTGTAGCTATTATGTCTGTGGTACAAGTTGTAGTCTTTGGTTTAATGTTATTAGTTTTTTATATCAATTCAAAAGTATTCTAATGGCATACTCAAGTAAAGTTGTAGATAGGTTTGAAGGAGTTTTAAATAACCCTGATAAATATTCAGTGGGTAGGTTTGACCCTAAAGATTTAGATGTGGGTACTGGTCTTGTAGGTGCACCAGCTTGTGGTGATGTTATGAAGTTACAAATTAAATGTAAGCTTCAAGGCAACAGACATATTATTGATGATGTTAAGTTTAAAACTTATGGTTGTGGTTCAGCCATTGCATCAAGCACCATGTTTGTTGATATGTTAAAAGGCAAAACAATCGAAGAAGCTATGGCAATTAAAGATAAAGACATAGCAGATTCACTAGAGCTACCACCTATAAAATTACATTGTAGTGTGTTAGCAGAAGAAAGTATAAAAAAAGCCATTGAAGATTGGCAAAATAAATAAAGGAGAATATTATGAATTGGTTTGAAAACAAAACTACACAACTTATTGCTTTGGTAGGTATAGTAGGAACACTAGCCGGATTTGGTTATCAAGGAGCAGAGTACGTTAATAGATTAGAAAATCTTGAAGCTGCTGTTGGTGGTATTGCAGATACCGAAGATGCTCAAAAGATAATTGAAGAAAGGTTTGGTAAGATAGAAACATCGGTTCAATTTCTAGAAAAAGAAATAGACAACATATCTATTCCTGATGTCACTGAAATTAAAACCGACATTGCTACCATTAAAGCAGACCTTGAGACTTTAGATAGAGATATATCTAAACTAGAAACTGGTAATCCTTTAGCAGGATAGTTACTTTAAAACATTTAACTCTCTTTGAAAGAAGTTATGTAAGTCTCCCATCTTTGTCTTACCGTTACGGAGGATTGTTTTGATTAGGTCTCTCTCATCAAGAGGGAATATCTCATCAACCATTTCCTCCGGTAACATACTAAACTCTGTAACTATATCATTGTTACGTGTAAGAAGCACTTTAAAACTTACTAAGTTTGCTTCGTTCTTATTAACCATTATCACTCTCCAAATTTGCAAAGGTTATCTTATCTTGTCTACCACGTAGTCCTGCTTTCATGTAAGAAGTAGCACGACCTTCAAAGAAGTTTTGATGTTCAACACCCATCACTTCATCCAACCAACCAAGAGGATTCTCTCTTTGGTCATAGTTTGTTTTTAATCCTAGTTGTAGTAATCTTCTATCAGCTATGTATCTATTGTAAGCATACATATCTTTCTTGGTAAGTCCTTCAAGGTCTCCCATATCAAACACTAGGTCTAAAAACTTATCTTCTAGTTCTACCATCTGTCTACAGATTTCATATAACTCTTTCTTAAAATCATCTGTCCAGATATCAAGGTTCTCTTGAATAAACTCTCTAAACAATTTAGTCATAGCTTCAACGTGCATAGACTCATCACGTATAGAGTAAGTAACTATCTGTCCCATACCTTTCATACGACCAAAGCGTGGGAAGTTTAACAAGATTGCAAAGCTACTAAACAACTGTAGACCCTCAGTAAATGCTGAATAGACTGCTAAAGTTTTTGCAATACTTTTCTTATCTGACTTAGTTGTTTTAATCTTATGAACGTACTCATGTTTATCTGACATCTCCTCATATTCGGCAAAAGCTTTGTACTCTATCTCAGGCATACCAACTGTATCAAGTAACAAGCTATAAGCATGTTGATGAATAGACTCCATGTTAGCAAAAGAACCCATCATCATTCTAGCTTCAGGCTTTCTAAAGATACGCATGTATCTATCAACATATCCTGCACCTACATCTACATCAGATTGAGTAAACAACCTAAATATTTGTGTAAGCAAGTTCTTTTCTTTGGGGTCTAACTCTTGCCAATCCTTTACGTCTGTATGTAGCGGTACTGACTCCGGCATCCAGTGCATTTGGTTTTGTAAGACATAGTAGTCAAACATCCAAGGGTTATCGAAAGGTTTGTAATAATCTCTTGTATCTAATAAACTCATTTTAAAATTCCTCTTGTAGTGTTTTTAATTTTTCGTCAGCGTTTGCATATTGTTCTATAAGTTTATCCATAGACTCAATAACATTAGGGTGCTCTGCAACACCTACTTTATTTTGAAAGTATACTTCTAGGTTGGCTTTTGCTTCAGCTTTTTCTGCTTGATATTTTATTTCTAAAGCTTGGTATAATAAGCAACTCATTTTTTCTCCTTGTTAAATCTCTTAACTAAATATTTTAAATTTTCAATTACGTATCCTGCGTAATCTTTTGTTTTTGAGAATGGGTCTCTATGTTCATCACAATAATCTAGCCACATTCTAATTGTAAACCCCTCAAACTCAGGTCTAAATATATTTTTAAATTCTGATTGTTTCATATTAATCCTTCGGTAAATAAATTATTACAGCCGAGTTACATTTAGGACAACTTAAATTAGTTTCCATAATGTATTCATCGTTCTCATCTTCTATGTCGTGATCTCCACCCCATATTAATTGTGTTCCACAATGCCAACAATCCATATTATCCCTCACATGCGATACATTCAGCATCGTCTAATTTTATACGTTGAACTTTAGTGTTTACATTTTCTGCATTACGAGCAGCATTAGTTCTAAAGTAATATAAAGATTTAAGTTTGTTCATACCATACCAGTGCACATCGTTAACATACTGCATATACTCATCGTGTACTTCTTGTGGCTCTGTAGCTGTAGGTATAGTAAAGAAAAGATTAACTGACTGTGCTTGACAAATAAACTCTTGTCGTTTAGCAGCATGTTCAATAATCCATATCTGATCTATCTCATTAGCAGTCTTAAATATTTCTTTCTCATCATCTGTAAGAACATCAAGATGCTGTACTGAACCCTCTTTACCTGCAATGTCTTTCCAGACTGCAGTCAACTCATCTTTCTTTAATCCTTTATCCTTTAGAATTTCTTCTAGGTATTTGTTCTTAACTTGGAACGAGCCTGAGAGAGTTTTGTGCGTATAAACATTAGCCCTGTATGGCTCAATCGAAGGAGATGTCCCACCACATATGATGCTAGAAGAAGCATTAGGAGCAACAGCGAGTAGATGAGCATTACGCCTACCACTACCACTGATATCAGGTGACTCACCACGTTCATCAGCAAGTCTTTCAGTTGCTCTAATTGAATGTCTCTTAATGTGTTTAAACGACTTGTAATTAAATCCCGTAGCGAATATACCTTCAAAAGGAATGTTGCGTGATTGGAGATACGAATGGAATCCCATCGCACCAAGACCCAACGACCTTTCTCTATAAGCAGAGTAGGCAGATTTAAGAAACCCCTCTTTGCCCGGCTTAATATGTTTTTGAAACCTTTTAAAATTTGCATTATATTCTCCTAAGTTATTCGTGTCGACAGCATTATCAATGTAATGTTGTAATACATTGTCAAGCATAGTAATTAAATCATCAATGAACAAAGGGTTCTCACTCCACTCATCAAAGTATTCTAAGTTTACTGAAGACAAACAACACACTGCTGTTCGTTCTTCATTAGTAGGTAAAGTAATCTCGGAACATAAATTGCTCTGTTTGATTTCTAATCCTAAATCTTTTTGTTCTTTAGGTAATGCTTCGTTACATGTATCTATATTGACCATGTATGGCTCACCTGTCTCTGCTCTAGCATTAATGATCTGCCACCACAAGTCTCTAGCATTTACAATCTTGGTAGGCTCGTGAGTTTTAGGGTCAATTAATCTAAAGTCTGCATCTTCTTGTACAGCTTTTAAAAACTCATTGGTAATGTTGATACCATTGTGAAGATTAAGATTCTTCCTATTGATATCCCCACCAGATTCTTTACGCATGTTAATGAACTCTTCAATCTCTGGATGAGATATGTCCATGTATGCAGCATAAGAACCACGTCTTGTAGTGCCTTGGTTGAAGGCTAACATCTGAGAATCAACTACATGCATGAAAGGAATTGAACCAGTAGACTTACTACCGTGAGTAGTAGAAATACCGTTACTCCTAATGTCTCCCCAATATCCACCAATACCTCCACCTGAAGATGCCAACCAAATATTCTCGTCATAATGATCTGATAACCCAGTGCGACTATCAGGTACATAATTGAGAAAACAGCTAATAGGAAGACCACGACTTGTTCCCCCGTTACTAAGTATAGGAGTGCTAAACATGAACCAACAACTGGAACTGTAGTGATAAAGCCTTTGAGCCAATTCAAAATCCGTGTGACCTTTGTAGGTTGCCCCGAAGACCGAGGCACGGGCAAACGCTTCTTGTGCATGTGTTTCATTCTCCCATAAGTATCTGTCTTTTAATGTATCAAGACTAAACTTATCTAATAGTTTCTCATTACTGTAATTAATTTTTATACCTAAGTATTCTTTTATTCCTACTTTATCCTCAATCATTGTTTGTTTCCTTATCAAGTATGTTCAACATAATTATACAATAGTGTAGTATCTTTAACAAATCTTTTCTATTCTTACCATCTTTGTTTCCGTAACGTTTAGCATACTTCATAATGTTTCCAATGCAAAAGCCTTCGCCATGACCAGAATCAATAATGATATCAGTTGCTTGATACTTATCGGAAGCATAGTGTTCGCCATAAGTATTGTCAATATATTCTTTTAACTCAACTATATATCTTCTTTCGTTAAATTTATACTCCATCATTTCTCCAGTCATCAGGTAAAGTGTCTTCACTAAACCATCTAAAGTTATTAGTTTCAGCCCACTCAGCGTGGGTTCGTTTGGTTCCATTCTTCCTAACCTTTGCTCCCGGCATAGGAGAGAAAGGTTTTTGAAATAAGAAGACTAACTCCATGTTCGAAGGTAGTGCTTCTCTTATCCAAAGATACTTACTGTACTCAGCGTGGTCCCAAAATCTACCCTTTGCTTCTAACAATATAGTTTTATCTTCTATTGTTTTAGCAAAGTCTACTTCGTAATCTTTCTTAATGATATACTTAATAGACTCATAGTGATGTTTCCAGTCTTGTAATATAGTTTCATGTAAGGTAACTTCCCACATGCTATCATATCCTTTAGGTATTCCTATCTTCTTTGGTCTCGGTTTACGAGGTACTCTTTTAGGCATTGATGTTCTCCAGTGTTACATCGGGGTTACGTTTTACTTTTTTATAAAACCATTTTAAAGTATAGGCACTCATTCTAAATTGTCCACCTGCAAAGATATGTGTTTGCGTAGGCAAGAACTCGTCTAGGTTTTGTCTATTGATTCTATTAGGGTCTTCTCCATCAGGAACCATAGTTCTAATCCATTCAATGAGTAAGTCTTTTGCTTTTCTTCTTAACTTCTTTGATCTTTTACCACTCATACTTGTGTCACCTCTATGACATTAGGAACTTTAGGTACTTGAGTTAAGTATCTTAGTCCATTAGAATATTTAAATACTCTTAAACCTTTACCTTCATTAGAATCTTTATGACATTCAAACTTATGTCTGCAATATACACACTCTCTAGGTAGTTGCATGTTACCAGACTTGCCATCAGGTATAGGATTATAACATAAATTAGGTGGCTTGTCCAGCTTTACTGCTGCTTTAACATCCCTTATTTTCTTCTTGATGTTAGGCTTGTCAAAGTTATCTGGCTTGTATAAAGCTAACTCACCTGACTCTTTATTTAAAGCTAAGAACCCACCATTGCTTGTACCTTCTGCTGATTCGTATCCTGCAAGTTGAGCCATGTATCCAAAGATATCATTCTCTGCTAGTGTTCCATCTTTAAACTTCTTGAAGGCAAAGCCTGAAGCTGTCTTGATATCTACTACCTCACCATCAATAACACAGTCCATGTGTCCTTTGATGCCTGATACTGTAACTTCTTTTTGTTCACTAGTAACTGTATGTCCTGATAGCTTTATTAAAAACAACACAATCTCTTCAAGCAAGTGCCCGTATAAGAACTTAATAAATAAAGAGGGTGGCATCCTTTCAGGCGTACCTTCAGTCTTCATGTCAAACCATAGCTGTCTTTCTTTCTTCCCTATGTTAGACATACGAAGAGTAGACTTACCACGTGGTTCAGGGTGTGACCAACTGTAAAGAATCTCTTTCATGGATTCTCCAAACTGTTCAATGGTGTCCTCGTCTAAGTCAATATGCTCACCATCAGCAAGTACACCTATCTTATTATATATATCTTCGACCAGTGTGTCAAGAGTTTTCTTTGATTTAGCCATGTTTAAACGACCTCCATGTTATTTATTATATCTTTTGCTATCTTTATATCTAACTTAAACCATTCGCCTTTACGTTTGTCTGCTTTCTTAGCACATAAAGTATGGGCTGTTTGTTCAGCAGTTCGTCTATCATCAAAGTATTTTTTAAACTTTAATTTAAAATCTCGTAAGGGGCTAGATGTTTGGTAACCTTTACATCTATCTTCAGAATCAATAGCCATACCAACTTTAATCCAGCCTTTCCAAGCAGGATTAGTTATGATATACACTTCTCCTTCTGAAGACGTAGTGTATCTAGACAATGAACTAAAGGCTGCATCTTCAAAAGTTTTAAATTTTCCCGGCTTATGTAATGGATGTTTTACTGATATATGTTTACCGTTAACATACATTCGGTGAGAATCTCTTACATGCCAACAAGGTTTACAAACATATTTTCCTTGTTCTAATCTAGCCTGTGTCCAGTTTTCTTCTAATACTAATAATGTAGAACAGTCTATACAATGTTTATCAATGTGTTTCACTCCAGTCCCTCCCTATTTTGTACTCGCCATCTAAAGGACAACGAAGATTATAAAATTCACCTGCTTGTTTAAAACTTTTAACTGCCATCTCTCCAACAAAATCTGCTTGAGATTCTTTTACTTCTATCTGCCACTCATCATGGATGTTAGCTACAAACTTATAGTCTATAGTATTTAACTTAAGTAATCCATCAAGTATAGTTAAAGCTTTCTTCATAACAATAGCACCTGCTCCCTGTAATAAAGTGTTCAGAGCTGCATGATTATTTCTTATGTAAAGCTTTCTACCATCTAATCCTTTAAGGAATTTTTTCCCTGCTGCTCTTGTAACTCTATCTCTAAGAGATTTAAATGCAGGGTTATTATCGAAGAAATATTCTCTAGCTCGTCTACCATCTGTCGTATTTCCTTCGACCACTTTGCCAAGCTTTTCATCTCCCGCACCGTACATGAGTGCATAGATGAATGTTTTTGCCTGATTTCTTGATTTAAGTTTTGCAGCTTTTTGATTAGCTGTGTGTATATCTCCATCTAATATCTCCTTGATATAATCTTTATCATCCATATAGTGTGCTAACATTCTAAGTTCTAGACCACTAGCATCTACACCTAATAAAACATTGCCATCATCAACAACCCAACAAGACCTACACTCTTTACCATAAGGACTGTGAACCGATGGGACTTGAGCCATGTTAGGATTCCTATGGGTCATCCGACCTGTGATAGCACCGTTAGGTATAACAAAGCCATGAACTCTACCATCATCTCTAACAGAACTAACCCATGAATCAACCTGTGCTATTCGTTTCTGTATCAATAAGAAGTCTGCTATAAGTTTAGCTTCACGTATATGTGTAACCTCTGATAAAGTTTTCTCATCGACAATCGGCTGACCAGTAGGTGTAAACCTTTCAGGCTTCCAACCAAAGTCGATAAGATATTCTCCTATCTGTTTACGAGAACCAAGATTAAAGTCTTGTAACGTTTGTCTCATAAATGGTTCATAGTTCATAGTGTTTAAACACCTTGCATATTCATCATCGGTAAGACCACGTTTAGAAAGCTTACCATCTGTCGTCCTAATGTAAGGCGTAACTAATTTAGTATCTACCCACTTAGGTTTAAACGTATCGTGAACTTCGTCTTCAATCTGTTGTTTCTTTTCTCTTAGTTCTGCCAAAAGAACTAGTGCAGATTGCATGTCAAACTTAAATCCATTTACTTCTTGCTGTTTTATAATACCAGCTATAGACTGTTCTAGTTCAATGCAACCTTTACTAAATCCTTTGGATTCATTACGTAAGTTTTTATATACTAAAGTATTTAAAGTAACGTCACGAACACAGTAGTCTAACATTTCAGTAGAATAATTTAAGTAATCTTCAAACTCAATCTTAGATAGTCCAAGTCTAAAGCCCCAGCTTTCTAGGCTATGACCTCCATCTCTGTTAGGATTGAACAGCCTTGATAATACAAGAGTATCTATTACTTCTTTATTGCTGAGATCAACACCTCCAAACTTTTGAACCATTGGAATATCAAAACCAATGATGTTATGTCCAATGAGCCTGTCTGCTGTTGCAAGAAACTTATACCCTTCTTCTAATTTATGAGGAGGGAATTTAAATATCTCACCTGTCTCTGCATCTTGAGCTACAATACAATGTACAAGTGTCGCTTGTAAATCGTCTGTCTCAATATCAAATACTAAATCCATAATTAAAATGCCTCATCTGCTGACGGGTCAAACTCTATGTCCTCATCCGTTAGCTCTGTTAATCTACCTGTATCTGCATCATAGATAACTCTAGCTGCCATACCTACATCACCTGTGTATCTTGATTTAAGAATACGCAGTCTTGTAGTTCTAGCTTCATCGGGGTCATCTGATTGTTGGTTGCGTTCTAATGCAATAACACAATCTGATAACTGACCAATACTATTAGAGCCACGTAGATGAGAGAGACTTACTTCAATACCATTCTCATGTCCTTTGTTTCCATCGACACGTCTAAGATGTGATACAAGTATAATACCTGCACCTGTCTCTTCAACTAAACTTCTAAGTCTAGTCATAATAGAATCAATGGCTCGTCTCTCATCACCTTCATGTACTGCACTGACTAACATATGTAAATGATCTACTACCACCCACTTACAGTCACATCCAATAATCATAAAGCGAAGCTTAGTAAAGATATCATCAATGTCGTTGGTGCCAAAGTGGGAATGAACCCATACTCTGTTTTTATTCTCACCATCATACAAGATGTCAAACATCTTATCAAGTTCTTCTTTAGAAAACTTCTCACGTTCTTGGTCAATGTATAACCTAGCGTTAGCTTCAATAGAAAGTATACCATCAATGGTACGTCTCCAGTCTTCTTCTAATGCTATGATGCCTACGTTGTCCTGTGTTTGTTTTACAAGCCAATGCTCTATCTCTCTGGTTACACTAGACTTACCTAGTCCTGTACCACCTGTAAGAGTTACAAGCTCACCCTGTCTTAAGCCATACAGCTTTTTGTTTAGTCCTTCATAAGGATATGGGATGCTTTGTTTCTTCTCACGATTATGAAACTTCTCACGTTGTTCTGTAACATTTATGACACCTGATGGTGTATAAACTTTACTAGCCCACCACGCTTCAACAAAATCTTTATGTCTGTTGTCACGTAACATTTCATTAGGGTCTTTGAACCCATTAGGAAGTGTGAGTATCCTAGCCTTGCCGGGTTTAAACAACCTCGCAACTTTAACTGATGCTTCTTTACCTGCCTTATCATTATCAAAAGCAACGATAACATTTTCAAAGTCATCAAAGAACTCTAGGCTTTCTTTAATATCTCTGACTGCTCCTTGTGCACCACGCTTGATGGATACCACAGCCCACTTACTACCAAGTAGTTCGTAAGCTGCCATAGCATCACACTCCCCTTCGGTTATGGTGACATACTTGCCACTCTTAAACAACTGCTGACCAAACAATCCTGTCTCATTGTAAGAACCATTGACAAAGAAATCTTTCTTCTCAACGTTTCTAATTTTTGTAGCAGAAATCTCGTGTCCATTATAATATGGATACATGTGTTTAGTAACCTTACCTTGTAGATCATGTACAACCTTTACACCATACTTTGTAGCAGTACCTTGAGAGATACGTCTATCAGTTAGTGCAGAGAAAGTACCTGTATCTAAGTTATCAGGTTGTTTAAACGTTGTTTGATTTGTTGTTGTTTGTTGTACCATATCTTTTCCTTCACATGA
>Ga0208157_1001254_pt1 | contig 11766 bp, 16 predicted proteins | sample 5_EtaG_FD_184077 | JGI IMG/M metagenome (GOLD analysis project Ga0208157, IMG submission 184077) | Marine viral communities from the Subarctic Pacific Ocean - 5_ETSP_OMZ_AT15132 metaG (SPAdes) (version 2) | ecosystem: Environmental > Aquatic > Marine > Oceanic | place: Pacific Ocean | collected...
TTCTTAACTCTTACCCCTGGACGTACATATAAATTTGATCAAGCTGATGGTTCAAACTCAGGTCACCCACTACGTTTCTACCTAGAGGCAAACAAGACAACTGCTTATACAACAGGCGTTACAACTAGTGGTACTGCTGGAAACGCTGGAGCATACACACAGATTGTTGTTTCAGATACAACACCACAGGTGTTGCACTATCAATGTTCAGCACACGGCTATATGGGGAACGCCGTACAGACTAATAGTAATGTTTCTTCTGGAGCTGTAACAACTTTATCAGTTTCAAGTAACGCAACAATCTCTGGTAATCTGACAGTTTCTGGGACTACCACTACGGTGGATTCTGTCACCCTTAGTGTGAAAGACAAAAATATAGATCTTGGCGTTGTTAGTAGCCCATCAGATACGACTGCCGACGGAGGAGGCATAACTTTAAAAGGTGCCTCAGATCACACATTTAATTGGATCAATGCTACTGATGCTTGGACTTCTTCTGAACATATACATTTAATAGACAATAAGAAGTTATTTGTTGGAGGTGCTTCAGGAACTACTGATGGACTTGAGATTGTTCATAATGGTTCAAACAGTATTCTTAATGATTCAGGAACAGGTACTCTTCAATTACAGTTAGGTGGTTCGACCAAATTAGAAGTAACTTCTGGTGGTATAAATGTAACAGGTGCGATAACTGTAGGTGGTTCTGCTTTAGCTAGTGCTAATACCTTTACTGCAGTAGCTAGTGGAAGTATCGCCAATAACAAAGCTGTCAAAATTGACACAACAAATGGCAAGGTTTCCGAAGTAAAGGCTAATGTAACAGCTAGAGGTGCTGTGAATGTACCAGGTAGCGTTAATAACGTTAATAGTGGTCAGGATAATGAATATATGAAGTCTGTGAGATGTGGAGATGGTTTAGTCTTGATGATCTATCAAGACACAGATAATAATCATGGTGCTGCAATAGTAGCTGAACATACTTCATCTTCAGGAAATACCCTAGCTTTTGGATCTGAAGCTACATTTACACAGTCAGCTCCAATCGATGAGGGAATTGATGCTTGTTACATGGGTAGCAATAAAGTGTTTATTGCTTGGTTTGGAACAGGCAATAAAGTTAATATGATGATTGCTACAGTGAACCCTTCTACTAGAGCAATTACTTTTGGAAGCATAGTTACAACAGGAAGTAATACAAACTGGCCCGCAGTAAGTTATGACGAAGACCAAGATAAAGTTCTTTTAGTCCATTCAACTACTAACAACACTGTACCTAAAGGAATAGTTTGCAGTGTAAGTGGTACAACTATTACTCAAGGTACACCAGTTAGTTTACCTACTGTTCCTGGTGCAGGTAACCAAACAACAAGATATACAACGTCCTGTTATGACACCAATGTTAATAAACATATTCTTGGGATGAGGAAAGAAACTAATGATAGATGTGGTGTTTTATCGGCAACTATTAGTGGTACGTCTGTTTCATTCGGTGCTTGGGTAAATGTTAATAATGCTAATTGTTATGCGGATACAATGGAAATTGCATTTAATACTCAGAGAAATGCATTTGTAATTCTCTATCGTATATCTAATAACGCAACAGCATCTTCTGGAACATGTGCCGCTGATGGAACTATTACTATTCATAGTACTCTTGCAGTTATGTATCATGGGAATAACTCAAGCAAGCGTTATCCTGGGCTAGTTTATGACTCTGCTGCTCAAAGACTTGTAGCTATACAGATGGACAATTCATCTCACGCAAAAACTAGGATGGTAATAATGGCTTCTGACTATACCTTGACGGTTCCTGGTATTGAAACGACTTTCCGTGGGGCTGAGAGCAACTATATTTCAATAGGAGTGAGTGGTAGAGCTAATACTGGAGGTGTAGTTTGTATTGGTTCTAGATGGGATCAAGGAGGTAACAACAGAGCACTTTGGGCTGTTAGTGGTGAGACGACAGAATCCGTTACTAACTTAACTCAAGCTCGTCATTATGTAGGATTTGCAGATCAAGCATATACAGATGGACAAACAGTTACAGTTAAAACCTATGGAAATAATGTTGATACTCTTTCGGGATTAACTATTGGAAGTGTTTATTATGTTGATGGTTCAGGAAATGTAAGCAGTAATAATTCAGGTGCGGTAGCTGAAGTCGGTATGGCTATATCTGCTGATACTATTTTAATTAAGCAGCCTTACTAGTAAAAGAAATTGATGATACCTCATGGTAGTTACGCAGGACTTCCACCTCAAGGACAATTAATAGCTATCATCTTAGGGTTATTATTGTTCTTAGTAGGTTATGGAATCTACTTAACATTCGGTGCTGGTAAGGAAGATTTAAAAGATGCAATTGATGAACATGCAAAGATGCATGAATTAGGGATCGCACATGGGCATAATGGAAGAAAGCTTAAATAGTAAATGGTCAACCTCAGAGAAAAAATCATTAAATCTCTACTAGCTCATGCCAATGGAGAGATACAGATACATCTTGCAAACGTTGAAATTTATTTGAATAATCCTGCAGGTATTGGAGAGCATTCCGATGTTACTGGAGCTATACAGGAAGAGTTAGATAAGGTAGCTAGATATGAAGATCAAATTTCTATTATCAACAAATATTTAAAACCTCAATTACATGCTATTAAATGACAATTAGTTAATTATCGACTATAAATAAGATATACGTCGATATTAAATAGTCGTGTCTTTAACTAAACCAGTTGAGCAAGCATTATTAGATGCTCAAGATGATTTAAGAAGTGCATTAGCTTTTTCAGCTAGAGCAGAAAAACCTTATGTCAGTAAGCACATAGCTGACATGTTATTACGTATAGATGCTTTAATGGATCTCTCAGATATTTTTGAAAAAATTCTAGAAGATTAATCCTTTTCTCCGTATGTACGAGTCTCGTAGTGTTCTTGTAACGCTTCTACAATTGCTCTTTTTAATTCATTACGTTTCTTTTTACCAATACCAGCATTAGTATCGATCCTAACTTTTAACCAGTAAGCTCCATAAAGAAAGAGGCAAAATGGAATGGCATCAGACCAGCTGATAGCATTCCACGCCTCTACAAAATTAATAATTCCGAAGATCATTAAACGAAGTATTGAGAGTATGTATATACTCCCATGATACCCCAGAAAGCGACCATAGCGAAACGACCAGTGGCTTTTTGCCAGATTAAAGAGTTTTTAGACATTAGAAAATACCAGGGATAATTTGACCAGTTGTGATGTATGCACCGATAGCTGCGACAAAGCCAAGCATTGCCATCCAGCCATTAAATTTTTCTGCTTCAGGAGTCATTTTCTTAGATTGTGGAGTAGAAGATGTAAGAGACCGTTTCTCTTGAGGTTAGTTAAATAGAGAGACAATAATGTTTTGAGAAACATTAGAAGATACCTGGTATAACCTGACCAGTTGTGATGTATGCACCTAGTAAAGCAACAAAACCAACCATTGCCCAGCGTCCATTAGCTTTTTCAGCTTCTTCTAGGTGGTTTGTGTAGTTGTCTACTAATTGTGGAGGAGTTTCACGGCCAAAGATGTTTTGCTTGCCGTACTCAGTAATAACGTGAGATGAAGAAGAAGTCATTAGAAAATTCCTGGGATAACGTTTCCTGTGGTGACATAAGCACCAAGAGCCGCAATAATTCCTATCATTGCTAAACGACCATTCGTCAACTCAGCGTTTTCAGAAAGCTGATGGTTGAGTGTAGTTTCTTTAGTAGACATGGGTATAAAAAAGGTATGAAGAAACCCCACCGAAGTGAGGCTTGTCTCTTCATATTTTATCCATATTTACACTTTGTAACCGAACTTAACACTACTTTACAAAAGCTGATATAACCGATTAGCGATTCTAATAACCTAGATCAGAACTTGTATTTTGCTCCGATTTTTGTGCCATAGAGGTTGTCATCTTCGTCGGTTAATACGCCAATCTCACCATATATACCAAGTTTTTCTGTTGCAGCGATGTTGCCACCGATTTTTCCAGATAAACGAGTTTCACCGTCATCTCCTTCAGGAGCAATAACAGCAGGACCGCCTTGTACATAGAAACTATAAGTTTCATTTCCACCTTCATAACCGATATGGATATCAGTTACAGAGCCTTCATAGTCAGTACCTGTGAAACCAGAGTTAGCTTCAACATTTACATAGGTGCCTGCGAAAGCAGCTGGAGCAGCTACAGATACAGTTGTTGCTGCAAGAGCAATAAGAGTTTTAATCATTAGTTTTACTTATTGAAAAGTATAAGAGTAATTACCTAGTAAGGCTAACACCCAGAAACCTAGATACTGCAAGGGTTTTGCCTATGCCAATTTATTTTCTGGCAGTATTGTAGGGGATTTTGTATGCTTTTGATCAGAACTCCTTACGACTAAACCCTTTATAAAAGGTCTTCCTTTCTTTGTAAAATGATAAATGTTCTTAAGTGCTAACTGATTTTTACAACAATCAAGAAGTAAAGATATAAATCTTTTTTGTCCTACAGGTTTTGATCCAGTGTCTTCACAGTAGGAACAATAACTTGCATAAAGATGAAAACTACTATTGCAATATCTTTCTTTAGCATCTTTTGCTGCAGGAATTTTCTTACCTACAGATGCAACAGCGTCAGGCTCGTGGACAACTTCTGACTGTAACCATTCAATAAGATTATTACTATTTAATAAAATCTCATTTCTAACTTTCTTTAATGAAGGAACTTTTTCATATGTATCTAGAAGATATTCTCTCATTTCTTGAGTAGTCATTTGTAAAACCCAGTTCACTAACCCAGGTAAATAATTCTTCCATAAGCCCTTTACGACTCCGTTCTCCATTTTTATCATCTCTTTCGCCTCAGAATTTTTATCCCATAAAGAGCGATTAAACTCCACGGTTAAACGACGTCTAGTTAAGCCAGATGTGTTGTCGGTTGTCTGGATCGGCTCATTGGCGCAAACCATGACCATACCGATGTAAACAAATGGTTCCCCTACGTTTTTATTTTTCTCTTCAAAGCGTAAATTATCTCCTCCAGTAAGAGCCTTAAAGATCTGTGCAGAGCCTCCGTAACGCTCTGAGTCGTTAATTAGAGTAAGTCGCTTACCTTTTATCGATGCTATCTCGAAACGGCTCTGTTCGAGCTGATTGAGGGTAGTACTTGCATAGTTTCCATTACCAACTAAAGCACAACAAAGGTTTGCAAAAGTTGATTTACCACGTCCTCCTGGCCCAATGATTTCAAGGAATCTCTGTAGTTCATGACCTTGACCGACCAAGCAAGCTTTTAACCATGCTCTTAGAACTTGAACTCTATCCTCATCTCCATATTGAGTCTTCCTAAGCCATTGGATAATTGGTCCTGGATCTGCGTTAGGGTTATAGTCAAAGTCAAGTCCCCAAGTTAAATAATGTTCAGGATCGTGATCGAGAAATTCTCCTGTACTCATTTCAAGTACACCGTTATGAAAAGCTAGGCGATCAGGGTCATCATCCCAGTAGGTGTGAGTGATGTAAGCCTGCGTAAGATTTACTACGTCGGAGATTAAATGAGATGTAAAGCCACCTGGGGTAGGAATATTTTCCCTTAAAAAGAGGTCTTGTACGAAGTGTTTATATTCATGTCTATATTCTTCTCTCCTCCAAGTACCTTTACTACTTTGATAGAACATAAAGGTATCGAATTTTGGATCATATCGCCAACCACATTCAACGACCATCTGAGTAACAAATTCAGCTAGTTCTGACGCTGGTGGAGTCTTTGGTCTGCTTCTACCTTTTACCTTTTCTTTTATTTCTTCTTGTTCCTTTTCAGTAGGTGCTCCCATGATTGCTTTAAGAGCAGTATTTATAGTGGTTTCATTTATTTCTGTTTTATCATTCTTAAATAACTTTTTAGCTTTTTCTGCGAGTGCTTCAGCAGATTCGACGACAAAACCACCAAGTTCTAAATAACCATCTTCTTTTGCTTTTGCTCTAAGAGTATGTATACCTGCACCATTTTCTGGAGCTGGACCGCCTTCTTGACGTTCAAAAGTATTCCATTTTTGTTCACAAACTCCATCTTGAAAATTAGGAGCTTGTTCTGACCAATCAACCCATTCTTTTAAAAGAGAATCATCTATTTGATGTAAAGCTGCTCCTACGGTGATCCACTCTTCATAGTCAACAGCTCTATCTTCACTTAGATGATCTAGATAAATTTTTGCTTCAGATAGCAATTCTTCCTGTTGGAACTCTGAGCCTTCCTCGTAATTAAGGTTTATCTGTTGAGTAACTATTCCTTGTCTAGGTGTTTTTCTATATTTAGTAGTTGGATGAGCTTTTGTAATTGCGTCATATAACCATTCTGGAAGTTCTGGAGGATTTTTTGCATACTCAAAACCACCATGTGACGTTGTAAAATATCCCTCAGTTTCTGGATGGCTTCCCATGATCGCACCCTGTCTTGATCTAAAAAGAATTTCAAAAGAAGGAATGCCTATTTTTATTGTCGCTTTATCTGGTAATAAAGATATTTTTTGAGTCGGGACGCTGTAAAGCATCCTCTGTCTGCCTTCTTTACCTGATGAAATAGTTAAAGTAGGAGGAAAAATTGCTGAAAGAGGAGCACCAGCTAATTCTTCGAGTTCTGGTATAGCTTCTGGACCATCAATATCTACCCATAAAAGTCCACCTTCATTTGACCACTGACCTGTAATTAAGCCTATGCCAGTTGCTTGTCCATCTTGCAACTCAGCTTTTATCTGGTCGATGGTATAGGGTTGAGAAGTCCAGCCAGCAAGATATGCCCTTTTATCCCTTAATGGTGTGAGAGCCCAGTCTTGAGGAATTAAATCAAGATTGATTTCTCCAGCTGAAATTTGATAGTTAGGTTGTTGTTCTGGTGATGCAGTAGGCACAGTTTTGTCTCGTTCGCGTAATAAGATGTTGACACCAGCTTGAGGTTAGCGGTTTTTACCTATTTAGCCAGTTTTTTATTTTTTTAATTTTCTGTACCTCTAATTTAGAGGACATCAATCTGTCTTTTTATCTTCGTTTACAGCATCCATTTCAAGTTTTTCAGCCTCTTGAGCAGGTAATATTTCTGTGTAATATTTTTCAACTGCATCGAGCCATTTTTGTTTATATTTTTCAATCGTTGAACTTTGGATTACAAAGACTTGAGTGTCCTCCCTTGTTGCAACAAAGGTCATTATTAATTCTGGTTTTATATTTACTGTATGTTCAAGAGCTAGAGCGTAGGCTGCCATTTGCATCTGGCATTTTGAATATTTCATAAAGCCTGCTCGCTTCATCCCATACAATTTTTTAGGAGTATCTGCCCCAGGCCAACGAGCATAGTAAGGACCATTACTAGTTTTTAAATCTCCGAGTACAACTTTGCCTTTATATTCACAAACGATATCTGGAGTACCAGCCCACCCCCAATTTTTATCTTTTGATACCCCAGGATGCCATACACGAGAAACTCCATCTCCTCCTACTACCCATGAAAAATCATCAGGATTTTTAGGATTTTCTGCCCATACAATATTTTCTAATTTTTCTAAATTTTCAGGTAATCCATTCCAAAAATCTGCAATTTCTGGGTCATTAATTTGTGGGTTTGTTTCTCTACCTAATAGAAATTCTTCCATTAGTGAGTGTACTTTTGTTCCTCTAGCAGCAGCAGCTTCTCTTCCACCAGGATTTTTCTTTGCCCATCTTTCTAGTGCAGCTTTACTACCTGAAGTAGCTGACAAAATAGTTGTTACTGAAGGTAAGGCACCGTATGGAGTTTTGTAATGCCGAGATCCATCAATTGTGACGCGAGTGTCACCCTCAGAGCGATAATCCAAAAAGTTTTAATATCGGCTCTAAGGAGAATAACCTTACTTAATCTTGCTCAATCCTTAGGTTCCACCGTAACTAAGTGCTTTTTTGCGTCATCCATATCGTTAAAGAATTTACAACTACCTGTATAACAACTTAGATAACGTTCAAAAGTAGTTTTTCCTCCAGTTAACGGATACTTATGAACAGTCCCACCTTGAGGTGTAATTAAAACTAACTCTGGCTTTTTCATTCTTTGTTATTTAGTGGTTATATTCTATTTTCAATCGTGTTCTACTTCTGGAGGACGATCTTCAGGATTATTGTTAAAACAATTATCAATTCTTTGTGCAAATTGCATGTTTTGGAATTGACCTACATGAGATTGAATCCTTGCATGAATATCAAAAGCAGACTTAATTGCATCATCAGGACTAATCATTAATTTTGAATTAGCAAGTAAGCCTGCAGTCAAAATGCAAATGGAGAGTTCCTGAGGATTATTGACAAAACCTCTGAGGGATTTGCCATTATCAGTAAAGGATGAGATTAAAAAATCTATATGATCAAGATTCGGATCGGGCGTAGAACTTTCTGGCATAGTTATTCAACCAAATTGTGAATGTGGTATAAAGCTATCGTATTCCTTTTTATCACAGGGTCTAGTAGTCCTTCATCTTTTAATGCATGTATTCGTCGTTGGATAGTTCTATGATTACGTCCAAATTTCTTTACAACTTCAGTAATTGGAATAAGCACGAGATGTTTACCCTCAAACTCTGTCGAGATTTCGAGTAGGTAATTATGGATGTCTTTTGCAAGATCATCCATGAGATTTGTCATTAATGGCCTAACCACTATTTACTTTCCAAATTTAGTACAGGTTCGATTCTACGGTTATCTCACTCTGTAAGCTTTTCTTTTTTTCCTAAATGTTGATGATACTTTTCTACCCCGTTTTTTGCTGTCTGTAAATCCATTGTCCAACAAGGCTCCCATTCGTGGATTTTACTGGGAAATTTATACAGGATATGACCAGTATTGCCATGTTTTAGGCTTTTTATTTCATAGCCATTATGGTTTATTGACTCCAAAATTTCGGAGGCAGTCCCATGATATTTAAGTTTTTTTTGAGTTCTCACTATTGCAGAGCAACAACAAGACTAGACTATCTTCCCTAAACCAAGAGCAATGCTTATCTGTCGAATAAATTTGGGTCAGTCCATTCGCTTTTTCTACAGATACATAGTTCAGATTTTTTATGAACTCTCTTGCAATAAGGACAAATTATTTTTGTAGTTGTATTGTCGTCACTCATTTTTTCAATTTTTGATTGCTATTAATCTTAGCTTAACTTTATATGCCTTTTTTTATTCTTTTTCTTAGTCGATAAGCCAACGAAACTCTTTTAACTAATTTAGCGGGAGATGGGCCATTGTCTGGAAAATCTTCCATTATCTCTCTCATTCTTTCTTTATCTGGTAAGTCCTCAGTTTCTTCTTGAATAATTTTATTATTAAAGATTCTTTTTATTATTGTGCTTTTTTTCAAGCCAAATTTCTTTTTATCCTTATCCGTCCATAGATCAAAGTTAGGAATTAATTTAGAACGTACTGCTTTAATTGTGGCCTGATATTTATTACCAGTAGGTTTTGAGCTTATTAACCTTTTCTCATATGCCAATTTAATTATGTTAATAATGTTTTCTCTCTTTTTTTTCCAGTGTTCTTGATTTGTTTTTAATTCATCAATCTCTTGATCTAAGTTGTCAATTTGCTTATCACATTCTTTAATGACTCCAATTATGGCATCAAATTTTGACTCCTCTCTAGATTTTAAAGAGTCCCAAATATAAGCTAATTCTTTTTTTTCATCCTCTTCAATTTCTGGAGAATTTAAAAGAAAATCTATTTGTTGGCCGTGTTCCAGCAATTGCAGGTAAGTTGCTCTATCAGCCATTATTTTCCTTGGCCTCTATATTTTTTCTGATTTTTCCATTTATATGATCCACTCTTGCGTCTACCGTTACCTATTGATGTTTTTTTAGAATACGCTTCGACTGATTTTGCCATTTAAAATTATACTTTCTGCGTAAATTGTAGTGTTTGTACGGTGTCTGTCAATCAGGATAGTTAGACTGTTATATATGAGAGAGGTGCCTATGAAAGAGTTTCAAATCACAGAAGTAGCTTTTGATCCGTCAGACATTACTCCTACACTCGAAGATCAATTTACAATGGAGTCGGTCTCAAGAGAAATAGCATCAATTAGAGATCCAGAGCAATTAAAAATAGCTGCAATAAACTTATTAATGATTACGATGCAACGTCAAGCAATAATACGTGGATTGTGTAAGCAATTAGCAAAAAGTAAAACGTCAAATGTAATCACGAAAACCCACGATAATTAACTTTTTGAATCCAGCTAAGCAACACAAAAAACTGATAAAACTTGCAACTAAAGCAGAAAACTGTATTTCTAGAGATCAAGCACAAAAGATCATAAAAAAAGCGGAGAAGGCTCAGTTAAAGCTCTCCGCTGATTTATTTGATTTAGATCAGGTTTAAGTTAGACCACCAGCAAGAGCACCAGCCTCATCTCTTTCTCCAAGAGTTGTTGCAGGAAGTACAGGGTTAGTAATATCTACTCCCGGTTTTAGAGCGTGAAAGCCAATTTCTTTCTCGCACTGCTTAAAGTACTTGTTGGCGTAAACCTCTGGTGGGCAGCTTTCCCAGACCTCTTCAATATGATCAATGTCTGCTGCTTTTTTAGGCCAGAAGTCTAAGATATTGTCCTCATCAGGGGTTTCCCATGATTCTGGAACAGCAATATCAGATTTTCTCTTGTCGCCATATTTCTCACTACCAAAGGTAGGTGTCCATATAACAGAAGAGCACATCTTTTCACCAAAGCCTTGTGCTGCTTTATCACCAGTGTGATTAGCGTAGGCAGTTTCTAGTTGTTCAAGGAACTGAGAATACTTTTGACATAGAAGCCTAGCAGCTCCACCGTGGCAAGATAGAATCAAAGGCTTCTTATGAACAGGAGCACCTTTAGCATCTACTAAATAGCAGAGAACAAGACGTCTTCGTCTATAAGGTACGGGCTTATCTGGATTGTTATCTTTCCATGTGTCCCATAGATGATTCATGTCTCCGTAGAGACCTTCAATAGCACCTTTTTCTTCGCTGTTTTCAACAAAAGTTGGATCGTCCTTATAACCACCACGCAAAATAATTAGTCGAGGTGTGCGGAATAGAATCCCTTCTTCAATTGTTCCTCCACCAAATTCTTCTTCAGTGTGTTCGGCATCAGGGAATTGAGAAGGCTTACCAAACCAACCGCAGCGGTCAGCATGTGTGTCCTTTAAAAATATTCCAGGATCTTTTCTTCTGTTCAGGATCAAGAGCATACCTAGCTCACGCATTTGGCGAGGGTATTTTTCAGTGTCCTTAAAACGGTCTAATACAGACATAAGTAGTTCAGGGTGTTCAGTTAGGTTGGGCTGGATCTACCAGCGTTACAAGGTTATCAAAAAGGAATACCATCATCAACCTCTTTAACCTTTTTAGGCTTAGGGCTGGGTTTGGCAATTGCTTGTTGATGTGGAGACTCCGCAAAGTTAGGAGCTTCCTTTTCAATTGCGTTTAAAACTTCATCAACTTTTTTCTCTAGCTCTTCAGTTTTTTTATTTTTACCGAAGAAAGAGTATTGAGAAGCTCGTACTCTGATTTTATAGTTATGCCTTGTGACATTGTCTTTGCCAGTCCAACATTCAAATTTCAAAGTACCACCCATGGCAACTTGACGACCAACAAAAAGAAATTTTTTCATCCTTTCTGCATCGTCTCTCCAGCTCTCGATTCTAAAACCAAGGCTGTCTTGCCAAGTATGACCAAGAGTCTTTTGTGGTGGAGCTTGACACATTAAACCAA
>Ga0208157_1001256_pt1 | contig 11745 bp, 15 predicted proteins | sample 5_EtaG_FD_184077 | JGI IMG/M metagenome (GOLD analysis project Ga0208157, IMG submission 184077) | Marine viral communities from the Subarctic Pacific Ocean - 5_ETSP_OMZ_AT15132 metaG (SPAdes) (version 2) | ecosystem: Environmental > Aquatic > Marine > Oceanic | place: Pacific Ocean | collected...
GCATGCATAATAACCAACTGACCATCAACTCTATCACCAGCACCAATACCATAGACAGGAATATCAAGATTGGTAGCAATCATTTCGGCAGATTCTCTAGGCATACCTTCAAGCAAAAGAAAAGTACAACCAGCATCCTGAAGACGCAGTGCCTGGTCAAGAATAACATTTGCCTGGTCAGCAGTCTTACCCTGGACGCGATATCCACCCAGTTTAGCGCGGGTATGTGGAGTCAAACCAAGGTGACTCATCACCATGATACCAGCATCACAGATTGCTTTAACTCGTTCTACCATACAACCCTCTACCTTGACAGCATCCATACCAGCTTGAATGAAATCACCAGAGTTTCTGACTGCTTCTTCATTAGAAACCTGATAGGACATATAAGGTAGGTCACCCACAGTAAATGCACGAGTCGCACCTCTTGCTACTGCTCTAGCAGACCGTAGCATATCATCCATGGTTACTGGAATAGTGCTTTTGTATCCCAAGGTAGTCATACCAAGAGAATCACCAACTAAGATCCAATCAACACCAGCATTATCTGCCATAAGTGCCTGTGGATAATCATAGGCAGTGACACCAACAGTTTTTACATTGTTCTGTTTTTGTTTGCGTAACTTTAGGATAGTTACTTTATCTTTATTATCGGCAGGCATTTCAGTCTAAGGGTTTAATAATCATGTTATCATAAAATTCCTCTCTGGACAAGAAAGGATACATATCTTCTAAGGGTGGTGCGCTAATAGTTCCATCTGCATTCTTCCTACCTTGCATTGTAGGAACAACCTCTTGCCATTTTTCACAAAAAACTTCACATACAATGGGTCCATTGTAGTCGAGAGCAGTGGCAATGGAACCCTCTAAACAATCAACATCAGCACGAACATACTCAATACCAAAACTCTTCACAACATATTTAATGTTGGGGATAGATACTCCACTCGACTCATCAGTTCCAATCTCTCTACCCTCAAAGAACTTCTTCTGTGTGGTGCGGATGGAAAGATATCCATCATTGTTCCACACAAATAATTTAACAGGAAGATTGTAGTGAGCAATGGTCTGAAGTTCCTGTAAGTTCATCATAAACGAACCGTCACCAGTCACTCCAATCACATCACCACCCTTAGCAAATGCAGCACCAATACAAGCAGGTATAGTGAACCCCATCTCTGCTTGAGAACTAGATGTAATATATCTCTGTTTGTCGGTAATCGTAGTTGCCTGAGAGCAAACATAGAAAGAAGATCCAGCGTCTGAGATAACCACATCATCCTCTCGCTTAAGATCATTTAAACACTTTGTGAAGTAATAAAGATCTACTTTCTCAGAAAGATTTTTATCAGGGCAGACCGGCCATTGATCTCTCCAACGCAAACAAGTTTCATTCCAATCAGTCCGAGATCCAAAGAACTTATTATTGTTGAAAAAATCTTTAGCATCACGATGAATAAATCGATCAATCTTTACAGTTTCCTTAGAGTGTTCATCCCTATCAATATCCACCACAACTACCTTTGCTTCTCTAGCAAATGTAGTGTAATTATATCCAGTGACGGGAACCGGAAGACGACATCCAATGACCAACAATAGATCACAGTTTTGCATCGCAAAGTTTCCGGCACGAGTTCCTTTAACACCAACCCTACCCACATAATTTGGATCATTTGATGAGATTAAATCTACTCCATTGTATGAAGTAACTACAGGAATATTTGTTCTTAGAATAAAGTTCTTAAATTCATCTCTAGCGTCAGCACAATTGATTCCATTACCAGCAAGAATTAAAGGTCTTTCTGCTTGCTTTACAAGATCCTCAACTGTAACAAATTCAGCACCTTGTACGTCCATAGGAATATCAATCCATACAGGACCAGGACGACCATGAGTAGCAATGCGTATCGCATCTTTCATTACCTCATCAATATCTTCAGGATTGTTTACAACCACCGAATACTTGGTGATTGGTTTTACAATATCAATAATATTTGCTTCCTGCACACCAAGGTTTCTAACACCATCTGGTGCCATGTGAGGACGATTAACATTACCAGACACAAAGATAACAGGAACACTGTCCTGCCATGCGTCTAGAAGTCCTGTGATAGCGTTGGTGCCACCACATCCTGTGGTTACATTAACTGCTGCCAGACTATTATTGTACTTAGCATATGCTACAGCACCCATAGCCGATGCTTGTTCGTGGTGATTACAAATTGATTTGATCTTTGGATGTGCTGCTACAGCATCATTTAAGAACATCGCACCACCACCAGTTATAAGAAAGATGTGCTTACATCCTGCTTTGTAAATTTGATCTATGACATAATCTGCTACTCTCATTTCTCAAAAGAATCAACTACAGTTCCAACATACTCAATCATCTCTTCAGTAATTGTAGGGGAGCAACCAACAAAGAACACCAAGTCAAGCACTTTACATGCATTTGGATAGTTCCGATAGTAATCAAGGTGGCGATAACCAGGGTGCATCAGAACATTACCAGCAAAGTAGTTACGAGTCTGAACCTTGTTATCCTCCAGGTGCTTGGTCAGTTTAGTCTTGGTCTCTACACTATCACAGATGATAGGAACACCAAACCAACTAGTCTCTGCTTCGGGAAGTTCATCCACACTACGAACACCAGGAATGCGTTCAAAGATTTCCTGCATCAGAACTTTATTCTTACGACGCAGACGGTGAATCTCATCCTGCTTAGTCAGTTGAACAGTTCCAATAGCACCCTGGAAGTCCATGGGTTTCAAGTTGTACCCCATCTGAGAGTACACATACTTGTGGTCAATGATGCCATCATAATGCTCAATCCACTTATCAAATCTTTTACCACAAGTTCCGCAGGCAAGCAGGTTCTGTTGACCTACACAATAACAATCACGACCCCACCATGCCAAACTACGGGCAATGTTGATAAGTTCCTCATCATCAGAGGAGATCATACCACCCTCACCAGTACAAATATGGTGAGCAGGATAGAAAGAGCAAGATGCTGAGATAGAGTGATCAGTAAGGAAACGACCATTCCACTTACTACCCAGACTGTCACAATTGTCTGAGACTAACATAATCTTATTACGATCACAGATGTCCAGAACATCATCCAAGTTATATGGATTGCCCAGAACAGGAGAAGAGAATAAAGCACGGGTCTTGGTGGAGACCTTCTCTTCAATCTCATCAATATTCCAGTTCAGATCAGAGAAATCAATGTCAACAAAGACTGGTTTCAAACCATTCTGAACAATGGGTGCGATGGTGGTAGGGAAACCAACGCTACAAACGATAATCTCATCACCATCCTGCCAACCAAATCGCTTCTTTAAAGCAGCAATCATAATCAGGTTGGCAGAACTACCAGAGTTTACCATCAGAGAGTAACCCTTGTTGAACTGCTTGGAGAACTTTCTTTCAAATTCATACACCTTTTCACCAGATGCCAACCACTTACCGTTTAGAAGTCCATTGACTGCTGCTGCTAATTCTTTATTGTCCCAGTAAGGACCAGAATAATATACAGGATTACCTGGTTTCCATTCACTATTAGCAAAGTAAGGAGGTTTTACGCCAGAAAGAAGTGCTTCAATATCAACCATTTTGAACCTCATTCAAGTAATCGTTCACGTCATCAGAAACAACAGAGGACAACCAATTTCTGAATCCACCGTGTGATTTATTTAATTCACCAGCGATGCTACCACCTGCCTGATGTAAGACTTTAATACACATAGGTTCTTGTGTAACCGGATCATCAAGCCACAGTCTATCATCTTTTACGTAAATTTGCGACCAACTTTCCCAATGATTGTTAGGATCGTCACCCCAGCAACTACAAATGCCATACGATACATTAGTACCAATAGCATCAATCACCTCAGATTTATATTTGTCCCAATGGAACAACTGGTTAAGTGTATCATTCTCATCACCCAGACCAGGGAAGCAAGGATTAATCTCTCGCTTGACCCGTGCTGCTTCAGTATTCAGAGCATGCCAGTCATACCAGAACTCAGGTCCGTTAGCAGCAATCAATCCAGCATTGATAAAACCCTGGACAGGAATAGGTTCGTTGTTACCCCAAGGTTCAATGTGATTAATTGTGATACCACCATGAGAACCTGCCTTACCAAAACTATTGTTGTTCCGAACACCAATAACATCAGCATCACTATTGAACAGTTCATCCAGAGGTCCAGTAACCACAGCATCAGCGTCTAGATGAATCACCATATCATACTTATCAACATAAGGCAGACAAGTTGGTGCCATCATCCAGATAGGTTGCATCCAAGGCAACTGCTCATTCACAATATTAGTCATCTCCGTATTGAAAATGACATGATCTACATCTGGATGAAAGTATTTGATTGAGTTTGCTAATTTATCAACACCTAGTAGTTCAGCAAAATCATCTGTACACCAGGTGGATATGCAGATCTTTTTACTCATCTACCGCACCCACAACAAGGTTTTCAGACTCCTCACTAATGTCTCTATTGACCGGGAACAGCATCACAAATCCCTGTTTGTTGTAAGAGCGAACCACATAATGAGTGTCTTCAAATAGTTTTTCAATAAACTCAATACCATCACCGCCATATAGACTTCTTTCTGCCCAGTTGCCAGTCTCAAACGGACCATCTTCATAGACACGCAGGTCATCAATTACAAAGACATCATCAGACACATCACGTCCTTTAACAATCAGTTCTAGTTCACTACGCAGAGGCAAACGTTTATCCAAGTCAGGTTCATCACCATAAGATGCCATACCAAAATCTGCACCAGGAAAATGTGCATCAAGCCAGAACAATGTATTTCCTTTTAGTTGGGGCAGGATCTCAGGCATCACCTCAGATGATTGACCTAGGTGCCAATTTACATTGGTAAGATACTTAAATACCTCAACATTTCTATTGTAGATCTCCTTAATAATCTCAATAGTATGAACATTTAGAGTTGGTCTAATATTAGAGATTGATCGAACAACCTCAGCAGCACCAGTTCCAGTCTCAACAAAGTTTTCGATGTTATAAAAGTCAAGAACATTCTTAACTTGAATTGCTTCACTAAGTTGTCCCATTATTTTTTCTCTCCTACTACACAGAATGAATGATTCAAATCTCTTTGACTGTTAAAAACATTAGTATAACCGTTTTCTTCCATAAAATCAACTATGAACTCTGGAATAAAAACATGATGATGTTTTCTATTATTCCATGGTCGCCAATACTTTTGATCGTAGTGTGGTAGATACAGAAACAAAACTCCACCACTCTTAATCTTCTCTGTCCAATATATCAGAGTAGAAACCCAGTCAGGAACATGCTCTAAACAGTGACTAGAAAAGATATAATCTACCTGACCCTCGGGCAAGTGGTCGGCATGATAGGGATCATTAAAATCTACATCGATAGGCATTGCGCCAGGGAATGCCCACTCAGGTTTCATACATCCAACATCATACCCATTACCATTACAAAAATATTTGGCAAAAGGAATAGCAAACTGTGATGCGTTTCCTTGACTCTGAAACTCTGGGTAAGGATGTCCTTTAAATTCTATTACTTGCATATCATTGTGTGCGGTTTACGGAAAAGGTAGTCGATTTCTGATTTGTTTTTCTCATCATGAGCGATGATTACATACTCTTCATAGTTGGTATCAAGGACATCAATAAGATAATTGATTGATGTGTTAATTGTATAGACACTTTTTGCTTTCTCAAGCACTTTACACCAGTCAAATAGAGTGTATCCATCAATAATTTCTAGTTCTACTGCAGGTAGATAATAGTTCTCAGGAGACAATAACTTAGAGTTTCTTATGTCTGTATTGTATAGGTTATTGAGGAATATAAACTCAGAATCATCATTAAGTCCAAGCACATCATAGTATAATTTATCCTCTTTTTCAAGGTTTCTTTCAAACCTAAAAAAGTCCTGCCACCCATGGTAGTCAAGACCCAACATAGAGTATTTTGATGACATAATTTTGCCATCATTGTGCGTTATATCAGCAGTTGCAGGACTGATAAACGCCATATCGTCACCAACATAGACACCAAAAGCGTTCTGAAACACAGTTTTGTCCAAAAAATTCCAATTTTCTGATACAAATGTGATGTCTTTTATGTAATCACCAATCCAAAGAATGTCTTCTCTTACCGGCCAGATTACAGAATACTTATGTGCCATCATAATCTTGGCAAGTTTCTGACAGAAAAAGATGTCACCAATCCCAGCGGGTTGTTTAATAATACAGGGTTTCATCTGTTATTTTCCAGGTATTTTTCACCAAAGATAGCGTTTCCAGCGTTACCATCTACAAATGGTGGCAGTTCTCTGCCCACTCTTACGAAAACAGAGTCTCCCCATTGCTGAGAATCATAGGTTGGAGACTGTTCTTTGAGTTCAAATCCTCTTTCAGACAACCAACTTGCGATTTTATCATGACTTGCACCACTTAAATGGCGGTCATCATACGAAGTTTCAAGGTCAATAACGTTCACATGATTGAGATACCGCTCATATCCTTTAAGAATATCCAACTCAGATCCCTCAGCATCAATGTTCAGGAAGTCATACTCAGCAGGATCAATATTGTTCTCATCAAGCACAGTTGCCAGAGTTTTAGTCTGAACTTTGATAGATGTGTGCTTATTCCAAGCAGGTTGTCCTTGATAGAGACTAGAACCCTCACCTGCGAAGTAGAAATTTCTTACCTCACCATCTTTATCAGAGGTAAATTCATTAAAACACTTAAATCCCCACTTATCTGCAACCGGTTTTGCCATGGTTTTATAGACATCGGGGTTTGCTTCGACCCCTACAACCTTGTTTCCAACTAGTTTTGTGTAGCATCCATACTCCACAAAGTCCCACATCCCCACATGGATGATACCTTTAATACCTACATTAATACGCTCAAAGATACCAGTGTATTCTGCAGTGGGATGATCCCAAACAGCGTACCCGGTCTCTTTATTCCATGAAGCGTATGGTCCGAGCATGCTCATTGAAAATACCTCCTGTAAATGAAGTCCTCAAGGACTTCCATGTCCTTTGCTTTTTCTAAATTCTCCTTGATTGCATCCATTTTACTGTGATAAATTTCTTCTGAAACCTCAAATTCTTCAGTCAAATCAATAATTCCGTCTTTATTAAAGTAATCTCCAATGTCAGGAGCACCCAGATAGACAGGAATTGTGCCTGTAGCAAAACAATCAAGGAGTTTTTCAGTGAAATATGTTTCATATTCACCGTTCTCAATTGCTACAGAGAACATGTAATCACACAGACCTTCTTCTTTGTCTGCAATCTCATTAAACCCACGACCATAGAGATCAACTTGATCTCCGATGCGTTCTACCCATTCAAGTCGCTTTGCATGACCCTCACACATCCTTTTATTGGATGCAATCATAGAAATCATCTTAGTTTTTTCATAGATTTTGGGTTCTTTAATCCAAAATCCTTGTGCAGGAACCCATTTGTACTTGTCACCAAGTGCCAAAAGACGCTGATCATGGGTAAAAATGGTCTCGTAAGTGTCTTCTACGAGTTGTTTATTGTCAATAATACTCTCAACAAGACCCTGTTTGATATGTTTTGACTCCAAGAGCCACAAATATTTGGGACCTGGACGACCATCATTGATACCATCGTTGATAGTATTGTCAATGTAGAAAGTTGCCTCTCCACCTTCATTTACCCACTCAATGTGCTCAGATTCTTTTCCATGCACAGAGTATCCTTTATTACCATTAGTCAAATGGGTAAAGGTATCACCCACCAAGTTAAATTTTGTTCTCATTTGTATTGTGGCAGAATCTTTTCTTCAGTCAAATCACTGTTTGTAAGGTCATTTATCACAGATTTGTGGTAAAATCGTGCATCATTAGTATGATACACGGATCTTGCAAGTTTGACAAACTCATCTCCAAAGTCTTTATTATATTCATGCACTCTCAATGCATCCTCAACATCCCAAAGTTTTTGGTTAACAACACGGAGGTTGTCAATCATTTCGATTGGGACATTAAGTTCCCCAACAATTGGAGAGAGATACATCATCTCTTTCACAATCTGCTTCGACTTTTTATCACAGTCAGAATTGCGAAGTTTGATCTCTAAGATAGTAAGTTTATCTACAATCTCTCCATTTGATACTTCAATCTTCATTGGATAAGCAAATCAAGTTGTTCAAGTTTGAACTGAGACATCTTAATATCAATATGATTTTTGGTGTAAGGCGTATGTTGGATGGAACAGGAGTTCCATTCAGCCCTACCAGGGTCTTGATATTGGTCTTTGTCCTGGTAATCGGGGAAGAACATAATCTTAAGGCAACTCAAATACTTGAGCGGGTGGAAGATACCCGAGCACTGCCCGATGACTACAAGATTCTTATGTCTGACGACATAATCAAACAAATCTTGTAACTCATACTTATCTAGGGGTTCACAACCAACGTATGTTTTCTCTTTCTGAAAACTTGCCTTTTTGGTCAAGTTTAGAAGCACTTTATATCCCTTACTATTCATCTTGTTTATGATATCATCCCAAAATGTTTCATTCATTTGGAAACTATCACCACGCTCCGGGAAAAGAATACAAGTTTTCTCTTCAATATCTTGTGTTGCGTTCTCGTATTCGTAGATTTTATCTAAAACACCAGTCTCATGCAAACCATTTACAAAGTCCCACAGATTATATGACATGTGTGCGACCTTAAGTTTTCCATACCGATGAGCATTTGCCATGCAGTTTGGATCCTGTGGATAAAATCCACCATTAGACATCAGAATCTCTCTCTGATCAAATGGATACCCCTGGAATGCTCTAAGTTCTTCAGGACAATTGGGATCTACCTTAAATCCCTGCTTACCAGGAATCTCTCCAGCGTCAGGATAGATGACAATCTCCTGGCACTTCTGTGGTTTGGGAACATAGTTATCAAGAATAAACTTGATACCATTGTAAACTCTCTTATGACACAGAATCTTGTATGGAACTGGTGACCTGGACTCTAAAAAGAGGGTGGCAGATGTTGCATCTCCCATTCCCCATGCCATCAAATACCAGTTCTCTCTTTGAAAAATACTCTTATCAATGTTTAGAGTTTCTTCATAGTTAATCTCTCTTACTGGTACACTCATACTGAATGATAAAATGGAACATATGGTTCAGAACTCTTAATCTGAGATTGAATCCAGTTATAAGTCTTGCGAATACCTTCTTCAAGGGTCTGACTGTAATCCCAACCAAGTTCCTGACGAATCAGATCATTGTTGGAGTTGCGACCACGAACTCCAGTGGGACCATCAATATAAGTCTTCTCTACTTTTTTACCAGACACACGAGCAGCAGTATCAACCAGTTCACTAATAGAGACCATCTCCTCAGAACCAATATTCACAGGACCCATGAAGTCACTGTCCATCAGTCGTCGAGTTGCTTCGATACATTCATCAATGAACAAGAAGGAACGAGTTTGTAAGCCATCTCCCCACACCTCGATAGATCCACCTTCGACCGGGAGGAGAGCGACTTTGCGGCAGATTGCAGCAGGTGCTTTCTCTCTTCCTCCGTCCCAGGTTCCTTCGGGTCCGAAGATGTTGTGATAACGAGCAATCCGAACAGGAATGCCATGATTGCGGTTGTAAGCCATGAAAAGACGCTCGGAGAAGAGTTTCTCCCAACCGTATTCGGAGTCTGGTGCTGCGGGGTATGCATCATTTTCTCTCAATCCAGGGTTGTTTGTTTCTTCCTGAGCATACTCTGGATACATACAAGCAGAACCAGAGTAGAAAATTTTAGTGGGTTGATCTAAAGAAGGACGAACACATGCAGTTCCATTCTCTTCACCATCAAAGGTCTCGTTCAGTTTACGAACTTCTTCAAGAACATTCAGATTAATAGTGACAGAGTTATGCATGATATCTGCATCATTTTCACCTGTGAAAACAAAACCTGCACCACCCATATCAGCAGCAAACTGATAGATTTCATCGAAAGGACGGATGTAACGGTAAGGTACTGAATTATAGAAATTTCCTTGTTCACCCTTGTACTGGATGACGCGACTAACAAAATTTACGTCACGCAGGTCTCCCTGGACAAACTCATTTGCCTCTGAGTTACCATACTCAGGATACTTAAGGTCCACGCCACGCACCCAGTATCCTTCTGAGCGGAGACGTTTAACCATGTGACTTCCAATGAAACCACCCGCACCTAATACCAGTGCGGTCTTCTTATATTCAGACATAAACAAAGGTTTTCTTTTATATATGATACAAAAAAAGACCCTTGTTGTCAAGGGTCTTTATAAGGTCTTTCATGCACGCCACTTGTTTTTTTCCTGGAAACAAGAAACCAGGCGGGAGTTAATCCCATCCGCACCACTTGTTTTTAGGAAACAAGAAACCGTCAGAAGGTAATTTTTCTAGAGAGTCTTGCGATAAGATCATCCACCTTTGCCTCTAGTGCAGCAACTCTTTCAGAGTCACTACCCGCATGAGTATGTGTTTCTAATTTCTGAAGTCTTGCTTCGACTTCTACATCGTACTTCGACATCGATGCACCGCTTGCAGACTTTGCTGCTGTTCCTTTTGTTGACATGATTTTAGAATGAACTCTTCTTTTGTTATTTAGTTTTTAGAGGGTCTAATGACTCCACCAGTTCTGTTAGAGTCCATCCGTGACTTAGGGGTTGTCCCGACCAGTGCTGTTAGAGTCCATCCGTGACTTAATAAGATCTAGTCTAGCTCTTAAAAATTCTTCAGACTCTCTTTGATAAATGCCATAGGCAATATTCATGAGAGTCTGAACTGTCTTCCATCCTCCATATTTTTTATGAGATCTTACTCTCATATATTGATAATGGAGTAGTAGTTTGGCATCAGATACTGTCATCCACTCATGTATAAGAGTTAGATTGATAGCATCTTTTTCCATTTATCTGGCAGATACGCTGTCTTTTATATAGCACGGTTTACCCGTCAACCACTTAGGATACTCTGCATCTTCCATTGCTAGAAGACACTGCATCTGGTTGTCAAACAGGTAAACATCAAACCACTTTCGGTTGTAGTAGTCTTGCTCCTGCAACCGATAATCAGGCATTCCATTTTCTAGAGTGCCCTTTTCAACAAAACGAAAGGGTCCTTGTATATGCAAAACCTTCATACTGCCTCTACTGACTCAAGGTCTTGAACAAGGCAGTCAACTAAAATATCATAATCATCAAGTGCATCTCCAGAGAAAACAACTCCATTGTTTTCATAATAACGACGAACCTTTTTGAAAAGTTTTGGATTCTTTACATCAAGGAAAATTTCACCGTCTGCGGTAGCACGAAGAGTTTGAAGGTCTTTCTTGAATTTTGTTGTGAGTGTCATCTTTATGAATGTTGACCTAGTTATTATACTGAGTTTAGGATGGTTTGTCAACTAGCATCCTTCTTCATGCTCAGTGTATATGCGTAGGATTTCCTCATCCGCTGGTGTCATTACTGCCCTATCCCCGTTCGCATTCTCTACACCTATAGTCTCTCCATTCTCCACTCTTTCCATAAGAGTTTCCCAGTTCTTCTGCCAGTATTCCACAGAATAAAAATGCATCTTGTCATTATGTATAATACAATCGGGGTGATAGGATTTGAACCTACGGCATCCGCCTCCCAAAGACGGCGCTCTACCAAACTGAGCTACACCCCGTC
>Ga0208157_1001259_pt1 | contig 11722 bp, 3 predicted proteins | sample 5_EtaG_FD_184077 | JGI IMG/M metagenome (GOLD analysis project Ga0208157, IMG submission 184077) | Marine viral communities from the Subarctic Pacific Ocean - 5_ETSP_OMZ_AT15132 metaG (SPAdes) (version 2) | ecosystem: Environmental > Aquatic > Marine > Oceanic | place: Pacific Ocean | collected...
CTAGTGTTCTAGGCGGAAATCTTGAAACCGCCATAAATACTTTTACAAAAGATCTACCTAATGGTTGGATTTGGGGGTCTGAACCCACAGCAGCAAATATAGCTGAATACAAAAAAGCAGTAACTGAAAAACAACGAAAAGCACAAATGGTTTCAGATGAAGTTAATGCTAGTTCTTTAGCTGAAGAAGCTCTTGAGTTTGACCAAGTTGGTTTAAATAATTTGTTAGATGAAAGCATGCAAGGTGGAACAGGGCGAGAAGTTGTAATAGATGAAATACGCGAGTTGCTTGATGATCTTGCTGTTAAATACGGTGGTAGTTATGCTCCAGCAGATTTCACTACACAACAAAGAAGGTCTTTAAACCAGCAAATAGAACTTGAGATTTTAAGAAAATTAGATTTAGAATCAAAAGGTTTAACTGTTAATGATTTCTTTAGTGATGAAGTTCTTAAAAAATTAGACGAACAAATGTTTGGGAAAGTAAATGTAGACGTTCCTCCGTTAAAAGATGTATTTCCTACTAAATATGTTTCTCGGCAACAAATACATCAAGCACTTGTAAATGACGCTGCTAAAAAAGGCAGATTGTATCCAATGCTTAAAACAGATGCTTCAAGTTCGATTGCCCAAATACAAGACTTGCTTTCAATATTAATGCTGTCTTTGCCAGAGTACATGGCTGGCAGGTTACTGCCTCAGACAAGCAGAAAACCAAGGTATCAAAGTGAAACTGGTTTAGGAGAAAAAGCACCGTATATTAAAACGACTAGAACAAAACTTAAAGAATATGGTTTAATGCCAGATGTTCAATACGAAGATTTATTAAATGCGCTCATAGCAAAGCATAAAGATTTCTTTCAATATAAAGTAGCTATTTTTGAATCTGTAACTGGCAGCTCCATAGACACATTATGGACTAATTTTACAAAAGAATTATCTAGTCAGATACCGGGTAAAGATACAGGAGATTTGTGGGGGGCAACTGTTGAAGAAACGCTTGAAATAATTGAACAAAAATTAAAGACAGTAGACGAGCTAGAAGGACAAACTTACAAATATAATAATCCTGTTGCAGTAAACTATGAAAATTTAGAAGATAGTTTTTTTGCAATTAACGAATTTTTTACAAAATATTTACCTAAACAATACAAAAAATTTCCAGAAAAACTAGCTGAAATAACTGACGCTGATCTTAAAAAAGTTGTTCAAGAAGAAATGCAAGCAACAGCTAAGTCAGATCAATTAACTTTTCTAGATAAAGATTTTTATAGTACTGCTCGTTTAATTATTGATAATCCTGAGAATCTTTCTCCTCCTCAAATTGCTTTGCAGATAGTTAAAAGATTTACAACGTTTACAAAATCAGATTTAGAAAAACAAGTTCGGACAGTTAAAGAACCTCAAGTAATTAAAGTTACAAAACTGTTTGTAGACGATCATTTGTCTAGGGATTTACCTATGCCAGAGATCGTTAAGAAAACAAAAACTCATTATTTTATTAAAGCAGATTTTTCAAATAAAGGTTTTGTAGATCTTTTTGAAGATGCAAAATTTTACGCTGATGGAGATGATTTTGACAAAGGGCTGCGAGCTAGTGCTAGGGCATTAGCAAAGAAAATAGATAAAGTTTCAAAAGAAACTGTTGAAGAATCAGATTTAAAACCAAAACCTCCTAAAAAAGAACTAGAGTCTTACGAACTGCCTGGGAGTGGTCCTGATTCAAAACCAGTAAGAAAATTAAAAAAACCTAAAGAACGCCCGACAATTAAACTTGACATAGCTGAATTAGAAAAAATGCCAGACAGTTCAATTGAACGGTTTGGCTGGGATAAAGGAAAGTACAAACTTCCTGGATATAGAGAAAATGATCTTGTTAAGATGACAGACGAATATTTAGAAATTGAAATAGATTTTGAAAACTATAAGTTTCAAAGATTGTACATTCAATTAGAGGAGATGGCTAGACTAGCTCCAGATTCAAGCATAGCGAAAGAATTTAACAGAATAAATAAACTTTCAAAACCAATACCTACAAAACCAAAAGCTAGGGTAGTTAAATTTTCTGATATTTTAGGTGGTCCTGAACCTGGTGTTGTATACACAGCTAAAAAATTAAAAGATGGTGGTCATGGCGTAACTGCTAAAGGTGCAAAGACTCCTTTAATTAAACTTAGAAAATCTGGTGGTATACCTGAACGGCGTATAGAAATTTCTTTTCGTGATCCAAAAATATCAATGCAAGAAAACGGTTTTGCGCTGAGTAAGATTTCTAGCCGAACAGGAAATATTATTCTTGAAAGAGTACCAGTTAAAGGCAGCCCAAAACCAAAATATCGGATAGCTGGTTTCACATCTTATCAAAGGGTAAGGAAAATAGATTTTAAGCCTGAAGAATTGCAATTAATTGGTTTTCAGTTAGATGATTACGCAAAACTTTATGACAGCCCTAACGCTGTGTACGAAGATATTGTTGAACAAAACTTTGGTATTGCACGCGCAACTTCTTCTGCTAAAAAGAAAAAAACAGATTTTGAAGGAGTTGGCGCTAAACGGCAAGCACCTGGAATAAATGAAATGACAGGTCAATTAGCTTTGATTAGGCATCATGTTCAAAAACTTGTTGACAAAATTAATAAAGAAGAAATTGAAGTTCCTGCACAATTAGAAATTGTTACAGAACAATTAGACGAGTTTGATGCTGCGGTTGCCGGTGTCGAACCTACTCAAGAACTTGTTAATTTCAATGCGCTTGCTGATTTATCTGACGAAGGGTTAGATGCAGAAGTAGTTAAATTAACGCAAGAAGTTGAACAATTAAGCGCTGAGTTAACTCCAACTCTTGAAAAGGTTAACGCTGTTGATTGGGAATCGTTGTTTGATATAGAAATGGCTAAACGTTCCAACATGCAACGTAACAAAGGTTTGTTTGGTGGTGAAGTGCCTAATACGCCAACGCTTGAAGAATTGTTTATGGATGATCCTGGGAACGTAGCGTTGTTGTCTACTGTGTTTGATATTATTGTGGCTCGAAATGAACTTGGCGGTAACTTAAATGATTTAGATATGTTCGCCGGTAAACGGCTTGGTTTTTTAGATACTTATTATGGTGCGCCTTTCTTTGCAAGAGCTGGAACTGTTGCAGCTAAATTAGAAAAAGCTGAATCAGATGCAAAACCAAATCCGATGCCTATTGTTGAAGGACTTGTAAAAAAAGATGAACCAATGAGTGGTTTAGATGTTATGGAAGCGTTAGGTCAAGTTGAATTAACTGAATATTACAATCGTTCTATTACAAGTCCTTTAGGCATAAGAGCTTTTAGAATATTTAATCAACGGTTACCGCATTCAATGATTTCTTGGAATCATAATTCATCAATTTATACGCAGATACAACGAACGGTTGAGCAAGTAGGCAAAGTCAAATTGCGTGTTCCTGTAAGCAGATTTAGTAAAGAAGAATTGCTTGAATTAGCTGGTGAAAACACATCTCAAACAAAAAGAATCCAAACTGTTGGTAACGATGGCATGGTTGAAGTTAGGTTAATTAGTTACCAGGAACAAATTGAGTTTATAGCTGACATTCGTAAAATCCTTGCAGAATCTTCGCAAAATGTTCGTGTTGAAAAACTTAAGAATTTGTATGAGGAAGCTAATGCTAAGTGGGCTAGGCGAGGCGATGATTTAATTAAGAAGTCTGGTGTGAAGTTAGATATGTCTTTGGAAGAAGCGTATATGACTGCTGGCGCTTTAAAAGATAATTTGATTGGCAAGAAGCAAGCTACTGGCGCTGGTAAGCGTAAGCCAAGGGAAGCTGTGTCTGTTGGTACTGGAACTCAAATTCCTGCTACTACTGCTACTGCGGCTGAAGTTAAGAAGGGTTTAGAAACAGGTATTTATAGCAGGTCGCATTTAGATATTTTAGATGCTAATGGTAATCCTGTTAGGATTATTTCTGGTTTGTCTCCTGCGATGATGAAGCAATCTTCTGTGATTCCTCGTTGGGATCTTGTGGGTAGGTCTGTTCGCAAGATTATGTATGAGCGTGGTATGACTACTCGAAGGTCACAGTTTGGTAGGAAAGGTGAGTTGTCTGAGTATGATATACAGCGCGAAATTTTGTTATCGAAGAAAGACGATATTGAAGCTACTGTTAATAAAGAGCTTGAAAAGATAGATAACAATTTACCTAAAGAAGAAGTTGATGCTTTAACAAAGAAAATTAATGAACCTCTTGAAGAATTTAAATTAGAAGAAAAAGCATTTAATGAAAAGTACGAGAAAGAAATGGCTCGTCATAGAATTAAAAATAATTTAGGGTCGGCAAGGGGACAAATTGCTGATGCGACTATGCAGATATGGCGACCTTTGGTGTTGTTGACTCCTAAGTGGGCGTTGCGTATTCAGATAGATGAAACGTTGCGTAGGGCTGCTGATGTTGGTGCGTTAACTGAGTTGACTAATTTGATTGTTGGTACTCGACGTATGAAGGAAGCGCACGCTGTTCAAGGTTTAGATTTTAATTACCAAACTGTGTTTACTGACATGAATGCTCGCGCTAAGAATTTGGCTGAAAATGAAGATTTGTTGACATTGTTTAAAGAGAAGCATGGTCGCGAATATGATCCTAATAGTTTTGGAGATCAGTTGCGTCTTGTCGAAGATAACATAGATTTGATTAATGAATCTACCGGAAGTAATTACAAAACTCCGTATGAGTTGCACACTAAAGAAGTGGTAAAGCAAGCTAGAGAAAATGGCAATAAAGCTAAATTGTATTTGCCTTCAGCTTTACGATTCTTGGTAGTAGCTCCGTTACTTAACCCTGTGTATGGTGCGGCTTGGAGTGGTTATCACATGTTTAAACGTTGGCGACGTATTAACGATGTTGCTGAAATGAACATTGGTTTGCAAATAGCTGACCAGTTGCAGCAAGAGGCACGCAAATTGTTAACTGACGCTATTGTCGATGAAGATGTGTTTTTGCAAGAAATAGCTGAATCTATGCTTTCTAGAGCAGATGGCATGAAAGCTGAAGTTGAACGAGTTGTTAATTTAGCTACTGCTCGTAAGAACGCTGACGGTGAAAGTTCACTTGTGAAAGGCGAAGATGGCAAGCCTGTAACTATTAATACTGATTTGATAGTTGATAATATGCAGAAGGCTGACACGTTAATGCAGCAAGCTGGGTTTGGTAATTTAGATGTTGAAGGCGCTGTTGTCAGAAACGCTTATGGTGATGATTCTAAACACCGGGAAATGGTCAGTTCTGAAGTTTCTTCAACTGGTTCTGTCATGTCGATGTTGAGAAGTAGGCGTGAGTTTTGGGAAAGGGAATTTAAAAAAGGCACAGCAGATATTGAAACGTTAGTGTTGTTTAAGGAAGGTTTGCAACCTTCTGATGGAGCGTATGTGCGTGGTTGGAACTCTTTAATGAATCGATACGTTGCTATCGGTACTCGATTTAATACAGATTTTCACCGCATTGTGTGGGCAAACGTAGATCCTAAAAAACGCATAACAAAGTTAGCTGAAAGTCTTAGAAATAACCCTGAGCTTCGTGAACGTTTAAACGTAGCTAATGGCGATTTGTTTGATGAAATTGAATACCAGGATTACACGATGGCGGCTACTGCGATTGTCACAGAGTTTGATAATGTGTTGCCGTTTATTGAAGGGGCTGAAGGTTTAAAGAAGTTGCGTGATAAAGTGCGTAGCCGTGAAGAAGTTACTTGGGATGAAGTTCAAAAGTATTTAGAAAGCGACGCTGCTAAAACTGAATTGTTACCGGGAGATAAAAAGCCGACTGAGCCATTGCCTCGCAAATTTGTTGATTACCCTGAAGATCTTGGTGAGTTGGCTGCTTTCTTAAATGAAATTGGCGCTAAATCTTTAAACGAAATTGATAATAACCCTAAAAAGTTTTTAACAGAAGAACAATACAATAATTACCGTAGAGGAATGAGACAGTATAAAGCTGAATTAAAAGACCTTGAACTTGAAGGTTTAGTTGGCAATATTAGATCACAAGGGTTTGTTGATTTTGCTGTAGCTAATTCACCTAACCAACGCACAATAGCAACTACTCGCGTTCAAGGCGTATCTCAAGCAGTTGGCGACCACATAGAAGGAATGTTTAAAACGTTAGGAACAATCCCAGCAGATGAACTATCTCGTAATCCGTATTTTAGAACTAAATACCAACGCGAAGTAGCTCGATTAGTTTCCTATCATGTGCAAGCTGACGGAACTATTAAATTGTCGCAAGGCACGTTAAGGGGAATAGAACGACAAGCTAGAGAACGAGCGTTGCTTGAAACTAAAGATTTGTTGTATGACTTAGCAGAAGAAACCAGGTTTGCTGAAATGACAAGAAACATATTCCCATTCTTTAACGCTTGGCAAGAAGTGTTAGGTCGATGGGGCAGATTGTCAATAGAAAACCCTGCGTTTGTTGGCAAGGCTTGGCGTTTGTATAGTTCGCCTTGGAACGCTGAAACGTTTGGCATAACAGAAATAGAAGATGAAAACGGCAACAAATACTTGACGTTCCAACTACCTAGTTACGTTGAAAATATACCTAAAGCTCTACGACCCGGTGTGTTAGGAGACTTGACAGAAACTCAAACTATTCGATTCAGTAAAGAAGGTTTGATGTCAATGGTCCAAAGCGGTATGCCTGGGTTTGGTCCTTTGTTAACAATACCTATTCGTGAAGCAATCCTTGATGACCCATCGTTAGAAGATTCATTAAGTTTCATGTTTCCTTTGGGTCACCCAGAAGGTCCATTTACTCAACGTATGATTACTGGTTTCCTACCAGCGTACCAACAGAACATACAGAATTTGCTTATGGACACGCCTACGAAAGAACGTGTTGTGCAGTCAATGGCTTTGCAAATTTATATAGAACGAGAAGAAGCTGGCATACCAGTTGATTTATCTAACGAATTAGAAGTTAACCAATGGATTCGAGAAGCTAACGACAGGGCAAAAGATTTCTTTACATTTCGTATAGCCACTGGTTTGTTCTCACCTACGTCAACGACAGCAGTATCTCCGTACAGTGATTTAATGAAAATTGCTAGAGATTACCGTTTGGAACTTGGTATCCAAGAAGGCGACGCTAAGTTCTTAGCTGAACATGGTGAAGAATTGTTTGCTTTGACTGCTCGAATGACCAGGTTAAACGATGGTGTTGCTTCTTCTGCTACTTCTGAGAAAGCTAGAGAAGAAGTTGTTGAACTTGTGCAAGCGTTTCCTGAAATTGGTGCGTTCTTAACGTTTAGTTTAGGTGGCTCTGATGAGGCATATAAGTTTAGTCAAGCTGTGTATAGAAAGCAGCAACAAGAAAACGTTAGTGAGTCAGATCCTAGAAAGCGTCGTGAACGTAAAACTCCTTTGGAAACGTTGCAAGATGTTGAAGTTGAGTTAGGTTGGAAAAAGTTTGATGCTGTTATGACTAAGGTCAGGATAGAGCAAGATAAGAGATTGCAGGTTGGTGCGCCTACAAGTTTGAATCATAGTTCTTTGATTTGGTTACGCGATTGGAAGAACGGTGAGATAGCTAAGATTAAAGCAGAGCATCCTGCTTGGGGTTCAGCGTTTGAAGGCGCAAGTATTGAGAAAAACATTGTTGGTTATATTGATGGCTTTATTGAAGCTATGCGTAATGAGCATATACAAGCCAGACCTTCGTTTGTGCATTTAGTTAGGTATTTTACATTGCGTGGCAAAGTCGAAGGTGAGTTGGTTCGTAGAGCTAATGAGGAAGATGGTAGTTTGCTTCTTTCGGCGAATAGCAATAATGATCTATTATTGTATTGGGAAACTGAAAAAGAGATGTTAGGTAACATGCCAGAATTTTCAAGAATATACGACAGGTACTTTGCTAGGGACATGGTTCCGCCGGAAAGTTTTGTCAGTGTGTTGGAACGAGATGAATTGATGGTGGCGTAATGGGTACTGGAGCAGGCGCATTTGGCGATATTGATGACAGCTTTTTAGCTGCGGTAGCTGGGAACAACGCTGCTGCACCACCACCTGAAGATGTTTTGTATTCTAAAGAAACAGAATTTGATACTTATTATCAGTCTGGTGGAATGGGTGGTACTGCCCCTAGTGTCCGAGCTACGGAAACGAAAACTGAATATGTGACGTTGGAAGATGTGTTCGATGTGATTCAAACGTTGGGTGAATCAGATCGGAAACTTCTTGCTATGGAAATGTTTGTTTCTGTTCCGTCAGCGTACAGGGATTATGAAGAAATATTTAACGATGATGGTTCGTTGAATGATGTTTCGTTTGCTTACGCTATTAATCGAACTGTTGGGTTTGCTGGAACGTATGCTGCGATAAACGATCCGTTCTTTGTTGACATATTGACCAGGGAAAGTTTGCAAGAGTTCACGGCTGAAGAAATCAAATCTATGTTTGATGCAAAAGTAGCGAAGATACAGGAAGATCAGAAAGGCGCTCCTAGGGTTATTCGTTATGTTGATCCTGCTGCTTTGACTGGCATGTTGGAGCAGTCGTATTCTGTGGCGATTGGTCGTAAGCCGAGAACTGAGGAAGTTCAGGCTTTTGTTAAGTATTTTCATGGTTTGCAAGCGTCGAATCCTGATATGCAGTTGAGTCCGCAGGCGCAGGCTACGCAGTTTGCTTCTCAGCAGTCTCCTAATGAGGCTGGTGCTATGGAGTATGTGAATGCTGGTAAGTTAATTTTGGGTGCTTTGGGAATGGGGACTAGGTAATGAGTAGTTTGTTTGATCTTGATTCTGTTAAAAAACGTTATAAAGAAAAAGTTACAGGTGAGTTATCAGCCAATGATTATTACCCTTCTCTTGGATCTCAATACACTGGCATCAGTCAGACATATCAAAATTATGAATCTGCTGTAAACGATGCCAAGAAAGAACTTGAAGAAGCTAATAAGCAAGGAGAGTACATTGACGTAATCATTGAATTGCTTTCTAGAGATGTTGACTACCCAGAGCTAGCGTTAGAAGAAATCCGTAACCAAGTAATAACCTTCGTTGATTCTTTTGGGCTAGACCAATCTAATTATGACATTGAAAGTTTAGAAATCACTGAATTAGAAAATATTAAAACCGATATTAAAGAAAAGTTTGCTCCTACGTTTGATTTCTATAAAGCGCTAAATGAAGAACCGAATGCTCAAACAGTTTCAGCCTTGGTCATTAATAAAGATAACCCAGAAATAATTAGCGAGTTAATTAGAACTAGAGCTGTTGGTCCATCCTTATTACCGTCAACAACAACAGATACTGTAGTTAATCCGTCTGGTGCGCCTACTGGTCTACCTGCTCCGGCTCCTTCACCTCAAGCTGAAACGCTTGAAAGAGGTTTGGAAGGTCTTGCACAAGCAAGGGAGACAGGCAAGGTTTTTGATGACCAGGGTGGTGCAGCTATTATTGCTGAGGAAATGGCTAAAGGTGATGAGGCTTTTGCTGGCTTTGCAGGTTTCTTAGGGCAATCTGTTCCAGGCACAAGAGGTACAGTTCCGGCAGAAGAAACTGAAGAAACAGAAGAACAAACAATTGGCACTGGTGGTGGTGGTTCTAGTTTAATGCAACAACGAGCTGCCGACAGAAGCGAAATACAAACACTGTTAGCAGAACAATTCGGAGGGTCAGCGTTTTTCTTTGAAGCAAACGAAGACGGTTTACGAATAGGCTTAACCGCTGACGGAGCGCCAGTAGCAGTAGACGACCCAGAAGCAGTATCAGAAATACCCATAATAGACTACATCGTTAACAACGGCATAACCGACCAATCCAGGGTGTTAACAATATTGCAAAAAACAGAATGGTGGCAAGGCACAGACAACGCCATGCGAGCATTCGACGTAACCTGGTCACAACTAAGCGAACCAGGAAGAACAGAATACCTTGAACCAGTCATGGATGTGCTAGACCAAGAAGCACAATTTCTAGGATTTGAGTTAAGTGATGACCGCAAATACATACTTGCTAAAGACATAGCACGCATGGGCGAATCGCAAGACAGCGACTACATACGAACAAAGCTACTTGACGAACTTGAATACAGTTCAATGTCGAATGACATATCAGGCTTTGGAGCTGCCAGGGATGCGTTGCAAAGACTTGCATACAAGTATTTCACACCGTTATCTAATGAAGCTGCTAACGATTGGGCAGAGTTAATTTACACTGGTGAAGCTACAGAAATAGAATACGAACAATTTTTGAAAGCCTCAGCTGTGTCTCATTTCCCTACGCTTGACAAAGTAATTAACGAAATGGGAATAACACCTGACCAATATTTCCAGCCGTATAAACAAAAAATTGAAAGCATGTTGGGCAGGCAAGTTGATATGCTTGACGAGTTCTCTGATGTTATTGAGTACATTCCGTCTGGCACTTCAACTTCTCGACCTATGACTCTTTCTGAGGTTAGCAAGTTTGTTCGTGCGCTTCCTGAGTGGCAACAAACTGATGCTGCTAAAGACCAGGCTAAGGCGTTGTCGTATGCTATTGGTAGAACGTTCGGGGAGGTAGCGTAATGGCTGTAGAAAACACAGTAGTTACTGATAAAGCTGTGACAGCAGCTCAAACAGAGCAAGATAATCGTTCTTCGATTCAGATAATAACTGATAAGTTAGCTGAGTATGGTTTAGAGTCATTAGGTCCGAAAGCGTTTCAAATGTTGTTAGATGGCACGCCTGCTGATTCTGTATTGTTTGATTTGCGCGAAACAGACGAATACAAAGACCGTTTTGAAGGCATAGCGATGCGTAGAGCAAACGGTTACACGCCTATGAACGAATTTGATTACATTAAATATGAACAAAGGGTGCAACAATTATTTTTAGAAGCTGGTATACCTAGCGCGTTTATGGAAAGTAACGACATAGCAGAATTTATAGGCAACGATGTTTCTCCTAACGAATTAGGCAACCGTGTCGCTATGGCAGCATCAGCAGTAGCTAACGTAAACCCTGAATTAAAGAACCAACTTCGAGAACTGTACGGTATTGGCGTAGCTGACGAAGGTGAACTAATCGGATATTTCTTAGACCCTGAAAGAGCTGTTAACGCTATCGAACAACGGTTACAATTAGAATCTGCTGGTTTATCAGCAGCAAGTGTCCAGGCTACAGGTCAAGGGCTTAACGCTAACGTCGCTCGACAGTTAGCAGGACAGAACGTGCAACAACGAGAAGTGACAGCTAGGTTAGCTCCGCAAGCTGGGCTGACACAGGCAACGTTTGGTGACCAGGGTGTAGCTAGTTCTGAATTAGCAGCAGCAGAGTTTGGATTAGACTCTGAATCTACTGCTCAAATACGCAGGTTACGGCAACGTAGGCAAGCAACAGCAACGCAAAGAGTTGGTGGTTTGATGACCAACATGGGAGCGTCTGCTCTAGGATCAGCACAAAATCAATAGCCTATAGACGAAAACCTTAAATTTGCCTATATTTAGTTATGTGATCTGCCCCATTAAGAGGGTGAGCCGTTCACAAAAAAATTAAACTCCGCTGGCATTCCACCGTTGTCAGCGTGTATGAGAAGGTGAGTGACATAATGGAAAATGAGTTTACTGAAACGGAAGAAGTTTCTAGTACCGAATCCAAACCTAATTGGCGTAGAGAACTCGAAGCGAAAGCTAAGAGAGCTGATGAGCTTGAAGCCCAAGTTCAACAGATGCAACGCAAAGAAGTGTTTCGTGATGCAGGCTTA
>Ga0208157_1001262_pt1 | contig 11720 bp, 8 predicted proteins | sample 5_EtaG_FD_184077 | JGI IMG/M metagenome (GOLD analysis project Ga0208157, IMG submission 184077) | Marine viral communities from the Subarctic Pacific Ocean - 5_ETSP_OMZ_AT15132 metaG (SPAdes) (version 2) | ecosystem: Environmental > Aquatic > Marine > Oceanic | place: Pacific Ocean | collected...
GGTATAACTGATCCTAATAGTCCAAAAGCCATTTATAATTCCACTATGGATTGTAGTTATTTATTATGTGTATGCACTAGGGAATGATCTTCCATCACCCCATATAATATAAACAACTCCTGCACCACCAGCTCCACCGACTCCACCATATTGACCAGCACCACCACCGCCACCATAATGTCCACCCTGACCACCATTTCCAGACCCACTTCCATTACCATAATAATTACCAGTTCCAGCAGCACCATTGGTTCCACCATTATATCCACTACCACCCGTTGGACTACTAACACTAGGATGACTGATTATATCATATGTGCCAACACCATTTACACTGCTACTATAAGTAGTAGTTGGGAAAGCACCAGCACCACCATTAAATCCAGTACCACCACCTCCTCCACCAGTTCCGTATCCACCACATCCACCAGAAAAATTACCAGTTCCATCTAAATCTTCTCTTTTATTAGAATTTCCACCAGCACCACCCGTAAGAGAAGCATCACCAGCACCTAATCCTCCACCATCACCAACTACAACATTTCCAGCGTTAGAAGAATTACTATTACTCCATGTTCCACCACTTGCATGGCATACAATACTATTATCACTATTCCTTTTAATTTTACTATCACTACCATCTCCACCTGGTGCTGTTGGGTGTTGAGAACCAGATCCACCAGATCCACCATCACCAACATTTACAGTGAATGTTTCTCCACCAGTTACAGGAATATTATTCTTCCAAGCACCACCACCGCCAGCTCCACCAACAGCTCTATATCCACCAGCTCCTCCTCCACCACCGCCAGCTCCACCACCAACACATGCAACAGATATTGATGTTACACCACCAGGTACAGTAAAGGTATATGCACCACCTCCACCAGTAAACATTTGTTGTCCAGGATCAGCTGACCCATCTTGATTTGGGAAAACATAAGTTTCACCAGGATAGATTATTCTTACAGCACCTCCACCACCATATCCACCATGCTTTCTGGCATTATCGGGGAAATAGTTTCCACCACCACCTCCACCACCATAGTATCCACCATCTTTATCCAATATTCCATTTGTAGTTCCTATTCCTACAAGAGCAGGAGCACCATCACTTCCACCTGATCCACCTTTACCAGGACCTGCAGAAACAGTAGCACCACTATCTCCTTTACCATCTACACCTACACCTCCTCCACCATATCCTACCTCAGTTCCTATTGCATATCCAGCATAAGTTTGAGTTGAAACATTTGGATTGTATCCACCACTTCCACCACCTTGTGAAGCAGCAGTTGGAGGACCACCAACAAGTACGCCACCACCAGTTCCACCAGAATTACCACCAGCACCACCTTGCCCACCATATCCAGCAGCACCTCCACCAGATCCTGCGTTTGTAGGCCAACCAGTATGTCCACCACGCCTACCTGTTCCACCTTGAGCAAAGGTTCCTCCAGCATTAGTATATTCACTAGGTATTGAAGTATAAGATCCACCTGGTGCATTTCCACCAATAGCATCATAATCACCAGCACCTTGTCCACCTCTTCCCCCAGTAGCACCTACAAGAGTTGTTCCGTTAGTTCCACCTCTTTTTATCCAAGAGTGACCACCAAATCCAGCATTTGCCCAATCTTTTTGATCACTACTATTACTATTACCACGAGTTCCACCACATCCAACACAAATATTTAAAGTTTCACCAGGAGTAACAGGTATAGTATTATTATAAGTTAATCCACCACCTCCACCACCTGAACCTGGTCTTGTTTGATATTCATCCGATCCATCATTATATGATACAGCAGGACTACCACCTCCTCCACCACCTACAACAACTGCAGAAATATAATTTACTCCAGCAGGAACTGTCCAAGTATAAAAAAGATTGTTTGTTGCATTACTATCATTAGTCCAAGATTGCTCTTCTCCAGTAAACCCAACAGCACCAGACATTAATAGCATTTGTTGAATTAACATATTATGTCAATCCACCACCAGATACTGCAAAAGTATTACTCGCAACACATAACACAGTACAAACGCCTCTCTGTGCTAGAGTTCTACTTCCTGTCGTAGCAGTTCCTGCCAAATAAAATGTAACGTTAGTTCCCTGAGTAATGGTTATATTAGAAGTACTATCATTATAAATTGTAATTGCATCTCCAGAAGTAAAGATATCCTGATCCACTGTCACTGCAGAATCTGTAGTAACTAATGTACCAATATCAGAAGCAGTTAAAGTATATGAAGAAGTTTTTGCTGTACTTGAAAAATCTGGTCCTATATGAAGAACTCCACCCATATTAGGATGAGCAGTACATTGATAGAATAAAGTATTTGGTGCATCATGTGGAACATCAAATACGATATCTCCTGGTGCTGAACCATCATTATTAGATACACCAGTATTATACTGTGTACCTGCAGATCCATTAGGAGTACTTTGAATCCTGAAAGGATGACCTGAAGATCTGTTATGAAAAATATATTTCTGTCCTCTAACAAGAGTTAGATTAGGATCATTTACCGTACCAGTTAATCCAGGACCAGTAAAAGTATAATGATTTGACCCATCATTACCAAGTATCCAACCAGATATAGCACCATCAAACTCAGTTGCAGTACAAGTACCACCTATTGATACATCAGTACTAATAGCAACGTTTACGGCATTTAAATTTAAATTGGTTGTACTTTCTACAGTAGGAGTACCTGACCCCTTAACCAAACTGAGTTCTTTTAAACCAAAACTTTTATCTGCCATTTGCTTTTTTTAGATATTTATTATTTTATATTAACAGTTACACCTGAAAGAGTAACTCCACTACCCTTTAAAGTTACTGGAACAAATACTGGTTCAGCCTGTGATGTATCAAGAACAGTAACCGTAGCAATACCTACTCTTGCAGTTCTACCAGAATCTGTCCACAATTCATAATTAACATACTCTGTTCCCTCAGTTATCTGATCAAGTGCAAGTGTATGAGTGAAACTAAACGTATTAGATGTAATAATTCCAAATCCAGTTAATGCACCTGATGAAAAATCAGATTGATTCATTCCAGATAAAGACCACCAAAGAGTTGTATTATCAGCAACGTTTGTTGTAGTAACTGTAGTTGTAACTGTATTACCCTCATTAGCCGTAAGTGGTGAAGGTGAGATTGAATATGTCTCTGCAGCTGGAGTCGTGGAGGTATCATTAACTGTAATTGCTGTAGTAGCAACTTGCTTTGTTCTAGCAGCATCTGTAAATAAATTAATATTAAAAACTTCAGATCCTTCAGTAGTTACATCATTAGCAAGAGTATGTGAAAAACTAGGTAATGCATTACTTGATATAGTTCCAGATCCTGTTAATGATCCAGAAGAAAAATCATTTACATCAATATTTGTTCCCGTTATATTCCAATATAATATTACACCATCAAGAATATTTTCTGTGGTTATACTTGTTGTAAGAGTATCTCCTTCATTTACTGTAGATGCAGAAGGAGTCATTGTATATGCAGGTAATGCTTGATATAAGATCTTTCCAACATGACCTTGTAAATTATAGTCATCTTGCCATTCACTACCATTTGCAGTTGTTCCTTCTGTTCCTCTATAAAAAAGTTGACTAGTTTGATTATCAACACTATTTACCAACCAAGATTTAATATCTCTCCAATCCCAAGTTCTATTATACTGAAGCATAGTAGCAATTAATCCGCAAGCAACAGGACAAGCAGAACTAGTTCCACCAAACGGACGGTCTTCAGATTTATAAGATTGAGTTCCACCAGAAGCAACAATATTATAATTTGAATCTATCCTATAATATTCATCATAACGATCATCTCTACCCGATGAAGTAGTATTATCATCAGTAGCAGCTAGAGAATCTGCTCCATGCGTATATAAATCTATCGCATTACCCATATTACTATAACTTGCTTTTCTTTCTTGTATAATTGAAATCTTTGCATCATCAAGAGCACCTATATTAAATGTAGGTTGAACGTCTACACCACTCTCAACCCTCTTACCAATATCTGCTGGAAATGCTATACGATTTGTCATCATAGTTCTTCCATACACATCACCAGTCATAGCAGCAGCTAATGTTGTATTTGAACCACCATCATAATTGTCATAATCTGCATGTCCATCCAACACTTGTTTCATATGATCATTTCCAGAAGCAGCAACAAAAATAACTCCAGCATCAATCATATCTTTTCCTAGCACAGATTCTGAATGACTAGCATCTGAATGTGCCGAATGCCTATAAGTAACATAAAAATGATTTAAAAATTGTGGTCTACTTGAACTAGTATAAGATACTCCACCAGTACCATCACCAGGAGTTCTAAAATAGTAAGTACTATCAGTAAGATTTCTACTTCTACCCCAACTATGAGAAGTTATTGTCGGATTTTTTGTGTTGTCGGATGATCTATTTGGTTTAAGTTGATGAAATACTTTTAACAACTTAAACATATTGGATATACTTACTGCTCCCGTACTCCAAATAATATTCATATGCCACTTATTAGAATTGTATGCCCAACCGTGTGTTTTTCCATATGCCTGTGCCATACAAGGAGTAGCATGATATCCACCAGATGTATGTTGAGCAGTATTAGAACCATTCTTATTTGCCCTCGTATAAGAAGATGAAATAAACACTGTACCAAAATCTTCAGCACTTCCTATAGTAGCAGTTCCACCAGATATATCAGTACTAACAAACTTTGCAGATCTGTATGTAGTAGTTTCTGTACCCCACCAAGATCTTGCCCAAGATTCTACAGGAACTGTAGTTCCATCCCAACGAGTAGTTAATCTATTAGTAGGATCTTGTTCAAAGAAATCGGGATCAATATAGTATGGTGTGTCTAAAGCAAAATCTAAAACACCACATACACCAGTTGTACATGATGCAGAAAAACCACTCTTTAATGCATTTTCACCAACAAACCCTGTTGGTTCTCCAACACCAGTTTTTATAAACTCAATATGACCGTGCCAACCAGATTCATCACAAACTACAACATCAACATCTGTACCATCACCATGTTTTGATATTCTATCCTGCAATATATTTGTAGGAACTTGATTGTACCAAGGGTCTTGCTTCTGAGTATGTCTGTAAATAGAAGATCCAGTTCTAGTTAATAAATCAGAACCAGGTGTAGTTGGAAGAAATGTACTATTGAACCCACCCATATCCCTACCAATTTTCACATTAGCAGGATACCTGTAACTAAGAACTGCTGGTCTATCAACAGTACCTTTAAAAGTTCCTTCATAATATTCACAATCTAAATTAACACCCTCAACCATTGAATGGTTCTTAAGATCTTCTACCTCTGCATCATCTAATAAGTAAGTACCTATCCTGTCACAAGTTTTATATTCATTTACACAATCACATTTATCTGATGGTATATTATCTTCTAACGTACCATCTTCCATTAAAACTTTATGAATATGATTCCAATCAGCACCATCTTTGCAAGTAACAGTATATCTTTTTTTACCCGTGCCTTCAGGAACAAAAGGTGCTCCCTCAGCTTCCATAGCTTTTACTCTTGCTACTTCATACTCTTGATCAGTTTGAGCCATATCAAATCATAGTTTCTCTTGTAAATCTGAATGTAGTTAATCCAGTCATAGCAGTTTCTGGTGTTAACCACAATTCACAATTATTATTACTTATAGTTGCTGCAACTGAAACTATTAAATTAGGTTCATACATTACTGCATACTCCGCAGAATATGCGGTAGATGTATTGTGCATAACAGAAACCTTTTGTGATTGAATATTACTATCGTTCTCTATATGTAATGTATACTCAGCAGTTTTAAAAGTAGATGGTGAGAATGTATCTACAGTATGAGCAGATCCTACAACTGCAGTGAAAGTTCCAACTCCAGTATTAACACCATAAACATTATTAATTTGTATGGGTGTTTCAGGATTTGTAGTTCCAATACCTACATTAGATATTGTATTAATACCTGCTGTAGTTTTAGCAAAGTATCCATCACCACCACCACTTCCTCCACCACCAGAGACAGCAGCCCATTGAACTCCAGTTCCAGTAGATTGTAGATAATAATTTTGAGGACCATATACACCATTAGAATCTTCAATACCACCTGTTAATTTTATTCAGCTAGTAGTTTCTAATTTTTTTGATCCATTGAATAATAAAGATGCAGTATTTCCAATACCTTGAATTATATTTGTTCCAGCAGCATTTTGTATCGAAACATTGTCCGATCTTATAGCACTCTCTCCACCAGTAGTATGTAATATCTTTAACTCATTATTATCTCCCCAGTTTACAACAGAATCATCTGCACGTTCTGATCCAATACCAACACCTTCACCACGAATTGTTACATCAACTCTATCACCACTTAAAGAAAAAGTATTTCCAACTCCAAGGAAATTAACTGTAGATATACTTGTTCCAATACTGGTATTATTAGAAGATACTCCAACATAACCAACAACCTGATTACCAGATTGGTTTGAAGCTACCCTCCAAGATGTACCATCATACCTCCAGGTAATACCTAGAACAGTAAAAGTATCATTAAAATTAGGATTTATTGGAAAATTTATTGCCATTTATTATCCACCTTCTGGGATGATTAGTAGGTTATAACTTTTGGTATTAGTAGATGTAAAAGTCTGAGTATTGGCAAGTGCAAACTCAGTTGGCATACCAAATCTTGTATTATATCCACCAGTGTTAGTTTGACTACCACCATATGATCCTTGGTCATTATGATATGCAATGTATTTACCTAACATAGTATAACCAGGAACTGTTAAACCCTGCATACCACCTATTGTAACTGTAGAATTTGAAGTTGTAGTTTCAAAATAATACACAATAACTCTCACATTTTGACCTGTGTTATTGGTATAGTTTATATTACCAGTTCCAGATGATACTTGAGTTGCCATTTTATATTACCGTATTATGTTTACTATTTATGGAGGAGAACTAAATCCCTTTGTGACAAATGGATTTTGAGGTCCAACAGTGGCATCGACATTTATCTTCTGCCAATCAGCATCAGTATAAGTAGCATTTGAATTACCATCTATCATTTCTGATGGATATAAATCTGTTATCTCAGTTTTACTACTATCTAAAGAAGTAAGATAAGATAAAAGATCTTCTAATGTTAAGTTTTTAACTGCTGTTTTAGCAGGACTATATCCAAATGTAGTGTTCGCATATGAAATTGCACCACTATTATCACCACCAGCAGTTGTAATTGATTGAGGAACAGAATCTACATGCCTCTTCTTCATCTTCATATTACCTGTGCTGGTATCAATCTTATTCTGATCACCCAACCATATCGAATTATCGGATAAGAACAAGTGTCTTATCTTTCTACTCGCAGATCCTAAATCAAATTGCTCATGTTCAGTTGGAAGAATATGACCACCAATCCAAGTAGTACTTGCATTGAGATGAATTTTATTTCCACCTAACTCAAGAACATCTTGAATGAGAGTGCTACCATATTCTGGGGCAAGAGTACCAATACCAATCGTTGCACCGTAACCAGTGTAACTAATTGCACTAGTAGCAATTGAAACTGAGGCAGCAGTCACAGATGAAGCAACAACTGCACCAGCATTAAGTTGTCCAGCAAATGTAGAAACACCAGCAATATTTACATTATCTAAGTTTGTATGACCATCAACATCTAAATCACCATCTAAATCAAAAAGTCCACCTATCGAACTAGCAAATGTAGTTACACCAGCAATACTTACATTGTCTAAGCTTGTATGACCATCAACATCCAAATCTCCATTGATATCAACAGTTACTGCAGTTGTAACTCCAGTGACATTTAATGAACTAGTAGTAGAAGAACTTGATACATTAATATCAGTTAAATCAACAGAACCAATATTATATCTTTCAGTTCCTGTACCTACTACACCATCCGCTTCTTTATTAACTAATTCAAACCAACTACCACCGTGTGCAAAATATCCTCTCGCTGTTGCATGAACGTGAGCAAACATACCATGATAACTTGAAGCAGATGGAAGTGCTCCCATATTTGCATATAGAGATGGTATCTTATTCTCACCTGCCAATGCTGTAATTACACCACCAGTTACATCTATACCATCTCTTGCAGTTATTATACCAACTGAATCTACATTCTTAACATCTTCATATGTTAAAGTTCCACCAATAGATACATTTCCAGTAATATCAACATCACCACTAAATGTACCATTCCCAGTATTTAATGAAGTCGAAGTTATAATACCTGCTAAATTAATACTACCTGTTCCAGTAATATCATTACCATTAACATCTAAACCACCACCAAGTTGAGGTGTATCATCATTTATAATCTGAATAGATCCTGCACCACCACTAGTTGGTGAAGCATCAACCCACTGACCACTATCAACATCCTCATAATAAACTTTTAATACACCTGATGAAGATTCCCACCATAATTCACCATCATTAGGAGAACTTGGTGGATTATCACTGGTTATAATACTTGGTCTAATAACACCAACTAATCCAGAACCATCACCATAATATGTTACAGCAGCACCTGCTTGAGCAGTAATTATACCAACAACTTCTATTCCACTTCTTGCAGTTATTAATCCTACAGAATCTACATTCTTAACATCTTCATAAGTTAAAGTTCCAGCAATAGAAACATTACTTGAGAACGTAGCATTATTAGCAACCTCTAATGTTGTAAGGTTAGCACTACCTCCACTTATATTACCTACAAAGTTTCCAGAGAATGCAGTAGCAGTTGCAATACCATTTACATCAACACCAGTTGTTTTTATTGCCCTAACATCTATATTAGGTCTACCAGATAAAGAACTAGAAGTACTAGCATTACCCTGAACATTACCTGTTACATTACCAGATAAGTTTGCATTAACAACTGTACAAGTTATAGCATTTGATGCTGGATTATATCTAAGATCATTATCAGTTTCTATTGGACGAACACCAGAAGTATTATCTGCAAATAAAATATATGTCGTTTCGTCAGCAAAACTATTTGCATTTATAGAAACTTGAACATTTTGAAGTTGAGAACCATCACCATAATATTGAGCAGCACTTACAATACCTGTAGCACCATACATTGTGATAGCAGAACCAACATGTAAATCAGTCCTAGCAGTTATTATACCAATAGAATCTACATTCTTAACATCTTCATAAGTTAAAGTTCCAGCAATAGAAACATTGCTATTGAACTTAGCGTCACCTACAAATGTAGATACACCAGAAACATTTAAATTATCTAATTCTGTATGACCATCTACATCTAAATCTCCATTAGCAGCAATATGATCTGCAAAAGTAGAAACACCAACTATACTTAAGTTATTAAAATTAGATGTTCCTAATGTGGATATACCTGGAACAGTAAAGTTATCACTATCAATATCAATATCTAATGTCTGAGTAGAAGCATTATAAAAGAATGTATTACCAGCACCAGTAAAGTTTATTATTGTAACACCAGCACCTACCTCTGTTCCACCAGAGTTTATACCAATACCTGGAGGTGCTAATCCAGTTATCTGAGATCCATCACCAATAAATTGAGAAGCAGTTATAATACCAGAGGCATTAATATGCTTGAATAGTGAAGTTCCTGTAGTATTAATTCCAAGAGCACTTCCACCATTACCAAGACCACCACCAGCACCCATACTGGTTGCATTAAATGAAACTACTTCAACAACATCTTCAGCAAAACATCCAGTATTTAAAACAACATGAGTTCCATTACTAGCAGTAAACTCACTTGTATGTAACTTAACACCATTTAAGTAGATGTCAACAAACTGTGCATTATAGTTACCAACAAAAGTTGTTTGCCCTACAGTAGCACTGTGGTAAGTAGAACTTCTAACAGCAGGGAATGATGCCCAAGTAACTCCAGTATCAGTTCTCTGTAAATATTGACCAGTATATCCTGTTGAACTACCTGCAGTAATCGGACCTTGGAAAGTCGATATACCAGTAATTAATAAGTTTCTAGCACTAAGATCACCAGTAATCTCACCTGCAGTTCCAGTAACATAGAGTTGAGGTACAGTTAATATACCACTAATTCTAGCGTTACCAATAACATCAAGAACAAGCCTATCATCAGTGTATGAAGATACACCTATGAATTGTTGAAATAACCTGCCGCTTCTATATCTTGGTGCCATTGTATGTTAATTAAGAGTTTCTAATATACTTGCAATGAATTTTACATGACCAGGAGCACTTGATGCCAACTTAAGTGAATCACCTTGCTCTATAACCAATTTTCCTGCAGTCAGATTCATCGTATCATGACCTTGGATTGGCATTTCTTTTACAACTTCAGTAGTAACAGCAATACCTGTTCTTGTTCTTACATGATCTAAGGACACTGTATGTGATCCCGAATCAATATTTGTTGCTTGTGACAATAATATAACACCACTATATCCAACTGGAGCAGTATAAATTCCAACTGGTTGTAGGGGTGCTACAAATGTTATAGTTTTAAATACATTTAATGGTAAAGCCATCTTATTGATCTCCTCCTAATGCTAGAATTAATGGCGTGACGTTAGCGAATAAACTCTTGGAATAAAAATTACCAGAAATTGTTCCACTAATCTGATCTATTTGAACACCCTCACCAATTCTAAAGTTTCCACCTTGGTCAGTGCTAGTGTATATAACCAACCCACCGTTACGGTTGTCAACTTCATTTTCTTGAATGGTGACACCTCCACGAGAAGGAAGAGAACTCACAGGATCGACTCCACTACCAATATATTGGAACGAATGACTCGATGCTAATATTCTACTTTGTCTGTAGAAAGGAACTGTGCTTCCGACACCAACAGCATAAGGAACATTCTCATTAATTGTAACGGTACAAATACCACTTGCTGCAATTGGAGTACATTCCTTGACTGCATAGTAAGTAGGTAATAATTCTACAGTAGCTGTTGCTGTATTTATCCCAACATCAGGGGCAGAGAATGTGATGGTCGGTACAGATTGATATCCTCTACCATTTGAAATAAGTTCAACCTCATCTATCTTACCACCAATAATAGTTGCAACTGCTGTTGCATGAACACCCCAATCAGGTGTAGCTGTAGGAGAACTAATAGTAATTGTTGGTGGAGAATTATATCCACTTCCCACATTAGTTACATTTATCTTACCAATACTATAATACTGGTCATCAAAATAAACTACCTTACCATCAAATGGTCTGACTAGATTTATCTTTGCTGTACCACCAGAAACATAACTGTGAGAAACAGTTGTTATTCCAATGTAAGTATTAAATGTAGTTGTATTTGGAACATCATCAACAGTAAATACATATCCAACATTTCCATCTGGATATGTCTTAGCACCATAAGCACAAGTCAATCCAATACCAGAAAGAGTAACACCCATTCCAACATTGAATCCGTGAGCAGAACTGGTAGTGACTGTTGCCAATCCAGTTACATTATCATAAACAAAATTGCTAATATTTTTGGTGGGAGCAGAGAAACTAATTTCAAACTTATCTGCATTTTCAGTTGCTGCTGTTGCAATTGTTCCTGTATACTGATGCTGTCCTTTACCATCAGCAACTAATCCATAGTTACCGAAAGAAGAGTTAGAGTTTGTTACATC
>Ga0208157_1001265_pt1 | contig 11709 bp, 10 predicted proteins | sample 5_EtaG_FD_184077 | JGI IMG/M metagenome (GOLD analysis project Ga0208157, IMG submission 184077) | Marine viral communities from the Subarctic Pacific Ocean - 5_ETSP_OMZ_AT15132 metaG (SPAdes) (version 2) | ecosystem: Environmental > Aquatic > Marine > Oceanic | place: Pacific Ocean | collected...
AAGCTGATTACCTAAAGCCCTAAAATAGTTTAGGTTAGCTGCAGCATTGGATGCTCCTGTTCTAACTCCTCGAGTAAAAAAGTTATAAGGGTCATTTTCCAAACCAGCGGGCGTACCTGCCTCTAACGGTTGACCTGATAAATCTCCATACTCAGTCTTGTCATAAGCGCCTAATACGTTATTGTCAGTGAGGTCTCCAACCTGCCCACCTGAAAAAGGTTTTTTATCTTCTTCTTTTTGAGTAAATAATTGAAATGCAGTGTCTGGGTCTACAGTTCTAGGTTTAGAAGAGTCGGGGTCTAAGCCTCTAGCCTGTTGCATAAAGTCAGAAGAGTAGTCAGCCGAAGCATCAGGAGTCTCGAAAGCTAGCATAGCTTCTATAAGGTTCTCTCGTACTGTAGGATCTTCTAAATCAATTTTAGCTTGAGAGTTGTACCCAGTCCTATTAGATACAAAATTTATATAGTTTTCAGTAGGGTTGTCGTCTGAAGGAGGGGCAAATCTATTTATTACATCCTCAACCGTGTCTAGATTATGACGTAACTTATAGTTTAGAAGTACTTTATCAGCGGCTCTTAGGCCGTAGAGGGGGTGTTCGAATTGTGCATAGCCATCATTGTCGGACCCTACCTGACCTAGCCAATTATTGTTAGCATTGTAACGAACGTTAAGCCAATTTTTATTTCTTTGTCCAACCTGCATATCATTGTGGATTTAGTACTGGAAGCACTCGTAATAAAATCGCATAGTCTGTAGGACCTACAGCGTTTTCGATTTGTTGAGCCGATAAACTTTCTTCAGCTTCTGTCAATTGACCTCCAAAAGTTTCAACTGTTACTAATTCAATTGGTGTACCCTTAGCGTCAACTCTCCAAGCCATATTTTCAAAAGCGTTAGCGAAAGCGTCGCTGTTTTCAGGCGCTGGTATATCCCCCCAAAAATCTGCTGAAAAGAAATTGAAATTTTGCTTTAACTTATTATAAGCCGATTCAGATACCAGTGTTTTGACTTTTTGGAATACCCTCTGTCCTTTACCTGTTGAATTTTTTAAAATACCTAATTTATCATAATTATCTGGTATGTCATTTAAAAAAGCATCAAGCTCAGTTCTAGCTATCCTATACGCAGAAGAAGCCCCACCACCGTCTTCGTCAGAAGGATCAGCAATAGCCTCATCTAACGCAGTCACTAAGTTATCTAATGCTTCATCTTGTGTTTCTCTAGCATCATCGGCTAACTCTTTTCTATAATTTAAGAACGCTTGTCTTGTATCTATATTTTGTCTAGCAGCTTGAAGTAATTCACCACTATCAACAGAAGGATCACCTGTTTTAATGTTGTTAACTAGACTAGTCGCTAGACTCCTAACATCTGATTCCGTGGTCTCAGGTCCAGCTAATGCACTAGCTACTACTAAACTAGCAAGAAAAGGGTTCTGTACTTTCTTGTCTTCAACCGCTTGTTTAAAACTTTCTCCGCTGTTAACTCCAGCATTTTGTAATGCGATCTTGTAAGAGGCTACAAGATCATCTGACATAAAACTTTGAAGGTTCCCACTGTTTACTAAATCTAAAGCTGCTTTTTTAGTCGTTATTTTAGAAAGGTCTGGATATTGAGACATATCTATGCCATCCATAAACTGTTCTTTAGTTAGAGCACTAGCATCTGTTTCTAGTCCTATTTCGGTTCTTGGAGTTTGGTATTTTTTGAACCTAGAAGAAGTGCTTTGTCTAATTTTTTCAGCAACTTCATCATCGCTTAGGTTTATAACAGACCCCCCAAACTGAGCCCTATATTGGTTAATCGCCCTTTTGTCTACAGAATCAGTCGTCGTACGACGCATAGGGACATTCCCACTATTTAATAGCTCGTCTTGTAGTTTTTTGTTTAGTCCAACTCTTGACCCTAAAGCATTGCCACCTAACTTACTTAAGACCTCTCTCTGTTCATCTGCGGTGAGTTTAAAGAAGTCATACTGACCCCCAGGTTGTATACCTTGTAAAAGGTCTGCGTCACTAACCCCCGCTATAGAGCTAGTTTGATTAGCCCCAGCAGCTTTATAGTCATTCCATTTCGCAAGCTTATCTGCACTAATTCCTTTTTGTATTAAAGCAGTCGCAGATTGTAAGCCCACGGATTGGTCAGCTCCCCTAATCTGACTGTTGGGATTATCTATTGCGTTATAAGCCTGTTGTCCTGTTACTCGTACGTCGTCCATTAAAGTATCAGTAGTAACGCCGTCTGTTCCTGTCCCTGTAACACCTAAAGTCTGTTGTATATCAGGTTGAGAAAGCGCTTGAGCCTTTCTTGACATTGTAGGATTAATAGCAGTATAAAGTTGATTTACCCTACCTTGTAAAAGAGCCCCAAACTCCGCACCGCTTAACAGTAAGGTATTGTCATCTTCTCTATCTGTTCTGTTTCTTGTAAAGAAACTAAACTTGCCGTCTTTACGTTTTAAAGGAACCATAACAACAGACTTACCGCCACTTATCCAATCATTTATGTCTTTGTCCGCAGCTGCTAACGCATCAGCGTTGCCTGATGCTTCGGCTTCTGCTCTACGGTCGGTTAGGCTAGTAGGAACTAAAGGCTTACCTTGTTTATTTTTGTTTATAACTATAGGGCCACCTACCTCTCCTTGTTCTACGCCTGACCCCTCTCGTACGTTTGTGTTTATGTACTGATTTAAACTAGTGTTTGTATTTAAAACATACTGCCTAGTTCTAGGGTCCATCTTTTGAAAAGCTTCTAGATAACCTTCGCCTAATTCATAAAGGCCTGTTTCTGCATTTAGGTCCATAAACCCATCAATAGAGTCTAAAAAAGAAATCTCACGATTTGCTTTATTAGCATCTAACCCAAATTCAGCAATTTCTGTTTGTGTTTTTAAAGCTTCTCTTTTTAAAGCAGCATCTTGTGCTCTAGATACATTACCTAGTGCACTTTCAAAAGCTTTTGCAAAGCTACTATAACTTTGTGCCATATCTAAATACCAAAAGTTAACCCAATTATAGCAGCGCTAGCTAAAGACCCGCCTAAGTTTGTCATGTTTGCTCTGTGACTTGCTCTAGCATTTTTATAAGCCATATCTCTTCTTGCCGCATTTTCAGCTGCCGTGTTTAGTTGGCCAAGAGCATTTCTGTTAACACCCTGACCGACGTTTATTAAATCAGCAAGAGTAGCTTGATTTACTTCTCTTTGTTGGATACGCGACCTGTTAAGAAGATCAGCCCTATTTAAAGCCCCGCCTAAATTAAGAGCTTTCTCTTGTTCCTGTCTTTGCACTGCTGTTAGGCCAGCCCCACCGTACCTCTCTATGTTTCTTTGCTGTATGTCTCTTGCTCGTTGCGTTGTTTCTGTAGCAGTCTCAGCGGCTTGGTCTATAAGACTAGTATCGTCTCTAGCTTCAATTAAACGTTCTTCAAAGGGCCTAAAATCTCTTATATAGTCTTCGTAATCCGTTCTAGCTATGTCGGCATAAGCTTTTTCAGGATCTGTTACTTCGGGCAACATGCCTACATTAAATTCAATAGCTTCTGGGTTTTGCATCCCGTACCCTTCCATAACTTGTCTGTATCCTAAACTTACTGGTATAGCCATTATGTTTTATATAAGCCTCCGCCTAAACCTGATATATCTTGAAATAACTTAAACCCTTCGGCATCTAAGTCTTTAGATTTAGCATAAGCCGCAGACCCCGCTGTAGTAGCAATTCTAATACCTGCCGCAGTTCTAGCGTCTCGCAACATTTGTTTATCTTTGGCCTCCTGTAAAGATTTAGTAGTTTCCATTCTAGCTATTTTACTTAGTCCAGTAGTAGCATCGGCTTGTTGACCCCTAGCTACTCCTAACACGCCTACTTGTTGATCACGTTTCGCACCTAAAGCATCTGAAGTAGCCTTACCTATTTGGGCTCCGGCAGCAGAAGCAACATCAGCTGCAACGTCCACAGATCTTGCTGCCTGTATACTTGGTTTTGCTGTAAGCGCTATCATTGTATCTGCGTTAGCAATGCCTGTAGCCGTAGGAGTAAAATCTTCTGAATCCGCTACATCGCGCATTTCACGCAATAACGGTCCGTATAACCTTCTAAAGTCTTCTTTTTCTTTAAGGGCAAGTGAAGCCTGAATTTTTTCATTTTCTGTAGGCTTATACTCTTGTTTTTTAGGTTTACTCAACGTTTCTCCTATAAATTCGTGTGTCTAAACTCCAACCATTTTCAACAGCATACTCTTCAAAGCTTGAAACATTTGATTGGGCTTCTATAAATTTACAGCCTAAATTTTTAGCCACATCATTTATCCAAGTTTGATGAGTAACCCATTGATGCTCACCAGTAGCATAAGTATACGCTACCCACATGTACAATGTCTTGTCTTTTGTGTACCTATCTATTTCAATAGTAAGAACTAAGAAGCCTTTACGGGAAGTGAATAGAAAAGCTCTTTCGTTTACACACTCGCTATAAACGTCTTCAGGAAAAAATGTTAAATTAGGGTTGTCTCTCAGTATCTCCTCTAAACCTGGTTTTACAGTGTCCCACATAGATCGTATATCTGTAAGCACAGGTTCAACAAACCCATCAGTAGTCAATCTCCTTACCATATCTTCTATACCTTTTTCTTGGGTTTAGTCCAACACCTTTGTATTTAACAAGTCTTCTAACACCAAGGTCTCCTGCTCTTGACCTAGCCTCAGCTTCTCTAACTTGTTCGTCAAATAAATTCCTGTAATCAGCTGCTGCTCTTGGGTCACTCCATTCCCTAGCGGGTATACGTAGTAACCTCCACAAAGCGCCAAATATAATGCCGTCTCTGTAATCGGTAGAAAAATCTGTATCTATATTATTAGAAGACCTAGAAGGTTTAAGAGCTACACTAACTCTAAACCCGTTTGTTTTCGTAGAACTCGGCACAGGAGCTACATAAAACAAGTCTGGAGATATCTGTAAAAAAACTTCTGGCGTGCCTGTTCTATCTCTCCAATCAGGGTAGTTAAGTTCTAAACTACGAGGGCTAGTGGGGTCCATATCTTCCCCGTCATAAGTCATCCAAAGGATTTGATGAACATCGGTGCCAGTAGGTTGATCAAATTCGTACTCAAAAACTCCGCTTATGCTAGTAACTACATCTAGCTCGACTTTATAAGCTTTAGATTTTTCGCATAGCTCAATAGTAGATGAACGTAAGTTTGTTTCAACTAAAGTATCAGGACATCCGGGAACGTACGGTAATACGTCTTTTACTAAAGAATCAAAACTAGCCACCTTAGCCTCCTATATTAGAAGTCGCTAAACCCCTAGTGGCAAGGTCAAAGTTAGGATTAACCAAATTCTGAGCTTGAGTTCCAGAACTTAAACTGTTTACAAATAATTGATAATGCTGACTAGACCTTTGTACATTACCTGCGTATTCAGAATCTTTTAAGTACGACTTGAATAAAACAAAATCTACTACCGCGTTAGCAAATGTGTCATCAATATCAATAGTAGAAGATGTAGAACTTAAATCAGTTGGAGCCTTAGAGAATACAATTTCGACAAAAGCATTTCCAGAAACTCCTGGATATACATAAAAACTTCTAGGGTCGTCTTGATCAAAAATGTAATGCTTCACGTTAGTTCCGTGTGCCGCATCTCCGCTGACGGTAGGATCATTCCAATCAGGCTCTTGAGTGTTAAGGATGTCGCTATCGACAATTCTAATTGCTCTTTTTCCTGTAGCACCGCCAGAAGCATCAGACATATTTCTGGTTACTTTTATTAATCTTAACCCAGTTGTTGGTAATGTTTGTTTTGTGCCAGTAACTAATTGAACATTAGACGTAGTAGCAGAAGCATCCGGTCTAAAATTAACAATCTCTCTTTGTGCATCATTTATATATCTAAGTAATTCAGCTTCAGGCCAACGCACGCTTGTTGTATCTTGTAGAGTGTCTTGCACTCTAGCAATAATATTTGCCCCAGTAAGTGTTCCCATTTTTTATAATTAGTTAATAGCGGCTTGTAGCTCCTCTATCAAAACAGCTTTAGTTTTACGCCTATCCAACTCTATACCTAGAGTACGACCGTAAGTTTCTAGTTCAACTTTAGTCATACTTTCTAAATCCATCGGAGTTTCTTCTGTTGTAGTTTCCTCTGTTGTAGTTTCTTCTACTACAGGAGTCTCTTCTACTACAGGAGCTGCTGCTTTCTCTTCACTCTCAACTTCTCTAGCTCCTTGCTGTAAACATAAAACCCCAAAATCTGTCCCTACATTTTTAGGTACACCTGCCTCAAAAGAATCTGCATGTCCCCATGTAGAGGCTACATATGTGTCTTGGTCAAATACTACTCTCATTATTTTCTCCTTCTAAATTTATAGGCGACTAAAAAACTTTAGCCGCCCATAAAATGTTATCACAATTAGAATGCGACATCTAATCTTATGACACCAAAGTCCTCAGACTGACCTGTTATGTCAGAATTGTACTTTGGCTTTTTAAGACCAAAAATCTTACCAATTGAAATACCGTTTTGGTTTCCGTAGTCAAAAGTATCTTCAACTATTTCTGGAAGACCAATATCAGCCATTGCAAGTGATTGCGCACCGCAGAATAGACATGATGCGTAGTTAACATCAGCATCAGCTCCGCCTTTAAATCCAGCAGAACCAGCATTACTTGAGGTGCCAGCAGTGGCTCCTGAAGTGTTAAATACGTGTCTAAACTCATGAACCATAACACCGTCAACCATTAAGCTAGAAGATCCAGCAAATAGTTCGTTGTTTGGCCCTCTGATTCCAGCGCTTCTTACGTTTGATAAGAAGTCTGAATCGAGTTTAAGATCAGCCATTACTTGCGGGGAAACAAATAGATGATACATCTCTTCATTACCAGCGCCTCTCATACCTCTGATGTACTGATCTTTAGCAAAAGCTTTTAGATCAACAATGTGTCTGTACTTCAGAGTATCAGTAGCAGTAATAGATGTAACAGAACCAGCAGCAAGGTTATTACCGCTAATTCTCTTGTGTCTATTCGTTGTTGGTGCAGTTATATCACTATTAAACGAAAGATCCCCAAGGTTCTGTCCTGAAGTAAGAACAGGCCTTAAAGCTCCGTTGTTTTTATTTGTGTATGCAACACCAGCAAGCGATAAGAACGCAAGTTGGTCTATTCTATCAGCCATTGCATAAGCAAGGGCATCCCTTGAATGCTCACGGAAATTTACAACTGATTTTTGATCAGCCAATCTGCCCGAAAGCCTATTAGCAAATCTTAATTGATCAAGCTGTACGACGATGTCGAAGGATCTTAACGCCTCTTCATTTCCTTCTAAGGTGTTGTCTCCAACAATACCATCACCGGTCATGTCTGCAAGAAGAGTTAAAACTGCTCTTGCTCCTTTCTCGGATTGGGTAAGTTCAGAAATTTCCTGAACCATTGCGTTGGGTCCGCTACCTGCGAATTGATTAATGAAGGACATATTCCTAGCAACACGCCAGAAATCACGAGACCAGATGGTGAGCTGTTCACTGGTCAACGCGCTAAAGTTAGTATTAGCCATTTATATACCTTTAAGTTTAAAAGTTAACCAGTCGCTATATTCTGGGGCGACTTTTACCCGTCTACCCTTTATCGTTGGGAAACGTCTACGTGATTGTAACGAACACGAGCTCGACCATGTTTTACGTCTTGATTGACGAATACGTTGTTTAACCTCTACGAAGAGAACTAAGTATCGTCTTAGCGGACGTATCTATATACTACCCTACCCAAAATCACCGCGCAATCTTTTAAGTGTCTCTTCTGGTAGAGCTTGAAACTCTTTTTCAGACAATTTATTAAGATCTACTGGCTTGTCTCCTCTTTGAGCAGCGCCTTCTCCTTTCATAGAAGGTGGTTGTTGTTTAGAAGCTTCTATTTTTTCGCTGACCTTAGCAGTTTGTTTCTTTTTATTTAGTTCTGCTACCTTAGGGTCAACTTTAGGGGCCTCTGTTTCTAGTAATTCTGGTTTTTTTAGAGTTAAAGTAGTGTTTACTGCTCTTTCAAGAGCATAGGGACCGTCATAACCTTGTGCCATAAAAGCATCGCGTAACTCTAGAGCCTCTTTTAGTATATCGGGGTCATGTTCAGCGCTATTTACATCAAAAATTGGGTATTGTTTCTCTAATTCAACTGCTCTAGCTTGAATAGCTTGCACTTCTGTGGATTCTTGTATGTTTTGAGTAGTAGTTTGCTGGACTTCAAACATAATTTGCTGTTTTTCAGCATTTCTAATCTCAGTTCTTAAAGCAATAGCTTTTTCTGACTCTCCATCTAAAACAAATTGCTGATATTCGGCCTCTTTTGCTGCAAAATTATACTCTGGAGCCTCAGTTACTGCCTCAACTCGCGTCGTTTGCAGCTCTTCAAGCTGTTTTTGTAAAGCTTTTTGTTTTTGAAGTACTTCATCTAGCCTAGACTTAGGTACCATTGGGGCTTTTTTCTCTTCTACTTCAACAGATTCCTCTGCAACTTGTTGTACATCTTCCTGTACAGCTCCCTCGTCTGTTGTTTCTGTTGTTGTTTCTGTTGTTTCTTCTCCTTCGTCAACTGTTTCTGTTTCTGCTTGGTCTTCAACTTCCTCTGATTGAGTTTCTTCGATCTCTGCTTCTGGTTCTTCTGTGATTTCTTCTTCAACTTCTTGCTCCTCCGTAGCAATTGTTTCATCTTCTGCTACCGTATCCTCAGAAAAATCTAAGTCAACAGTAAAACTATCTGTGCTTTGAGGTGCTGCAGCGTCTCCGCCAGGCATCTTGTCAAAGACCAGAGAGTCTTCAGTAGTTGTTTCAGTATTGGTATCTTTTGCCATATTTAACTCCTATTATTAGTTGGCTTCATAGCAGCAGTAGCTAACCTTGCAGCTGCTGCAGTATCACTTTGGTTCTTTCTCATGTCGTTAGTCATAGCTGACAAACGCTCTCGTAAACTAAGTTCCTCTCGTTTAGACTGAAGTTTACTCTGTAGTTCTGCAATCTTCAACTGTGGATCGGCTTCTGTAGCTTGTGCTTTCGCTACATTCAATGCCGCTGAAGTTTGTAAGTTGGTAACTTCAGCTTCTAATTTAGCAATTTCAAGCTGCGTGCTTCTGATTTGAGACTCCAATTGGAACTGTTGAAGCTGTATTTCTTGTTCTGTAGGCTCACCTGTGCCTTGCATCCTTCTTATACGATCTGCAATCTGAGCTTTCTGCGATAGATGAGAATACTCCACAATCATGTCGTCTGGTATAGGAACGCCTGCTTGTCTTAACTGTATTGCTTCTGCAAACTGTACTTCGTCGAAAGTATCTCTAGCCGGCATCGTATCTACTACAACATCATACTCGCCTAAGGTAAGGTCATTAACTATTGTGCCCTCTGGGGTCATAGCATTTATTGGTACAGGGATACTAGGTTTAAACGGATCGGCCTCATCTGTAATCTGAATTAATCTTTCTTCTGTGTAATACTGTTGAATAAGCTGAAGAATTTTTTCTGCTAAGAATTGTCTTGTTTTTGTAAGATTGTCCAAAGGAACTTGAATCATTAAGATTCCTCTGTTTTGTTTTTGTTGTATAGCGACACCAGAGACTTCTGGACCGTCTGTACCCAACATAGAGTCTGATACTCCACTAATCTGTTTTATATTAGCAGCGGCTTTTTGTCCGAGCCTATCCAAACCTGTAGGAATCTGGTTTGGCGGAATTTTGCTTGGGGGGGAGGATCCCCTGTTATACTCCAAAACCAAACCAGTCTCCGCGCCATGCTCTTCTAGATCATCTGCGTTCATGCCCGTCAATGATCCTGACTCAACCACCCAACCGCTATTAGCAGTAGTGTTTACAATGTGTAACTCTTGAGAACTTATTTTGTTCAACTGTTCTTGAGGTGATATTAAATTTCTTACCATGCCAAAAGGTCTACCTCTTCTAAAGTATGGGAAATAAGGCACTAAAGTAAAATGCTTATATGGAGACCAATCATCAAACAGAACTACTCTGTCTGCTGTTACCGTCCAACGAACCTTCCGGACTTTTTTTGAAACTATGTGTAATCCAAAATCATCTGCAAACTGTTCTCTTTTTTTCTTACCCCAGTCGTATGGTATCTGACGTTCGTCTCCAGTTACTGGATCGACATAGAACATACAATCTTTTAGCTGGTAATACTGACGCTCAATAACTCTTATTGATCTTACAATTCTGGCCTCTTCTGGGTTGTACGCGTAATTACTAGAATATTCATGTTCCTCGGTATCACCGTATCTTTGTTCTTGATACTCCATCGAATCAGTACCATAAGAAGTGCCCATCTCCGATATCATCCTTAACTTGTCTGCGGCTTTCTGACTATATTGTTCTTCTATCTCGTCAAGGCTCATCCACTTAGTTTCAAATATCTCGTTCCAATGACGTGGGTCGTAGTCCTTGGCATCTGGATCAATAATAATATCTAACGGATCTTTAGCTGTAATTCGTACCTCGCCTTTAAAATTATCAGAAAAATCTATACGAACATCGAACCAACCACGATCCTGGATCAGGCCATCTGCAAATACTTGCGCTTCCGTCCAGTCTAGTTTGTTGTTGTCAGCCACCTGCATGTAAACTTTTGTAAGTACATCAGCAACATCTTGCATACCACTACCACGAGGCTTGAACTTAATATCAGCCCTACGTGTACTTTGTTCTCCCAGGACTGTATTGATTGTAGGTAAAATTGTATTAATTGTTAGAGCCGGTCGACCTTGGTCATCTAACGTTGCTACATCGGCCGCGTCCCATTGTTGTCCTCTGTAATACTGATCGCATTGCTGCGCAATCTCCATGTAATCATCATGGCCAGCGTCTCGAGCTCGGGTATATCTTTCCCAATTATTTGCAGCTAAATTTTCTTCTTCAGCTTTACTTAAGGTCTTTTTCGGTTTTCCGTATGCCATTATGCACTCATTGACGATTTACGCCTTGTTGGTTTTGCTATGTATTTTAGTCTATCTCTCCATGAAGGGATATGTTCTTCTTGTTCAAAGTAGGTAGAGAACTCTGTCATCATGAGGCCAATCCACGCCAAAGCGTCAACCTGATCATCGTGTACACCATTCGGAAAACGTAGCAACTCAGCAACCAGGGGGCCAGTCCAAACCGCATCTTTTGGAAAGTATACCATGCCCTGCTGCATCCTACCTTGAATTGCTCTAGCTCTAGCTTCTTTATCACGTCTCCCCACTTTAAGATCTTTAAAATACGCCTCATATAGTTTACGCTCTCTTACACGTTTTTCCAAGAACGGACCAATAGCCATTTCTATATGTCCTTTTTCTATGCCTACAATACTAGGCCTCCATTGTTCGTAAACATCTAGTATTTTTTCTACAAGCTCGAATCCATCATACTTGCCACGTATAACATCTACCACAAAAATTTCATCATATTCACTTACACCAACTACTACGCCTACAGAGTAATCGTTCCTGTCGCGTTGTCCGATCGCCAAGTCCCACGCACAATAATATTTTAATTTATCAAACTCTAGGTCTTCGGAGTCGTAATAGCGCACCATGTCTCTAGAAAAGTAATCGCCCTCATCAGATACTGGATTCTGTTGGTACAGCGCCGACCAATCTCTCGGACCAATAGCTTTACGTATTTGATCCAGGGCATCTTCATTGTAACGTTCTGGATGCAACGCCTCTCCAGTCTCGCGA